>Ga0194132_10009140_pt1 | contig 13839 bp, 9 predicted proteins | sample TA2KigOf80mmetaG_FD_148612 | JGI IMG/M metagenome (GOLD analysis project Ga0194132, IMG submission 148612) | Freshwater microbial communities from Lake Tanganyika, Tanzania - TA2015054 Kigoma Offshore 80m | ecosystem: Environmental > Aquatic > Freshwater > Lake | place: Tanzania: Lake Tanganyika... | reverse complement strand
CCACAAATTGTTACGCAGGATATTCTAGCATCGTCGAGAAGCTCGTATGCAAAGCTCTGCTCTTTATTTAAAGGACTAATCCCTGCATAGTGCATTTGTTCTTTTTTGCGCTTCATGCGCCTAATTGGTCTATCGTATCCCTTAAAGAAAGCTATAAGTGATGATGAAACTAAATCATCTTCAGGCTTAATTACCAAAACTTGATTAGGATGAAGATCTGGATATTTGGTATCGTCAATATAAACATCTTCATTTCTATAAACGGCATCAATTTGCTCGAATGGTAGTCTCAAATTTGCTACACCTGCATACATTTGTTCTTGAGGACTACGAGAAGAAACTACCTCGTAGTCTTCGACGGGGACGCCGATTGTAACAGCATTTACCCACATATTGGCATCATTTGTACAAAGTATAGCGTTTTCACCATCTTGCCTGAGAAGCCACGCTTGCGCACATATGTAACTATCATTTTTATTAGGATCAAGACCTAAAGTTTCAATAGTATCTTGTAGTGTTTGAGGATGGGTAGGTATTAACCTAAGAGAGCTTCCGTTACTGAGAAGGAGGTCAGTTGAATTTTGTTGTTTGAGTAAAGATTTGATTCTGCGGTTAAATGATCTAGCGTTGTAGGCGGTTGATTTATTTTCAAAATCCTTTTTTTTGTCTAATTCTTGTATCACGATCTGAGGTATTACGATATCGCTTTGTAGAGAAAATGGAACAGTCCAGTTATTCAAAATGATGTTTGTATCTATAACATATACTTTAGGCTTATCCACGCAGTGCTCCTTAGATTGAATTAGTACTAACGACTTTCTTTATTCCTCCTCTTTTTGGTATGTTGCTTTTGTTTTTCCAACAGAAGAGACTCTCTTGGAGTTAGATTTTCTGAATCGTAGGGTGCTCGAAGAGTGAGAGAAGATGAAAGATTATCATCTGGTACTCCTCTTTGAGAGGCACTAGATTTTGCTATTGGTTTAACTTTAAGATGTTTTTTTTGAGGTGCCCAAGGTTTAGCATAGCTATCCTTGTAGGGCTCAGTTGGAGGACTATTCAATGCAGGTGTTAGATCCTCAGAAGGTACTTCTGTATGATTAAACTCAGCTGCAGTTTTTGGTTGTAATCCAATTAGTTGTAGTGTTACGTCGTTATCTTTATTGTGTAGATTTGAGTCGATTTCTGGTGGAAGATTGTCTTGTGTGGCATCAACGAGCTGCCAATCAGTCATCTCATCCGTATTTGAAGGCTCCTCTTTTAACGGAGCAGAGAAAGAATGTACTAATACTTGATTATTAGATTGTGCATCTTCTACTAGCTTAGAACCTAGAAAGCTAAGATCATCTTCAGTAATCTCGAGATCTGCTTCTTCTTCTAATTCTCTAATAATAGCCTCTGAAGGCGTTTCGCCTTGCTCTATATGACCGCCTGGAAGAGCAAAAGTCTCATCATCCGTTCGAACTCCAATTAGTAAATTACTGTTCTCATCTACTAAAGCAATACTAGCAACCTCTTCTGGCTTAGAAGCCAACTTGGTAAGCTTAAAAAGACTACTAATTTTTAGTGTGTGTAGTTGATGAGCTAGATCCTTCAAAGATTCCTTACTCATTCCAACTTCTTGTAATTTTTCTTCAATAAATTCTAATTCAAGACGAAGCTTTGCTAGCTCTGTCTCTGAAACAGGATGTTTAACATCGTAGGCAATTTCTTTCCATCTCCGAATTAATCTGCTAACATCGTGAATAGGTTGACGAGTGCGCTTAACAAAAGGCTTAACGCTAGCTTTTGTATGTTTGAAATATTGAACTCTTTTTTCAGTTTGCTCAATACGGTCTTTACTTGGTTTTTTAGATCCGTACCACTCTAAAACCTTATCTGAATCTTTAGTTGATACTAAAGCCCACTCTTTTTTATCTTTGTTGGGATTGTATTTAAATACTAAACGGGCCGATTTAGTAAGCTTATTAGAGTTTTCGCTCAACTTCATGGGTTGATCGTAATGTAGCTTTTGTAGGGCTTGATGGGCAGCAGATTCAGCTGCGCCTTCTCCACCTTTAAATTTATGCGTTGCTAGATCAAAGTCTTTGACGTGGCCAATTTCGTGCGCAATGGTTTCTACTATGGAGCGTCTTAGACTTTGATCAAATACTTTTTTGTGTTCAGGATCGGATGAGTTGTATTGGCTTCCAATTTGTTTTTGGACTTCTTGCTTAATTCTACTCAAATTTATGTGTACGGTTGTTGGATCTGTACTGGTTACTTCCCCAAAAGGACCTCCAGTAAGGGCCACTATGCGGCCAACCCCTTTAAAAATATTTGGATCCATTTGTCGTAGATCGTTAACAGCTTCTTGCACATCTCTTTGAATGGAAGGATCAATCTGAACTTGAGGACCCTCAATAAAAGCATCATCGAGAGCTTGTCCAAGCTTAGTAAAACTAAGAATTTGTGAGGTTTTATCGAAATTGTACTCAATACCACCTTGCCTGTCTTGATCTACAGCTTCAATTTGTTCTCCGATGTAGTTGGATAGACCTACTGCTTCTAAAGCACCCTTCATCTTTAGCCAAGCCTCTGGAGTTTGAAACGCCTTTCGTAATTCACGTTCAATGCGACGGGGACTGATGTCCCCACCTCTATCTCTAGGTAGAACGCGATGTGCATTTTCTTTCATGGCTTCTAACATTTCAGGAGCAAAGACAAAGCCTTGATTTGTAGCGTAAAACCTAATTGCTCTCAGCATATCTGGAGCATGTATTCTATATTTTAGATGAGGATCTATAATAGTTCGAATTACTTTATTTTCAAGATCACTAAAGCCTTTACCTGTTGGATCGATAATTTTTTTGGTCTCTAAATTATACATTAAGCTATTCATAGTAAGATCGCGGCGGTAAGCATCATCCATAAAGATGGACATTTCACCTTCTTGGCCTTGTTCTAAAGACTTGCCGGTTACTGGGCGATAAACTTTCTCAGCATCGATCAAATCGATAAATTTATCGTCGAGATGAATCATTGTAGCTCCAGATCGTGCCATATGTACGGGATCTGAAAGTTTGTAGGTTTTGGCTAGTAGGAATGCAAGCTTTTCTGCGTCTTTATCAGTAACAAAGTCGAGATCTTGATTAGGTTTATTAAGAATTTTATCTCGAATAATGCCGCCGGCAAGGTAGGTTGTAATACCTAGAGTATTCGAGGCTTTTTGTACTTTATCTAAGATAGACTGCTCTTCGCCAGAAAAAGCAATAGTATGTGTAGTAGCTAATTTGGTAAAAGCTACCTTATCAAGGCTGGATAGTTGCTGATTGAGCGTATCTATGGTTTTTGGTCCTGCAATGCCATCAGTATTTAAATCAAAATCTGCCTGAAAAGCTGTGATTGCTGCGGTTGTGGAGGGTCCTTGAATACCGTCAATGCCAGTAGAACCGATGTCGTAGCCTAGACTATCAAGAGCTTGCTGCAGCTTCATAACATCGGATCCTTTCTTGCTAGAAGGAATACGTAACTTCTCCTGCTTTGATTTAGACTGATCAAGATCTGGTCTAGATTGAGAACTATTGTCTAGATGTATATTGCCAGCGGCAAGAGCTGCTGAGGCTACTGCAGCGTAACTAGATGGGTGTATTGTATCCTTACTAGGGGCTACTGCAGCTTGCAAATCAACGACTGTATCTCCACTAATCACAGACTGTATGTCAGAGGCAGCTTGACGATTGTAGGGCAATATCCATATATATTTTTTAGCCTTTAATGAGGAACGGATCGCTTGAATATTAGCTAACGTACTAGCAGTACTGGAATTTTTTCCACCTTGCGATAGAGGATAGTCATTTGTTCCTGCAGAAATAATGGCTAGATCAGCTCCATGAAGATCTTTATTTTTAGTTGCCTTACTAGCAATAGCTCTTGTAGAGATGCCTATTTCAGCATCGACGATGGCTCCTGGAATATTCCTACCAGTGCCAACTGCAATACTGTCACCTACGACAACTATCTTGGTCTTGGTGTCCTCTGCTGCAGTACGGGTGAGTGTTTCATTTTGCTTGGTAGCTAACTCGATCATATCATTAATTAATTTTAACGATTGTTCTTTGCTTTTAAAGTTTTTAAAAATAGGAAGAAGAAAATCTCTAATTTCATTAGGAGTTCTACCTTGCTCAAGGAGATATTTAACTTGTACGAAGAAAGCCTTAATTTCTTCAGGTCTATCTAAGTAATTATCGTTACTAAGGGCGTGCGAAATTTCATGTATTAGTCTAGATGATACAAAATCATCCACTTCGTGAAGATCAATATCATCATTGATGATAATTTTATTATTAGGTAATGTTTCAGCTGCACCGCCGTTACCTAATTCTTGCATTTCAATTTTAACATCCTCAATAGGATTCGTAGCAGTTTCGAGAAGATCTTTTAATACAGAAGAATCTTTAATATTTTCAAACATTTTGTTGATTTTTTGATCACTCATTTAGCATCTCCTCTTACGAAGAGGGAGGATATTTTCTCCTTCAAGGAGAAGTTGAGCTCCAAAAAGTAATTGTACGGCTTTATCGAAATCGTAGGCTAGTTTTTGAAAAAGGCGATCTTGTAGAGCGTCATAGCTACTAATGCCAAGGTTTCTGTAGAGAGATTCAGAATGTTTTATAGATTGAGAAGGGAAAAAGCCTAAAAACAACAGAGAAGAATCTCCTACAACTCTATATAGAGAGCTGTCATGAGTTTGACATGCTTGTAAGTATAGTATAGATAATGGGTCTGTCATATTAAATCGATACTCGCCGGTAGCTAGGGTAGAGAGTAGTGAAACAAGATAGGCGTCTATATTGTCATCTGTTTGAATACTATGCTTTCTTTTTGATTTGGTAATTAAATCATAGAAGAAGAACTCTGGAGTATCAAAGATTAGCTGCACTTAACCTCTCTTAAAAAGCCTATAAATATATTCATCTGCAACAAGAGCGTGTAAATATGTATTAGAATTTTTTTGTATTTTATGTTTAAAAATCTCAAACTCTTGAGGAGTTAAATTTTTAACATTTCTAACCTGCTCTAAGGCTTGTTCTATCGAACTTTTACCTTGAGAGGATCCGGATAGTGAGGTTTGAACTAAGCTAGTGAAGCTGTCAGATTGGGGACTATAGAGGTCGTTGTTCCAACTCTCTGGCAACTTCCATAGAAGCTTAGCGTCTATACCTACCTCAGCAATTCCTGGATAAGTATCTGATGAACCCGGACTCTATCCGAAAGTCCAGATGTCCGAGTAAAATGCTTAGTTTTTGTCACCATATAGGGTCCGATGGCGTTCATTGCAAGTACGGCAAAACTGTTCGCTTGCTCGTAAATAAGAGTAGAACTTGTCACAAGCTGTACAAAACTTACCTATGTCACTTTTGTTTTCTGAAGTTGTAGCTGCTACGGTAGTTCTAAGTTCGTCGCTCTCAGTAAGTCTTACAGTAAAACTAGGTTTTTGAGGTTTAGATCGCATAATTACTCCTCTATAAATATCTATAAGAATCAAACAAAATCAATACCAGTGAATAGTAGAGTAATGTCGATATTTACTAGCTAACAGGTTCAGTTTTCCTACATTGTGGAAATTTAGTGCAGCCTAAGAAAGACTGACCTGCCTTTGATGTTCTTAAGACTAAATCTCCTTTGCATTTGGGATTAGTGCATTTTTTAACAACCTTTAATTCTTGAGGTATTTTAACTTTACCAGACGCATTCGCTGTCACTCTACAGTTGCCATTTTCTTGACGCCAGTTGGTGCAAGCGTAAAAAATTTCGCCATTTTTGCGATTAATGCGCTTTGTAAGCTGACCGTTGCAGTTGGCGCGGGGGCAGATGCTTAGTACCTCTGCTGTTTTTCCCTGCTCCGTAGGAGCTCCGGCTTCATCGATAGAAAAGGTAGCGGTACATGACTTATCTAAATAACCGCTGCAACTGAAAAATTCTTTTCCATCTTTTCTATTAATTTTCTTGAGAAGATAATTTTGATTGCATTTAGGGCAGATGTGTGTAGTTGCTTCGTCTTGTTTTCTATCCAATTGGATTTTGGATTGAGCCTCTTTAACAGACTCCTTGAGATGTTTATGAAATTCAGAAACAGCAGCTTCGTAGGTTCTTGAGCCTTGCATTACATCATCTTGAGCTAGCTCAACGCGTGCAGTAAAATCAAAATCTACTATCTTATCAAAATATTTAACTAAAAAATCATTGAGACGATGTCCAAGCTCTGTTGGCACAAGACTTTGCTTATCATAAGCTAAATAGCCACGGTCATCAAGTAGATGGAGGATACTTGCATAGGTAGAAGGTTTGCCAATTCCTTTTTTATCTAAAGCTTCGATAAGAGAAGCATCCTTATATCTGGCTGGTGGTTTAGTTTCTTTTCTTTCGTGAAAACAATCTCTAAGACTTAAACTTGTTGACATATCTAAAGACGGCAAAGTAGTGTCGTCTTTTTGATTATAATTCCACTCTTTAAGATAGCCCTCAAAGGTTAATGTACTTCCTGTAGCTTTAAATGTATGGGCTCCTACTTGAAGCTCGATAGATACGGAGTCATATGTTGCAGCAGGAAGACCAGATGCGATGAAGCGTCTTCTAATAAGTTCGTAAAGCTTAGCTTCATCAGAGGATGAAAACATTGGGGTAGTGGTCAAATTAGTTGGACGTATGCATTCGTGTTCTAATTTAGCCTTAGGATCGTTGTAATTAGGAATGCTTTTTTGATGAAAATTAGATGGATATGTACTGTTGATAAATGATAGAAGATTGTCACTAGCCTCTTTACTAATCACTGGGTTATCACAGCGAATGTAAGTTATGTGGCCGCCTTGGAATAAGGATTGAGCTATGCTAGTGGTTCGCTCTGCTTTCCAACTAAATAGGCTAGATGTTGCTGCTAGTAATGTTTTTGTAATAAAGGGTTCTGGAGACTTGCTTTTGGTAGTTTTTTTGTTAATGTTTAAAATTTTAACAGACTTACCAAGACAGCTGGCTACAATAGCGTCGGCTGTTTTGTCGTCCTTTACGTGACCAGTATATTTAGCTGTGAATACATTTTTTGTATTAGCTGGAAATAGGTCAGCGAAAATATCATAATAAACTTCAGGAACAAAGGCGTCAATTTCTCGCTGCCTTTCGCATACCATTCTTAGAGCTGGAGACTGAACTCTTCCTGCGCTTGTCCCATTTTGTACATAAATGAAAGCTAGAGGAGATAGTTGAAAACCAGTAAATCTATCTTCAATTCGACGTAAAAGACCAGCTTGGACAATATTAAACTCTTTAGGATCGCTCATGGGGTATGATGCGCTAAGTGCAGTAGATACACCACTGCTGGTAATTTCTTTTAAATTAACACGAACGTGGTTTTTATTTTTAACTCGCGTCTTAAGATAAGAGTAAAGATGATATCCAATCACGGACCCTTCAGTGTCAGCATCTAAAGCATAGTAAATTGTATCGCCGCATGATTGTGCCAATTGTAGTAAATTTTTGACGACATCTTTCTTTTTAGGATCAATTTCATAATTAAGCTTGTAGCCAGCTGCTACGTCTACAAAGTCTTTCTTTGGCAGTTGAAAGCAATGACCAACGCTGGCGGCAGGAGTATATTGGGTTTTGTCTAAAATTTTAGATAAAGTCTTTATCTTAGTAGGTGATTCTACAATAAAGAGACACGGCTCAGTAGAGGAGGAGTTTTTATGTTTTTTTGTAGCCTTTGCCATAATTTCTCATAATAAAGAATTATCCATTATTCCACGCTAATGCTTGTGCAGCAACTGGAAATTGAGAGCAGAATATTTGCTTGGCAGCAAAAGCAATATCTCTATGCTCTTTTTGAGTAGAAGCATCGGTTCTAAGCTCAATATAGTGAATCCAAGAACGTATAGAGCCCTTCATATATAGTCTAGTTGGAGTACTTAGAGGTAATAAGAAACGAGCACATTCTTTTGCGACTCCTCTATCTAAGGCTTCCTGGTAGAGTTGGGTAGAAAGTTGGTTAATATCGTCTTGTGCCTTATTGAACCAATCGCGAGTATCGTCGGGCATGTCATTAATGGAATTTTGTCTATTTTGTTTATCTTGTCGGCGAGCTTCAGTTTTAACAAAATCAGAAGTGTTTACGGAAGCGTAACGCTGTGAAAATTCTTGAAAACTAAAACTTCGATGTCTTAATATTTGAGCTGCAATTGCTCTAGATGTCTTAATCTCTAGAGTCATGTCAACCATCTCAAACACAGACCAATGTCCGTTTTTTATGCAGTAACTTAAGAGTCCTGCATATTCAGGATTATTTTGATTGGGACTAGAAACACGTGCACAGTAAGCCATTAGAGATTCTGGCGAATTGTGCTCGTTGATAGTAGGATGTGTTACAGAAACTAGAGTTACATTAGAGGTATCGCTATTCATTATTACGTTAAACTCCTGTGCTTCCAAAACCACCAGTTCCACGTTCGGTTTCATCAAGAGACTCTACTACTTCCCACTTCACTTGATCTACCTTAGATAGAACAAGTTGGGCGATTCTCATTCCTTTATCAACCTGAAATTTTTCCTTACCTACATTAAGGAGAAGTATATGAATTTCACCACGAAAATCTGCGTCAATTGTACCTATTCCATTGGCGACTACTATGCCTTTCTTAGCTAATCCACTTCTAGATCTCACTTGTAGTTCGTAACCAGGAGGAATAGCAACTGAAAGACCAGTTGGTATGCTTTCAATTTGCCCAGGCTCTAACCATTTAGGGTAGGTTAGATTTGCGCAAACATCACAACCTGCAGATAGCTCCGTTTGATATTCGGGTAGCTTGGCTGAAGGATGTTTTTTTACTTTAACGGCTTTGCGAGGATCTAATGCTGCAATATATCTATCAGTGCGGTCTGTCGACTCTTCTTCAGCAAAATAGTTTTTCAATTCAGCTTCGGTAGGTTTTGAAGCTTTTAGTGTAACACCTTGCCTCTTAATCTTTTTAGCTGTTTTACTAGAGGCAGTATCAACAACTTCTTCTGTTGCTTGTGCTTGTGTGTTCTCGGTCATGGGTTATTCCTTATTTTGAAATTGCGCGATCTTCTTCTTTGGGAAGAGATAAACATTGTAGAAAAAACATAACTAACCCACAAGCCTGCTGCTCTTGTTTTGAGAGAGTAGAAATGCGAGATGGATCAGCCTTGTATAAACAAAATTCTGCAAGAGCTCTTAGGCGCTCTGGATCAGAGCGAAGTTTTACTACGGTCATAGACTCGTTACCTAACTTGCACTTTGTAACGGACTCTGTTGCTAGAGGAAGTGTAGAAGGCTTTAATTCATCAGAAGAGCGTTGTAGAAAAACAGGATCTGTATGGTTGGATAAGTAATTTTCACAACTATTAGTTTTAGTGGTAGAGCAGCCTGTTAGGGTCACGAGCAACGCTAGACAATAAAACTTCATAGATTCCTCCATATTTAAATATAAAATAAGTAAAGTATTATGTTTGTCGCTAGCATTGCTAAACAAAAAAACTTATTAGACGTAAATCTAATAAGTTTTATGTAGGGGGAAAAGATAGTTATTAGCTAAGACCGCCTTCAACACCTTTAAAAATAACTGCAATTGCATTTTCTGCGTGAAGGGACTCGTAGTGCTGAAGAACAACGGAGAAGTCTGTGTAGTTGGCCTCGTTAAGAGCTTTAAACATTAAACGAGCAGCATCTTCTACAAACTTTGGATAGGCTCCATTAAGTACGGCAAAATGCATTTCGTCTTCTCTAAGAACAGGAGCATAATTCACTTCTGTCTTAAGAGCTTCGCGATGAAGCTCTACAAGATCTTCAATCCAAAAATCTTTAGTAGTATCAAGCTCTACTGTAGTGGTAGCATGACTGCGCTGAGAATGTGAAATTGCCTCACTCGTATAGGTGCGCATAGCTTCCTTTGAAAGCTCGTAACTACATGGGCAGGCAGAACTGTATGTAAAAGTTAAACTAAGATACGCTTTTAATTGACCCGTTGCATCTTGCTTTACTTCTAAAGCGCAAGGATAGTATGCCCAAGCCCAAAATGGGTTACCATTCTCGTCTTTACTGAGAAGGCTATTTTGTTTAACAGGATAATCAAATTTAACCTTAATATAAGCGTTCTCTGTTCCGAGACGAGTGACTAGATCTTTAGTGATTCCAATCATCCCAAGAACACCAACTTCACTTTCTTTTTTGAGCATATGATCGTAAATAGTTCTAGGAAGGCGGCTCATGTTAATGCCTTTTTTCCCAGAATCTAGAGATACATAAGAGCTAAAAACACCTCTAAGCTTAACTACATCTCCCGATTTAGAAACAATCTTGATAGGACATTCTACATTATTAACTCCTACCTTTTGGATGGCAACATCAGCTCCCAGTACAGAGTGCTTTAACTGTGGATCTGGTAAATTAGATTTTTGTGGAACCCGATCTACATCGAATACTTTCGCGCTAGTCATTAATAACTCCTTGATTAATAATCTGACTTCCTTAGAAGTACTTTTAGATAAAGGACATACTTATTTTGTGTAGGTTGTCTGTAGGTGAAATCTACTTTTTTAGTATCTTTAATTTTGAAATTATGTCTCAACTGTAGGAACGATAATGTAGGTACTAGAATTCGATATCGTCAAAGAGGGTGTGATCTATATTCTGCTTAAGAGATCCTACTTTGTAGGATTCAATCTCAGTTTCTTGTGGAGCAGGTTGAAGCTTTTTACTATCTGTCCAGTTGGATATCCAACCTAATGGATTCTTGGGTTGTTCAAAAATAGTAGGAAGATTAAGGGCTTGCATTCTTTTATTCGTTAACCACTGCATGTATTGTATTAGTAGAGTCTCATTAAGACCTAACATGCTGCCATCCTTAAATAAGTATCTAGCCCAGGACATCTCTTCTTCTGCGGCATCTTTAAACATCTGCATCACAATTGGGCGACATTCTTCAGCTATCTCAACAAAGCCTTCTTCTACGTTTTTATGTAATGTTGTAAGAATTTGCTGAGTCAATACTAGATGTAAATTCTCGTCTCTATTAATAAGAGATATGATTTTACTATTACCTTCCATTAGTTTATTTTCCGCAAAAGCGTATGCACATGCAAAACTAACATAAAAGCGTATGCCCTCAAGAATATTAACATTAACAAGAGCAAGATAAATCTTTTTTTTACGATCATGATCAGAATCGCCGAGATCGTCTATTAAGGCGTTATAATATTTAGTGACGGATGTTGCACGCTTAACAATCTCCTGATCATCTAAGAGAGAATCAAAAATTTCATCAGGATTAGAATATACATTCTTAATAATATAGGTGTAACTATAGCTATGTATAAGCTCAAAAAATGGCCAGCTAATCATGGCTGCTTCTAGTTCAGGAAGAGTTGCGTATTGGGCTAATAGTGGAATAGCTCGAGCTTGACAAGAGTCGAGAAGAATTTGGTACTTCAAGTTTTTTGTAAAAATTGCTTTCTGAGAGTCGGAAAGCTTCTTAAAGTCTCCTCTATCTTTAAGAACTGAGACTTCTTCTGGGCGCCAGAAGAAGCTGAGTTGAGCTTGAAAGTTTTGGTATAATTTTGGATATTTAAATTTATCGTAACGCTGAATAGAGAGATCTTGACCTAAGAACATAGGTTGCTGAGTAGTATCTATATTTTTAGTATTAATAACTGTTTTCATAAAGTACAAGCTCCACTGTCACAACCTGAAGTTTGCGATTCACCGATATCTGCTTGTTGATTAGCGTCGTTGCTATTTGCGTAATAAAGAGTTTTTAATCCCATGCTATAGCTGTAGATCAAATCTTTAATGATGACGGATAGAGGAAGTTGTTGTTCATCGTATTGGGTATAGTCATAATAATGATTGGCACTAATACTCTGATCAAAATACTTCTGCATTACTGCGCATATATTAGTATATCCGATATTATCTTTCATATCCCAGCATAAAGTATACTCTTCACCTAGTTTAGCGTGATCAGGCACAATCTGCTTAAGAAGACCTTGCTTGCTTTTTTTAATACTTAAGATAGCCTTGGGAGGTTCGATGCCATTGGTAGCGTTTACAACTACAGAACTAGATTCTCCAGGCATTTGAGCAGTAAGGGTACTGTTGCGTAGACCGTATTGCTTGATTTTTTGTCTTAAATCTTCCCAATCTAACTCTAGCGATCTGGTGCAAATTTTATCAACATTTTTATTATAATGATCGATTGGAAGCTTGCCTTGTGAGTATTTAGTTTTATGAAACCACTCACAAGCACCTTTTTCTTGAGCAAGTTCTGTAGAGGCTTGAAGTAAGTAATACTGTAAGTGTTCTGCCATGCGATCTACAATAGCTACTGCTTCGGGACTCTCGTATCTCACTTTGTGTTTAGCTAAATAATGAGCTAAACTCATTACTCCTACACCTATGCTGCGGCGGGCTCGCATACCAATCTCAGCAGCACGTAAAGGGTAGTCTTGATTTTCAATAATTTCATCTAGAGCACGAACAATGATTCGACAGAGATGAGGAAATTCGCTTAGTGTTGCTGCACTTAAATTGATACCACCAAGAACGCAAAGAGCAATTTCTCCATTTTCATCAAATTCATTCTCAATAGGACTTGTGGGTAACGTTATTTCAACGCAAAGATTTGACATATTAATGTGGTCTAAAAATGAGCTATGAGAATTAGCATGATCGATATTCATAATATAGAGACGACCAGTTTCTATACGTTCAGTGGCTATTTCGCGCATAAATTCTTCTGCAGCGATTTTCCATTTTGGAATCTTTTTATCTTGTTCATACTTTTCGTATAATGCGTCAAATTCAGGGAAACCAAAACTATCGTATAAATCAGGAACATCGTGAGGAGAAAAAAGTGTTACCTCTTTCTTGTCTTTTAAGCGTTGATAAAACGTACGCGATAATTGAATACCGTAATCTAATTTACGTACCCGATTCTCTTCGGTTCCTTTATTATTTTTAAGTACCAACAAATCTTTAACTTCTTGATGCCAAAATGGATAGTATACTGTACTGCTACCTCCACGGATGCCGTTTTGAGTGGTAGACTTGGCAGTAGCTTCAAATACTTTTAGATATGGAATAACGCCCGTATGAATTACTTCACCGCCGCGGATTTTAGAGTTAACACCTCGTATGCGACCAACGTTAAGGCCAATACCGGCGCGTCTAGCAGTATATTTACCTACAGCGGTGACTGAGCTGAAAATACTATTCAAAGAATCTCCAACATCAATTAAGGTGCAACTAGCGTATTGCTTGACTGGTGTGCGAATACCAGCCATTTGAGGAGTTGGAAGGTTTAGTTTATGCAAAGAATAAGCGTCATAGGCATCTTTAATCCATTGCATGCGATCTTTGGCAGACTGAAAAGTTACCATAGCAATAAGCATATACATAAATTGAGGTGTTTCGTATAGTTTACCTGTTGCTCGGTCTTTAAGGAGGTACTTATCAACAAGCTGTTGTAGTCCTGCATATGTAAAAATATAGTCTCGATCGTGGACTATCCATTGCTCGCATTCACTTATTTCTTCGCGAGTATAGTTGGTTAAGACTTCATTACTGTAAAGACCAGCTTTGACTCGGCGCTTTATAAATTCATAGAACGAGGTTGGTTTAGTGTCTTCCCAAACTTCCTTGCGAACATCAAAGAGTAATAATCTAGAAGCTACATACTGATAGTTGGGTTGTTCTAGACTTATTAAATCGCTGGCCGATTTGATCAGTACTTTATGAATTTGTTCCGACTTAATATTATTAAAAAATTGTAGCTTAGAATTCATCTCTATGTCGCT
>Ga0194132_10009138_pt1 | contig 13841 bp, 7 predicted proteins | sample TA2KigOf80mmetaG_FD_148612 | JGI IMG/M metagenome (GOLD analysis project Ga0194132, IMG submission 148612) | Freshwater microbial communities from Lake Tanganyika, Tanzania - TA2015054 Kigoma Offshore 80m | ecosystem: Environmental > Aquatic > Freshwater > Lake | place: Tanzania: Lake Tanganyika... | reverse complement strand
GCGCAACAAGCAGCGGGCGAAACGGTCAACGAGATCGTGCAGGATTTCCCAACCAAAGGCGGCATGCAGACCGCCTGGAAGGTCCGCTGGGCCACCACCGACGGCTACGGCCTCTACATCGAAGGCGCCTGGTTCAAACGCGGTCCCAAAGACGCCTGGATGCAGGTGCTCGGCGATGCACGCTTGGCCGAGATGTTCGTGCCCTATTATTCCGGCAGCCCGCGCTTCTGGGACGTATCGTACAACTTCTCGCTAGTCAAACTAAACGAAGCGGCCGCTGGACCGGCGGGCAAGCTCTTGGGCAAGGCCGCCACCGTCGTCCAGGAAGTGCGCGATCGCGGCGTCATGTGGGTCGACACCTCGTCCGGCGTTCGTCGCGGCGAGCAGCTTACGCTCTGGGCCTGCCTCGACGCCGCCAACTATCGCTATGTCATGGAATACACTTTCCGCGACGACGGCGTCATCGGCTTCCGCGTCGGCTCAACGGGCCGCAACTATTCCACTCGCGAATTCGAAGGTCACATGCACAATGGCCTCTGGCGCGTCGATGTGAACCTCGACGGCTCGAACAACTCCGTCTACGTCATGGAGCATGAGGAAACCGCGAAGGACGCCGGCAAGGCCAAGTCGATCCTGCGCCCCTTCAACAAGGGCGTCGAGGGCCATGAAGACTGGAACGCCGAGAAGTTCACCATGCTCACCATCGCCAACGACAAGAAAAAGAACGCTCGCAAACAGTCGGTCGCCTACGACGTCGTCACCTCTCGCATGGGCAACGCGCGTCATTTCGGCATCGGCGAGGAATGCACGCATCACGACTTCTGGGTCACGGTGAACCGCAAAGGCCAGATGCTGTACCCCAAGGTACAGGAGTACGTCAAGAAAGGCGAGAAGATCATGGATGCCGACGTCGTGCTTTGGCTGAGCACGGCCTGCCATCACGAGCCTCGCTCGGAAGATGGCGAGTTCCGCAACAACGACTTCATCGGCTCCACACCGATCGCCTGGTCCGGCTTCGAGCTTCGTCCCCGCAACGTCTTCGACCGCACACCGCACTATCCGGAGTAACAACTCGAATTGGGGTTTGAAAAGCATCGCGCTTGTGCTAATTTCTCTTGGATGATTGTCGCGTCCTGAAGGCGGCGCGAACTTGGGCCAAGGAGGCTGGCATGCGCTTTCCGCTGAGTTTTACTTACGCGCAATTCATGCACCGTCGGCGGATGGCCAGCGAGGAGCGCGAACGCTACCCAACCGTGCTCATGTTGGAGCCTTTGTACACGTGCAACCTTGCATGCCTGGGCTGCTCGGTCGAACGCTATACCGGCAAGCTGCAAGACCGCATGCCGCTCGAACGATGCTTCAAAGCCGTCGAGGATTGCGGCGCGCCGATCGTCAACCTGTGCGGCGGCGAACCGACGCTTTATCCGGAACTCAAGGAACTCGTCGAAGGCCTGATCGAGCGCGACAAGCACATCATCCTGTGCACGAACGCGCTCAAGCTGGACACCAAGGTCTACGGCCTGATCCCGCCCAGCTCGCGGCTCTTCCTGATGATTCATCTCGACGGCATGCGCGAAACGCATGACTACGTTTGCGACCGCCAAGGCGTTTTCGACAAAGCGGTCGAGATGATCAAGCAAGGCAAATCGCTCGGCTATCGCATCTATCTAAACACCACCGTTTATCGTGAGACGGAAATTGCCGAAGTTGAAGAGTTGTGCAAGCTGACGCATGAGCTCGGCGCCGACGGCATCCTGGTGTCGCCTGGCTATGAGTACGCCAGCGTCGAGAATGACATCTTTTTGACGAAGGAGCAGACGCACGAGAAGTTCAAGGCGATCCGGGAGTTGGCCTGGAGCTACCGCATCAACGCGACGCCGAAGTTCCTCGAGTTCGCCGCTGGAATGATCGAATTGCCATGTTCCCCCTGGTCGACGGTGAATTACACGCCCAAGGGCTGGAAGGCGCCGTGCTACCTGATCGAAGGGGAAGGCTATTATCAGGATTGGGTTGAGTTCTGGACGAAGACGAACTGGCGATACTGGGAAAAGCGCGAGGATCCGCGTTGCCAAAACTGCAAGATGCATAGCGGATTCGAGCACAGCGCGGTGAACGAAGCGATGAAGACGTTCACGGGACAGTTGCGTCTGGCTGCGTGGACGCTGGGTTGGTAGGCAGGGTGTTCTCCGGCCGTGCCCCGCGCCAGCTAACTTGACTTCGCCTCAGCAGTCTTTTTCAACTTCGCACGATACTCGGGGCCGTTTAACTCGTTTAGGATTTCGATCCGCGTTTCTTTTCCGATATTCGAGAGCGTACTGTTCTTCAGGGAATCGATCATGTCGGGGATTCTCTTTTCATCAAGCAGCTTCAGGGCGGCCTCGGCCTCCTTGGCGTCAAGGCGGTCGTGTGTCTGGGCGAGGTCATCGAGCCGCATTAGCTCAAAAGTGAGCTCCCCTTTCCATTGTTCTTTGAACAAGGTTTTTTTTCGCGTTTCGGCGACCAAGTGTTTTTCGCGCGCTTCGGCGATCAGTTTTCGCGAAGTCGTCCAGTCATTCTTGTCAAACTTTGCCTTATCGGCATACGCCCGGCGGCTGCCGATCATGCCGGTGAGGGCCAGGGCATTGCATTGCAGTTCCTCCCAATAGTCCTTGTTATCGGGTGACGATTCCGCTTTGATGAGGTCGGCCAAGGTACGGATTGCCATCTGGCCTCGGAGAAAATTGTCCTTGAACGTGCTCTTGTGTTCCGGCAAATACTCGTAACTCAGACGCGCGACGTGGACCGCGATCTGAACGGAGGCGTCGGGCCGGGGCGAGTACGTCTCGAGAACACGGGAGTATTCCGCTTCGCTTGCGGGTTCCTTTTTTCCGCCTAACCGCGCGAGCTGTCGCTTGGCTTCGGCTTCCGCGCGGACAACGCGAAAATACGACTCGGCAGCCAGACGCGGAGGCAACTCTTTGAAATCGTTGCAATCGGCCCGGCAACGCTCCGCGAACTTAGCCAGACGATCAAACACGTCTTTGCGCTCGTCGGCATTCGCAGTGAAGCGGCCGTGTTCGAGCGCCATTTCGGCCAGGTCGGCGCCATATTCGATGCGCCAGCGGCCCGCTTTGAGGCGGAGCGGGTCGACTCCCGCTCCCTCGGTTTCGCTGCGAACTGTCTGATAGCAACCGAAGATCTCATCGAATCTGGTTCTGGCCGAATAGGCGGCGAGAGCAGCAACGCTCTTGGCGTGGTTGTCCTCGGTTTTTGCTTTTTGCAGCGTTTCGGTCAATTTTCGTACCGCTTTCCGCTCAGTGGGCCGGGAAAGAGCATGCGCCAGCGCAAGGTAGCCCTTGGCACGGGTGACGCCGTCGGTTTTTTGGTCTTTGAGCCAGGTGCGAACCACGCGGAGCCCGTCATCGTTGGTGGACTGCACCGAGGCATGGGCCAGGTCGACCATGCGGTCAAACGGCATCGTGCCTTCCAAGCCGCCATCGGGCCCCGCTGCAAGAAGCCAACGCGCCGCTTGTGCCGCGTCCATCACGCTCTTGAACTCTTGACCTAGGAATGCGTCGTCGGCCGCCACAATGCGAACTTGGAGCGTCTTGACCGCGTCCAGCAGAATCTTAACTGCCTTCTGCGAACGGACGCTGGGCTGAATGCTCTTGCGTTCATTCGCCGTCAAGCTTGCCAAACGTTCGGCCGCTTCAGAGATTCTGCCTGCTTTTTGCTCGGCCAAGGCAAAGACATATCGACCATAACTACCGGCACCGGTCCAAGGCGACTTCGGCACGTCGCTCTTCCAGTCACCGTCGCTTTCGATCAGGCATTCCACCTTGAGAGCACGGAACCAATCGGTCGGCGCTTTCACGCGATCGCAATATTCAATGGCGCGATCGCAATAATCAACCGTTTGAAACCTCTCCTTGCCGTTGGCGGGAAGCCAGGTTTCTTTCTCCACGAGACGTTGCAATACGTCGTGGAAGATCTGGCTCTGCAGCGTCTTGATTTTCGCTTCGTTCTTAGCTGGCCGAACGGCGCCGATCGGAACTAGATGCGCGAATTTCATGAATCCGCGGTCGATTCGCTCCAGGGCATCCCAGACTTTCGGCTTGAGTGGGTCGCCGGAATCATGGACCTCGTCCAAGATAGACGCAAAATCGGCAAATCGTTTTTCCCAAGTCTCTTTGCTCGCGTCATGCAGATCCGCCAGGGCACTGAGCGCCGAGCGTTCGCGGGTTTGACGCTCGCTCAGCTTGAGGGCGGGGTATTGGATGATGAACTTTGTCACCTCGCCGACGTCCTCCTTCGCCTTGGCGGCAGCCCTGTCCGAGTGCATGGTGTTCCAGGCCCGTTCGAGCAGAACGTCAAGAATGCGCGTATGAAATGTGTCAATCGTCGGTTGCCACAGGACCTTGGGATGACCAGCTCGGAACTTGGCGAGCTTGCCCAGGGCTTCGCGAATGGTCGGCACATTTTTGGCTTTGATCGCGGCACCAAGCTTGGTCTGAAGCTCGGCCTCGGCGCGGTCACGCTCCGCTTTGGCTTTCTCGGCCTCTTGCTTCTTTCGCTGCACGAGATCATCGAAAAGAGGTGCGGCAACAATCTGATCCAATTGCTTCAGACATTCCTCATATTGCTTATCCTTGATCAGGCCATCGGCCATCTTGAGCATCTTCTCGCCCGCTTCATGTCCATCGATCCGAGCGCGCAAACTGCCGATATCGTGGCGCGTCAGTCGTTTCTCGTGGCTGTCTACCGATTCCCGCGCGACAGCGAAGGCACGGTTCTTGATGCGATCGTCGATGTCCTGGCTGGCGATAGCAACCACGAGCTTACTCGCGCGTTCGCGCCAGGCTTTCGCTTCTGGATGATCAGGAAAGACCTTGAGAAAGGCTGTGACGACCTCAAGGTGTTTGTCGACCGCGGCGATGGTAGTCACCTTGCTCGACGGTTTGATCTTGGTCCACCAACGATTCTCGACGTCTTGCTTGATTGAATCGGCGTTTGGGAGCAGCCAAGTGCGGTCGGCAAGTGCTTCGAGAGCGCCGGAATAATCCTCCTTGGTGACAAGTTCCTCGACTTGCGCCTTCGCGACGAGATGGGCGATGACGCAGCCTCCCAAGGCCAGGACGATAAGAACGAGCGTCGCGGCAACGCGCTGAAGGGTTCGGCCGGTGCCAGGGCCAGGCGTCGGCGTGGCCGGAGGTGCGACCGGGTCCGACACGGGGAGGGACGGTTTTTTTCCGGTCGATCCGCGTGCGACCTCGTCTTTGGTGCGATGCGGATCGGTGGCTTTCTGCGGACTGATCGGAGTCTCGTCATGCTTCGCTTTGGTGGACGAACCATGTGACGGATCGCTACCGACACCGATGGCTGCTTCATCGGTTCCCGAGAGCGCCTGGGGCTCCGTGCGGTGCGTATCGGAGGGGTTGGGCGCGACCGGCGTTCGTTGCGGGCCGACGGTAACGGCGACCTTGGGCTCGGCCGTCGCGCCATGCTTCGGCGCCGCCCGGTTCAGCGCGCGCACAAAGTCGCCGCAACTCGCGAATCGGTTCCGCGGGTCCTTTTCCAGCGCCTTCAACAGCACTTGCTTCTCCTCGGCAGAAAAAACATCGCCAAGCTCAGGCGCGGCGTCAAGAATTTTTTGCGCCATCTTGTGCTGCGTGCCGGTGAACGGCAATTTGCCTTGACGCAGTTCGATGTAGGTGATGGCAAACGACCAAAGGTCCGTGGCGATGCTGAACTTGTCGTGCAGGATGGACTCCGGCGCCATGTACGCCGGCGTGCCCCCCTGCGTCTGCGTCCCCGTATCCTCCCCGCTGACTTGGCGCAACAAGTCGAAGTCGGCAATCTTGGCGTCGCCTTGCACCAACAGAATATTGCCCGGCTTGATGTCGCGATGCAAGAAAACCGGGCGATGGCCGTGCAGGTAATCCAGCGCCTCGGCCGTCTGGGTGAAGTAACGAAGCAACTCCTCCACAGGAATGCCGGGCAGCTCATTGCCCTTGCACGCTTTCAATCGCTCTTTCAAGCTGCCGCCGTCGGCCAATTCCATTTCGATGTAGAGTTGATCGCCGTCGGCCCAAAAGTTCTCGGTGTGCAACAAGTACTTGTGATGCAACGGCTTGAGCGTCTCCAGCGAACGCAGCACGCGCTTGGTGTCGTCCGAGTTGAGCGACTTCTTCAGAATCTTCAAAGCGACCAGGTGACCATCGCGCTCGGCTTTCCAGACCTCGCCGAACGAACCTTCGCCGATCTTTTCGATGAAAGTGTGTTGCTTGATCGCATAGCCTTGCTTGTGCAGCATGAAGCTCGGCTTGGCTTCCGTCTTGTCGGTGACCACCGGTTCTGGGATGGCATACATCCGCTCAATCCTCGCCAATTCCGCGACGACGGCATCGGCCGATTGCGGACGCTGGTCGGGATTCTTGCACAGAAGATGGTGCACAAAGATCGCCAAGGGCTCCGGAATCGCTGGATTCAGTTGCCGAATCGACAGCGGCTCCTCCGTCGCCAGCGCAATCAAGATGGCGGTCGGCGATTCGCCACGAAACGGCAACTGTCCTGTACACAGCCGATAGAGCACGATCCCCAGGCTGAACAAGTCGGTTCGATAATTGATGTCCTTCTTGGCCAGTGCTTGTTCCGGCGACATGTACGACGGCGTGCCGAGCAGGCTCCCTGCGGCGGTGATCTCGGTGGTCGCGCCGCCCATCACCTTCGCGATGCCGAAGTCGAGCAATTTCACGCGGCCGCTCGTCGCCTCGATCCACAAGTTCTCCGGCTTGATGTCGCGATGAACCAAGCCAAGCCGATGAGCCTCGGCCAATCCCGTCGCGGCCTCGCGGCCGATGCGCAAAATCTCGTCCAAGGGGGGCGAGCCGCGCGTCTTCAGACTGCCTTCGAGCGAAATGCCTTGCAAGTATTCCATCGAGATGTAGGGCATACCGTCGATTTCGTCGGCTTCGTAGATGGTGACGATGTGCGGGCTCTTGATGCGCGAGGCGGCGCGCGATTCGCGCACAAAGCGCCTGCGCGCCTCGAAGTCGCCGTCGTACTTGGGGAGCATGATTTTCAGCGCCGTGTCCCGGCCATTGCGTTGATCGACGGCGAGATAGACGACGCCCATGCCGCCATGCCCGATCTCGCGGATGATCCGGTACGGCCCGAGCGTGCCGATCTCGCCCAGAGCGACGGGGGGGCCGAACTTGCCGCGCAACTTTCGGGCCGCGGTGAGGGTGGTGACATGCTCGCGCGAGATGCGATGTCCGCCACCGCGCTCCAGCGTCATGAGCCATTGAATGCGTTCGCGCACGGTATCGAGCAAATGCGGGCAATCGGCGCAGAGACGTTCCGGAGAGGTGGGCGAGCCTTGCTCCTGAGAATCCAGCCAGCGGTAGAGAATCTCTTGGATTTGCTCTTCCGATTTGTCGGAAAAATTCATGCGCAAACAAAGAACGTAGGGACAAGCTGCAGACTTGGCCCGCGTGCCGATGGTGCCCCGTGCCACATAGGACAAGCTAGCAGCTTGTCCCTAACATGCCCATCGTAACGAGTGGATTTGTGAAGAGCAAGCAATAAAAGACGTGAAGTGAACAGGATATAAAAAAAGACGCGCCAGCGATGGTGATCGATGGCGCGTCCCTTGTCTTCGGAATTACGGCTTGGTCGACGGAACGATGTTGGGCAGCGGCGGCAACATCGGCGGAACCGGGTCGACCGTGATGTAGCCTCGCCGTCCGCGCGGCGCGTTCGATTGCGGTCCGCTCGGCAGGGGCTGCACGATCTCAACGGGCGTCGGCGCCTTGAACTCGCGCGGTTGCGGGGAGGCGAGTTCGGCCGTGGGCGCCGGCACGATGGTGTCTCTCGCTCCGATTTGGGCATCTCCGGTGCGAATCGCGCCGATTCTGGCAGGCATGACCATCTCGCTCCTGCCGGCGTAACCGGAATCTTGCTTGCCGGTGAGCGCTCGCGTCAAGCCGGAGAAGAATGGCTGGCGGGGAGCGCCGGAACCTTCGGGGGCGAACGCGTGATTAACGATGCCGGCGAGACTGCCGGGCCGCTGCGGTGCGCTCGGTGTTAGCGACGAAGGATGTACGCCGCCGTCCACGATCTGCACTTTTCCGCGTTCTTTCATGCTTACCAATGTGGCGCGAGCGCTGGCGAGGACCTGCTCTTCCGACATCTGTCCGACCTTCTTGTAATACTCCTTCGGATCGACGCTCGGGTTGGTTTCGTTCTTGGTCAACGTGGACTTTTTCTTGATTTCTGGATCGCCGTTCATGAGCGGACAACGCTCGAGGGCCTCGAGGGCGGCGGCGCGGACGCGTTCGGAGCGTTCGACGGGAGCGCCATCATCGGATTTCCCGGCAACGCACATTTCCAGCGCCTTGATTACCTCTTTTTTGCAACAACAGCCGTTGCGCAATGCCAACGCCGCCTCGAACCGAACGCATTCACTCGGGTCTTTCCGAAGCCCCACAATGAGTGCTTCTTGCGCCTCATCCCAGTAGTTACAGTCCACCGTGCCGAGGTATCGGATGGCAAGCCGGCGAGCCTTAGCTTCTTCCTCATTCTTTTTGATGCGGGCGGCGGCGCCTTCGGAGCTTGTCGCGGATTTCTCGAGGTCCTTGGCAAGCGCATTAGTTGCGCAGCGATTGGTGAACAACCCGCCGCTCATCATGGACAGCGATCCGCTGGCCCCGCTGGCGAGTTTGCCGATCGGCGACGCGCAGAAGGTCGCCTTGCAGGCGGCTTTCTGCTCGGCGGTCGGCAACAAGAAGCTCCACAGGTTCGCCGGGGCCGCTGTTGACGCCGCGGCTCCGGACGCTACCGGTGCGATCTGACCAAATGCTGTTGATGTGATGCCCAGGCTCAAGGCCAAGGCTCCGACCCACATTCCAAGTTTCATGGCGTCATTTCCTTTCGTTGTCGCCTGCCCCAGCGTCCGTTGCGGCTGATGGACTTTGTGCTATATGCACGCGATTCCAAGGTTTCCTATTACGTTATCGGTGACGATTTTTCCGCATAACAACGAGTTTGACGGATTTTGCGAATCTACCGATCATCAGGCCCCCGCACAATCGGCACGGTTTGCCCTGATTCCGCATGCTGCCGTCGGTTGGCTTTCCATATTGCCCAGCCGACATCGTTCGGTTTTCTCGGTAACCTACATTGACTTGAATAGAGGACCATTTCGGCAGCCATCCAACGACTTCGCCATTGTCCGGCGCGGCGCGCGCAGATTACCTTCGCATGGCCCCACGTGCGAAACACGCAAGGACGCTGCACGCCGCCGGTGAATCACGCCCCTCTGAGCGCGAACAATACCCTTCAGCACGTGCCTTGGGACGAAAGCTCAAGTGGAATCTTGCAGCCGGATTGTGTGTGAGTTTTTCGACAGCTCGGAACGCCCTTCCGGAGACCACCCTCGGGAATGGGTTTGAGCCAAGTGCGTCGTCCAGACTGAATTTTCGGGTTGGAGAGTACTGTAGCGTTGACTTCAGTCCACGCGGCTTAGCTCCGGGAGCCGCCCAATCGTGTGGACTGAAGTCCACACTCCAATCGACGAACTCGAAAATCTATTCTGGACAGGGCACTAGCGACGAAACCCGGACGCTGACCAGCTCAACGGGGAAACATGATGCGGCAGCTTGTTACTTATCGTCCCTGCGAATGGGTGGGTCGGTTTGACGAACGGTGAGCGTGAAGTTGCCGAGGTTGCCGCCGTCGCCGAAGTAGGTGCAAATGATGCGGTACTTCCCCGTTGCGGATGCTTTGTGAATGATCCGTGCGCTTGGAAAGCCGCCGCCGTCGTCGTCTTGCGCAAGCAATCGTTTGTCCGGTGATTCGAAGAACAAGTAGGAATCGAATTCGGGGCTCGTCATGTCGATTTGATAGGTCTTGCCGGCTTCGAGATCGACGTGGAAGAGCTTGTGCTTTTTGTTGGCGGCGCCGGCATACACGGCATCGTTCTGTGTCAACTTGTCGTTTACTGTCAGAAGCTGGTAGGCGCTGGCGTCCTTGACGTGCAACCGGAACTTGCCCATCAATCCGGGTTGCGGCGTCGTGGCGATGATTTGATAATCGTCGCTCTTTTTCGGGTGATACAGAAGGATGGCCTTGCGCTGGCCGGTTTGATCCACTGCCTGGGCAACCTGTGTGCCGCCCATGTCTTCGAGCCGAACCGCCGGCTGAAAGCTCGGGCTTTCGATTTCGATCTGATAGGTCCGACCCTGTTCCATCTTGAACACGAACGACTTGCTGAAGCTGTTGGAGTAGACCTTGTCCTTCAGATCGGCATTGATGAGTTCGCTATCCACGACGATCGGCTTGAAGGGCTCGGATTTTTTCTTCTCGGTCGTCTTCGCCTTCGGATTGTCTGCCCGGCTGCAAGCCTCGGCTAACAGGCCGCCAAGGATGACCATTACGATGCTGATACGAACCAGGGTTTTCATGATGCGATTCCTTTGCTAACCGTGTTCTTGCTTGCCACAAGTAAGACGATGTTGACGAGGTTCTGGAACAAGCATTTTCCGGGCTCTCCGTCGTCGTCACGAAACTACCGTTCCTGAACGATGAACGTGAAGGGGCCGATGCCCTGGCCGCCGAGGCTTGTCGCAATGACGCGGTACTCGCCGGTTTTGGTCGCTCGATGGACGATGCGAGAGTCGAGATTTCCGCCGCTGTCGTCATCTTGGGCCAGCACATTGCCGTCGGGGCCGATGAGATAAAGGTATGCGTCGAAGTTTCGGCTCTTGTGGTCGAACTGGTAGGTTTTCCCTGCTTCGAGCTTGATGGTGAGCTGCTTGCAAATTTTGCCGCTATAGCGCTGGTCGGTTCGCGCAAGGGCGTTCGTGATAGAGACTTGGCCCTTCGCGAGTTGAAGCTCGATCGGTTTGCCTTCGTCGCCGGTAAGTTCTTTCACGGTGAGAGTGAACTTGCCTATTGCGTTGGGCTGAGCGGAGGTGGCGATGATTTGGAAATCGTCCGTCTTCGAAGGGCGATAAACGATCGATGCGCCTTGATTGCGAAACTGATCGAAATCCTGAGCGACCTGGTTGCCGCCTGCTTCCTCAAGTCGCAGCCCCGCTTGAATGACCGTGGATGTTAGATCGAGCAGGTAGGTCTTTCCTTTCTCCATTTTCAAGGTGTAAGTCTTGCAATAGCTGTTGGTGAAGACCCGATCCTTGGCGTCGGCGGTGATCCACTCGCCGCTGACCACGATCGGCTTCATCGGCTCGGCTTTTTTCTTCGGCACGTCCTTGGCTTTTTGGTCGGCTAGGCTGATGCCGGTCATGGCGACGACGATGATCCCGAGCAACGCTCCGACGATCGGATAGTACCGTTTCACTGGAGTCCTCCGCGCGATCTGGTCTCACAAGCAGCCAAAATTGGAGTATCCACCGGCTGTGACTTGTATGAAGCAGTCTACAGGCGAATCCGGACAGGAACAATACTGTTTTAGCGTTTCAATCTCACTCTACTGCCGCCAGAAACCAAGTCTCAACACAGATCAAGAGAAAAAACGAACGTTCCTTGTGGTCACAAGCAATGCATGGTCATTCGTGAGTGACGCGCACCCGTAGACCCTCGCGGCTTCGGACCTACGACTTTTGGCATCACGGCCGCCACACAAATTCCTTGGTATTGATGATTGCCCACAGGACATCCTCGAAACCGGCCCGTCGGCTCTTGGCCCTGGCAAAATGAGCGGCGGCTTGCTTGCGGACGTCGTCCGTGGGCAAACGCGAGAACGCTGCCAGAAAAAGCTCATCCAAAATCTCGCGATCGCTGCGCTCTTCCGCCAAAAGCCGACCCAGGCGATTTGCCGGCGCCTGCAGGCGCGGCTGCATCCAGTCGCTATTAATAATGTGAATGTGCGAGGCCAAATTCCGATCTCTCTCCGCTTCACAGGCCGTGATGCGCACTGGCCGACTTATCGCAAACAGAGGAACGTCACTTGCCACTGTCCGAATCGCTCGCGCTCGTCGCGGCATACCGGTCCCTTCGTGCGACAACTCGAGAAACTGATTCAAGACTTCGATAAGAACCTCCGAGTCAATCGGCTTTGGATAGCCGCGCGTGAAGTACTTTTCGTCGTCGGAATTGAAGGCAATTTTTTCCTGACTCAGCTGATAAACCCGCGAGTTCATGATCAAGCGGATGATGGCTTTTGCGTCGAATCGCTGCGCGACAAGCTCGTTTGTCAAGAAATCGAGCAATTCGTTGTTGGCGGTCACGGTGGTTTCGGCAAGTGCCTCGGGTGGATCGGCGAGACCTTTGCCCAGCAGGTGCAGCCAGATGCGGTTGGCCAGGTTGCGAGCGAAGTACGGGTTCTTCGGGGACGTCAGCCATACGGCCAGCACTTCGCGGCGATCCTGACCTTCGCGAATCTTCGGCGTGGTCCCGTCGGGGAAGCGCGGCACAATCGGCTTCAGCGTTTCGCGATGAAGCTTCTCGCGCTTGAGATCGAGCAGGACAAGCTCGACCTGGCCGCGTTCGGCAGGCACTTGGCGCGGGGTCAGCTGGGAGAAGAACGCGGTGAAGGCGAGCCAGTCGTTCGGCGTCCAGTTGGCGCGAGTCGCCTGATGGCATTGGGCGCATTGCAGACGCATGCCGAGAAAAGCTGCGCAGAGACGGTCGGCCCACTCATCGGGCGTGCTGCCTCCGGAGTAGAAGCTCGCGGGCCCCGCGTTAGTGACGACGCCCTTGCCGAGCACGACATCGCGGGCTAATTCGTCGAGCCCCGTGTTGCGCACATAGCCGCGTATCCACTGCAAATACGCCGCGGAAATGATCGGCTTGTGGAAGGCGTAGGGGAGCTCGAGCATGACGGCCCAGTGATGCCGCCCACATGTCCGCATACTCGTCGCGTTTGAGAAGCTCATCGATGAGAAGTGCTCGCTTGTCGGGCCGAGGATCGTCAAGAAATCTCTTGGCCTCGCGCGGCGTCGGCAGCAATCCACACAGGTCGAGGTAGGCATGCCGCAGAAACGTGCGCTCGTCGCACAACGGCGCCGGCGCCAAGCCGAGCTGGCGCCACTTCGCAAACATCAAACGATCAATCTCGTTGTGCGCCGGCGGATAGGGCCAACGGTATTCCGGTTTCGGGTCGCTGTAAGTTAAGCGAACGGATTGCACAATCTGGTAGCGACAATGGACCGCGACCTCGCCCCATTTAAGAAATCGCACGCGTCCGTTGAGATCGACGGCGGCAATCGATGGGTCGCTGCTGGTTGAATTGCGTGAGGCGCGTCACATCACGCTTCGTGCCGTTGGGAAAATGGGCGACGACGGCAAGTTGCTGCGCGGCATTCGGCGCTTGCAGCACACGGTCTCCGGGAAACACCTCCAAGCGGAGCGCTGGCGCTTGCGCGAACGCCGATTGCGAAGCGAAAATCGCGGCGAACAGGGTCGTCAGGAATCGCGTCATATCATCCCCCCATCCGACGACTATACCCAACCGGCGGCACAAACTCAATGAAATTCATGATCATCCGAGTGAATTTGGGATACTCCCATGGGCGCTCCGCGACTCGACGCCCGCGGGCGTTGAGCGCCGCTCAGGGTCAGAAATTGCCGCAAAACACCAGGTGAACAGAGCGGCGCAACCGAATCGAAGTCCGCACAAAAAAACATCGGGTCGATTTGACTATGCCGATTATGCAACCTACGTTTCAGTGTCGAACGAAGTAGGCGATGTTCGCGGGAAGCTCTGAGTAAAGGGCGGTAGCGAGCATCATGCTCATAATCCTCGAAAAGGCAAAACCGCCGTGAGGCGGCGACGCAAAGCCATGGGCCTGAGTGTCAGGTCGCCAGGCTGCCGAAGGGATGTCTGGTTCCGAGGCCGTCCA
>Ga0194132_10009135_pt1 | contig 13845 bp, 20 predicted proteins | sample TA2KigOf80mmetaG_FD_148612 | JGI IMG/M metagenome (GOLD analysis project Ga0194132, IMG submission 148612) | Freshwater microbial communities from Lake Tanganyika, Tanzania - TA2015054 Kigoma Offshore 80m | ecosystem: Environmental > Aquatic > Freshwater > Lake | place: Tanzania: Lake... | reverse complement strand
TGGAGACAACAAGTTAACAACTACAATATAATATTAGTTTAATTAAATTAAAGTTAATGTTCCACGTAGAACAACACAACAAAATGTTACACAACCACAAAAAAACACCCACCGCAAGCGGGAACCCAGAACAAAACGTATATAAAAACCCCTATACTAGAGAACCATCTACAGGATATGCACAACACACAATGAGTGATATGAGCACTACACTAGAATGTTATGTGTGCGCATCATGCCAGCACACAACATCCACCCCCGGTATCCTCTATCCAGCTATCTACAACAATATCATCGTCAGATTACACGGACAACCAATGTTATTATGCGCCCAAGCATACAACGAATGGTTAACCGGCATCGAACCATCAAACCCCCACCTATACATCCTATCAGACGACAATATCTGTCTCATCGATTCATGAACGGATTCACCGTCTTCCTTCTCGCCTACGCCGCTCTGTGTCTCGCCCTTGCTGGATACAACTTGTATCTCGAAAGCAAGGATGATAAAAAATAAAAATAATTTTTAGCGCCGACAATCGGGATAAAGATGAAAAAACACCGTTAGGACGACAAAACTCATACAGAGTCATAGGTTTACCAATAGAATAACGATACAACAATAACAACCATAACAGAAGAAAGATACCACGCACCATGAAAATCCACATCAACGCCCTCAACAAAACCCATCTTGTGATAGAAGGCGACGTCGCCGAAGCACTCCTCTTTGTCCAAGCTTTCCCTTGGGCCAAAGACACAGCCATCCAAACCGAAGTCATCGAACCGCAAAACTATCAAAAGCCAAAGCAAAACCTCAACGGATCGGCACTTCAAACTAGCTCAAAACCTGTAAAGATACTTTACACCGGCGGAGATAGTGGCAAACTCGCCGGTATCCCTACCAAGTATCTTGACAAAGCCCAGCCCAAACAAGCATCAGATGATGACAAGAATCTGTTCCTAGGCAGCATCAAACCGTCCATCAACATCGATATCAATTCACGGCAAGGACTACGCCAGAGAATCATCGCAACCCTCTTGCCCCAAAAACGCATTGCAGTATCCCAAATCTTCAAGGCGTCCAAAACCAATGACATTGACAACGTAAAAAGAGCAGTACAATTCTTGCGTGAAGCAGGCTGCGTAGTGCGCGTAGAACACTACTACAAACAGCACGGAAAAGAATACTTCGACAACAACCTGGGCCCAACCTCACTCATCACCCTGATGTCGATTGGGACACCAACCCAAGGTCGAAAAGCTCGAACCGACAACAAAAAGGTGTGGCAGAAGTACTACAAATCCACTGCCAAACCGGCGGCCCAGAAAAGCGCCCCGGTGCGTGTAGTGGAAGCCCAAAAGCTTCTAGACACACCAACCCAGCAATAAGGCTCGCTCCTGCCAGCTAGGCCAAAGCACCGATGATCGGAGATTCCATCCCTAACAACCCCCTTGTTAGGACCACTACGAACATCACTTCGCTTAGCTGGTAGGGCACAAAAACAAGAAAGAATACAATATTTACTATGAGTTCTTACGACGATTTTAGGTATTATTTTACCCAATTTGCGCCACGGCATTTCTACCTAAAATGCCCGGAATACCAAGCAATACCGCAACAGCAACGCAAGTACTTTGATCTGCACGACGACCTGTGGACAGGTCAAAAATTCCTGGAATTTAACTCGCAACAATACCCGGTTAAAGTAACAGACAATTATTCTCAAGTACGCATACCAAACAAGAACGGAAAGAAGTTTCTCTGGATCACCCAGAACCTTGCCAAATCCACATCAGCCACTTACGAGATAGAACGATCCTTTAAAAAGGGAGTGCTTGCACGATACACTTGGATCGTAGACGACATCTCAGGATGGGATTACGTAGGAATGATTCGCGACTTCATTCATCCAAAAGGTGACGAAAAGAATCTCTACGACCTTGAACTTTTCAATAAACTTTATCAAAATATTATATATTCAAACTTTCGGAAAAATGAATTTGATAAAGACTTTTTCGAAAAACCAATCAAAGTCAAAAGACTCTGAAATGTTGAACCTATAAAATTATATAGGTTTATATAGCTTATCACTATAATATATATGTTTGTAACGTAAAATTCTGTAAATCTAACTTTTTTTAGCTTTCGACCGAAAAATGCGCAAAAAATTATATGAGTTTATATGACCAAATTTTAAGAAATATAACTCAAAAAAATGCCGTTTAATTGCTCAAAACTAAACTAATGTTACTATAATACAAAGAATAGATTTCCATATATCGCAATCTGATATACTGGATACAGCCCATCAAGGAATGGGCAGGGAAATATTCCCCAGATAAACAAAGTAAATAAGCTAGCTCAATACTGGCTAGCGAATGAAATGTGAAATAAGGATAGGAACTTGCCGTTCGTAAGGGTAAACTTATTCTTGTTTCGCCTACTTACGTGAACAACGCAAAGGAGCGAAATAGAATGTTCATACAAGATACGTTAAAGTACATTATAGCCGGAACATTGGCAATCATAAATCTTCTAGGACTATACGCAATCAATGATCTGCATGACAATAGTTCGGAGCCCCCGAGTACCCTTGTGGTACAAACAACCATACGTCAGCTCACGAGCATTACCCCATCTGAAGAACCACAAATACTTCAGGCAGACACCACGCTACCAACCATCCGATTCAGACACGGAGACGTTTCCTGGTTGTCTGATCTCGCCATCCAAGCAGGCTGGGAACCTGAACACCTGCCGAATCTCGAAAAGATCATTTTAAGAGAGTCTGGCGGTTGTCCCAACCTTCGCGGCGGCGATGTCGTTGATGGCAACTGTAATGTGATCAGAGTATCTGAATGGAACCACCGTTCAGACACTGGTCTGTTACAGATCAATGGAATCAACTACAACCTAAAAAGAAACAAATGGGCTGCACTGTGTCTAAAGATGGATATCTGTACACAAAAGCCCCTATTGGATCCGTTGACAAATCTCAAAGCAGGCAAACTGCTGTACGATTTATCAGGATGGTCACCGTGGGATCCATGCACCTGGGGTAAAAAGTGGGCTCACAAATGCAATCCACAATACCTCACAAATGAGTAATATGATACACCCACATCATTCAAACACATACAAAGCCTATGAATAACATTAAAAGACTTATTGCGTCCATCGCACTATTCAACATCATTGCGACCATATATGTGCTGATTCACCATGTAGGTAAAACAGTATATTATATAGCTTTGATTTGTTTATATGCGATGTATTTGATTCTGGTCAAATTCATACACTTTTATATGAAACTACAAAAGGAGACAAAATGCCACCCATTGAACAACCCCTACAATACCGATATATAGAAATAGCGTATACCCTTATTAACAATATGGTGAATACCGCATTTACTGCTAGTCGGTATGTCCTTCAACCACCTGAACCCACAAAAGATTATCTTGATCGCCTGAATTTGACCACCGGTATCATACAGCAACGCTATGTTGAAGCACTTGCCAAGTCCCTTGAGCTTATGATGACTTCACCTGAGAACCCTCAGGCCCGAACTGATTTCGAATCAGATCATGGCGTGCAAGTAAACTACGATCAAAACGATCCGTACGAATCCGCATTGGACGTGTTTGATAGCACCCTGCTGCAGATAAGCCACGATCTTGCCGATCCTGCTTATAATCTTGATATCGAAGAAATCAAAAAACAATTTCAAGTGGACCTGTAATAATGAATTCTCAAGAAGCCAAATCTTGAGATAGAATAAAGCAAAAAAGAAATAACTTACCAACAACAAGGAGAAAATAACATGTATACACTAGCATTGGCGATCCTTATCGGATTTGTGGCTGCCCAGGTCACACATCTTGTCAGCACCAACCTCGGTTTTGTAAACCGAATTCCAGTGCTCGGCGACAAGGACAACCTGTTCATTCTTCTCACCGTACTGATCGTATGGTTGACCGACACTTCAGTGCTCGGTACCTACGGAATCGGAAACGGAGAAGAGTGGGTCGACATCGTCGGCAGTTCACTTGCAATCGTCGGCGTAGCCGGCGTTGTCAACGCAGTGGTCAACTTCTTCGACAATTGCGCGCTTGAGCACTAGGTAACCAACACCAGGGGTGCGTCTGGTCCAACAACGCACACCTACAATACCTACAACAAAAGGAAAGAACAATGAAACCAATGTATTACGCAGGAAAAATCGTGCGCAAAACCGGACGGTGGGGCGTAATGTTTCCAGCCGTTATCGTTGCCGGACTCGGCTACGGAACCTGGAAAGCAGCCAAGAAACTTGGCAAGGGCGCAGTCATCACCGGAACGGTTGCAACAGCAACATTTTCGGAAGGAGTCAAAGAAATTGTCAAGACTCCGTACGAAAGCGCAAAGAATTTCGTCACCCCAGAAGAACCAATCGCCAATTCAGTTGAGATCGAATCAGACGATTACGAATAATCGGTAAAGGAATTTCGTATGACAAACCCAATTCCTACACCGACTATGAAACTGTACGATTCATTCACCAATATCTTTAGACGGCTTTCCAAAAAATCAAAAATCTTGTCATTGGATGACATAGATTATCTGTACGGAATAGCCAACTATAAGTATTACGCAAACTGTCTTCTCTATTCGCAAAAACCCTGTTATCTACAGTTCGTTGCGGTAGAAAAAGATCTCTACGGTAGAACATGGCATATAAACGGACCATGGCTACCCAAAGAGCCGGGGGAAGGTTTGTACATATGGATCGGATCATCTAAACAATTCGACACAACACAGATACAAAACTACCCATCGGGTTACGTTTATGAATCAGAGCCGGATCAGGCCCCGCCTGCGCTATCTGAAATGGCTACAGTAATAAAAATTCGGTTACACTAATACAACAATACCTTTCAAAGAATTAATTCGAATGTTCTTTGGAAGCAACCTATCAATCAACTACGGTAAAGGATGGAAACATGCCGTTAGAAGAAACATACAAACCAGCACTACGGTTCACAGGACGAAAAGGGGGGCCCCTCCGAAGTCTTGAGAACCACCAGGTCGGTTTCTACAACGTAGGACCGATCAAAGATATACTGCAAGACACGGATGAAGACGAAGACGATTTTCGTGTATCAGCCCTACCGATCCCCCGGAACGGTTGGGAGTACCGGATCGTCGAGCAACTAGCGCGACACCCACGAATCTGCATGGCGGTGGTTGACAAAACCAAGCTCATGTTCCTGCGAGTCGGAAACAAGAAAGGCTGGCTTTCCGCACTCAAGGATGTCGGATTCGAAATCAAAGGTGGCCCCAAGACACCGAAACGCGCAAAGCAGCTGTACCGTCCGACATTGTTGAACGCCAAGTTCGACGAACTAAACGTGTACATTGCCGACGCAACCCAATACTCCGACTATGATTTCAGCGACGGAAGCACACAAGTGCCACAATGGATGAAAGATCCGAAAGTGTACGCACGCCTGTGCGACGGCGCATTCGTAGTCAGTACGCGGTTGCATCAAACAATGCTGCGCAACATTCCCGTGTTCAATCCCCAATCATCCACTGATCCGTTGGAATACTATTACGACGGTCAGTTGCGTTCACAGATGATCAAGGACCTGGAAACACAATACGTATACAATGCCAGAATCATTGGCAAACTGGGCATGATCAAAGGTAACATGTTCGTTGCGGAACTTCCCGAAGGAATAGACGTAATCACCACGCGTGAGAACATCAAGGAAGAAGTTGCCAACAGCAAATACTGGTACCTGATCGCAGAACCCCAGTTCGCCAAGAAAGGCACCACGACGGACATCCAAACACTGATCAACTTACCCAAGTTGTTCAGAAAGTCCGATATGGAGTACTGGCTCTCAGAAGAGTACAAGAAAATGTTCAAGGAAGTCACGGAAGGACGAATCCTGTCAGACTACAAGCGCCTATACATGCGACTTTGGAAAGATGACCAGGATGATTCCCGCACCATCGACGACCAAGAGCTGCATTCCCGACTGACATACATCGGTTATCGATGGGTGGCAATGGGACTCAGCATCACGAACTCACCTTGGCTCTTCAAGACGCTTGCCATATCCCACGCCAAACCCTTGCAAAAACGCATTCCAATACCTTGCTCGTTGTACGAACAGGTGATATCAGAATCGTTGGCACGCATGGCAGGCTGGGACGGCATCGTCGAGCAAGGAACCATAAGACGCTGTTTGGACCTTGGAGTCCATGTCGTGAATGACCTCGACTGGCTGGAAATGTCCGAATCCCACGGCGGTCACGATGCCGACGACTTCTTCAAGCTATACTATCGCACCATCGAAGGTGGTGAAATGGATGGCCAGAAAGTCGTCGTCGTCAATCGTTGCCCGAACGGTTATGGAGAATACAGCGTCTTCAAGTATGTTGAAGGCGAAAAGTTCCCCAGATGGAAGGATTCGAACGGTCAAGAGCATGCGTTCCCATTGGTCAATGGCCGGCGTTGGCCGAAGCGTTTGAGCGAAGCAATTCGCGACGGTTCGGTATCCTACACGGGCCTGCCTAGCAAAAACATGGAATCAAAGATCCAGTACTCACCAGAGTACACGGTCGAAGATTTCTTGATGAATGTTAGGAATTCAATGGCCAATGGAAGCGTCGGCGGTTATGTCAATACCGTCATGCTACACAGCCTGGTAATCGGAAAGCACCGACCACTGCAGCTATGCAGCATGGAAGCGGCGATTGACGGATGCACCCAAACTGACGTAATCGAAGACCGTGTCGCAATCGACATGGAAGCAGAGAAAATCTTCGAAGAAGTCATGGAAGCCAAACGACCAATCGACGCATACTACTGGCATGATCGCAAGTTCGCCTTGCGTTATCCAGATGCGGATGTCGAGCTTTACGAAGGCAAACCCACGCAATTCCAGTTACTGTGCAAAAGCTACTTTACGGAATACGCCAAGAAAGTCAACGAATGGGCACAAGCGAATGCGCGACCAGTCGAGAATGTTTCAATTCTCGGCGATCGCCTAGTTCTACATGCCCAAAGTGACATAAGGCGTTTCCGCAAGGAAATTTACCTTTCCAACAGTATGAATGCATCGTTCACCGGAAGTATCGGTCGTGACATATGGGAACAGATCTACCAGAAGATCGCGGAACATATCGAAACATTCGAATGCGAAGAAGACAAGCATGATTATGCTCTTGCGCTTCTGCATTCATCGATAAAGTTTCCGACAGCTGAAGGTAATGTAACTGACCAGATTGTCATGAACCGTATCGTATATCCGTACCTCGAACGTGCGCTCATATTCTACGGAATTGGTTCAGTGCTGAAACTGCACAAAAACGACCGCGGCAAGCTCTACACGGAAGATATTCGTGTGGAATCATGGGACTACACGGACCCTGACGGTGTCATCCACACCTTCACGGATCCAGTGGAGTTCCAGAACTTCCACAAGCAATATTCACCGATAGCGCATACCGCGCCGGCGTTGAAGGATGTCAAGTCTGACTTGCGTCCTTTGAGCATAAAATAATCCCCAAACGCGTTCATAGGGCCTGGTTGATGCGAACACTTAATTGGTGTTCAGAATCTACCAGGCTCTATGTCACGCAACCTGAAAGGAAATCATGCTTTACGCATTGTTAGTGATAACCAACTTTATATTGACTGCATGCATGTGTATATTTATAAACATGGTCAGACAGCGGAATAAAGTTATTGAGTCACTGCTTGAATCGATGCACAAGGATAATGTTAGAATTATTCGCCCCCTGAATAGTTCTAGGCATCCTTATGATTACGAAATGGAAGAAAACTTTCAAAGAATCATCGATGACTTTGAAAGTTAGATACCTTATATAATATATATTCACCAAAGATAACGGGGTCAAAGAAAATGGAAATGTTGATAATGTTTATATTAGGCAGTTTGTTGTATACAATCGTCTTTGTAGTGATAACGCTCGTATGTTCATTCGCGTTCGTTATCGGCAAAGACGCATATGAACAAATGAAAGTAGAAATTAAAGAAAGCGAAGAAGAAAATGCCTGAAGATACTACGATAACCTACGGCCAGTTTGAAACCATATACAACGAACTGGAAAGTAAAAATTTCAATATCATCGATATGGAATCATCGCGCAAAAGTTTGGTGTCCCGATCTTACGGTAAAGCCACAAAGGTTTTTAAACAAATACAATCGTATGTACAAAAACCGGAAGTCAAAGCAGTTGCTTTGGTGTCCAGTTGGGCTTTATCCGCATCGTTGCTATTGCTGGTGATGATCACCACAGCATCGATATCGGCATTTATCGCGGCAATGTCTTTGTTCATAATCGAAACATACGCAGTTTTTGGTGTCATTGAATACGCAATCGCCTATTCGATGGCCCAGAAAATGCTAAAGGACAAAAAATGACCGATACAAAAAATAACAGTGATTCCTTAGATAAAATGCTGAAGATGGTACCGGAACTAAAAAATGAACTCATTCTTTTACAATCATCGATGGAATCTTTGATTCTCAATCAATCATACGTAAATCCTTTTGTGGCCAGCTTTGATGGTTCAAACAAAAAAAATTTCGTGTGCTACACCAGAGATTGCATCAAAGATGATCCCCAAGATTACTACAGCTCAATATCTGCGTTGATGTTTGCAGCGGTTGCCGCATCCTCAAGTGTCACAATGCTTGCAGTACATCCTGCAACAAATCCTTATTTCAATCCACAGAATGCGCTACCGATATACAGCAAGGAATCACTCGTGGTGTTCCTTGCATCGGATAGTCAAGCCTATGGTTGCGAAATTCAATATACAAAAGAAAACAACAGATTGATCTGGTCTGAGAATATCTTATCATTTGATATTATCGGTAAAGTAGATCCAATCGTAGAGTGTCTTTTTATCTACTCGCACATAGACGACTCACCATTCTCATACTTAGATATGTTGAAATATTTGTCTGAGTCTGGCTATCGTGTTATGATAGTCGACGAAAAAGCATTCGCCAATGAAATGAATAGTCTAAACAAAGGAGTTTTTAAATACTAATATGTTAGCAATGGTATTTCTACTCACAGTGTTCTCAGCAATCCTAGAGCTCATGATCGCAGCAAAGATTCCTTTGTGGCGTCAATGGAGCTACAAAAGCAAGCTATTCAATCTTTTGAATTCGCTGCTTGTATCTTATTTGATGGGTCTTGCATTCGGAGCATCTGGTCTGATTGTAATGACTGCAGGTGTTTTGTCTACTTTCCTGACAATTCCAGGCTATACATTCCTGTACTGGAATTATGACAGCCCGAAAGCTAGACAAACGCCTGAACGAAATCGATATCAACACGCAAAAGAAAAACTGTCAGAACCCGTTTCTGATATGGCAAAGATTGGATTCTTTGTCGTAAAAGTAATTACTGCACCGCTCTGGGTGCCGCGTCGAGTATACACTAAAATGAAAGGAGCCGCATAATGGCAAAAGCACAATTGACTTCCTTGTTACCAAAGATAGAAAAAGATAATCGCAAAAAATACACTTCCAAACACGGAACTACCACCGTTTATTACAAGAGTGTTTCTTCTCAAAAAGTTCCAAGACAGAGAATAAAAGACTCTATTAAACAAGAAGTAGTTTCGTTGGAAGAGACCTATTCTTCAACATAGGAATATATGACAAAGTTACGACCATATCAACAAGAAGCATTGGAAGCTGTAACAACCTTTAGAAATAAAGGTATCAGCAAACAACTTATTGTTTTACCGACTGGTTCAGGCAAAACCGTAATATTCAGCCATATTCCAAAAATCGACCCGTCCTTGACGCCGATGCTGGTACTGGCACATCGCTCAGAATTATTGCATCAAGCCAAGGACAAGATCGAATCCTACAACCCAGAACTTGTAGTGGAAATAGAACAGGCAGAAAAGGTCGCCAGAAAAGTCGATGTGGTCGTAGCTTCTGTCCAAACTTTGGGAAGATTTGATTCTGAAAGAATCACCAAGTTTGATCAAGGATATTTCAAGTCAATCATTGTGGACGAAGCACATCATGCTGCTGCACCAACATACAAGAAAATCATGAACTATTTTAATGTTGATTTTTTGCTTGGTGTAACAGCCACACCCCAGCGCGGGGACTCAACACGCTTGATAGATGTGTTTCAAGAAATCGTGTATTATAAAACCATACAAGACTTAATCGAGCAGGGATGGCTTGCCAGATTGGTTGGATACAGAATATCAACGAATGTGGATCTAACCAATGTGGAGGTAAATGATGGCGATTTCATTCAATCACAGCTCGAAGATGCTGTTAACAATAGTTACCGCAACAAGCTTGTTGTCGATGCTTATGTTAAGTTATGTTCTTCTAAGAAAACCCTTGTTTTCGCCGCTGGAATCGATCACGCAAGACAACTATTAAAAGAGTTTAAAAGCAAGAAAATATCTGCCGACCTGATCATAGGTGACACACCGCATGATGAAAGATCAAACATTTTACAAAATTTTAAAAACGGTTCTCTTAAGGTTTTGATAAATGTGGGAGTTCTCACTGAGGGGTTCGACGAACCATCAGTACAGGCAATAATTCTTGCTCGACCAACCAAATCAAACCTATTATATACACAGATAGTTGGTAGAGGCACAAGACCATACGAAGGCAAAGAGCATTGTACCGTAGTCGATATATGCGACGTAACCAAAGGAAAGAAACCCTTAGGTCTTCCAACTTTGCTTGGTCTTCCACCTGATTTCAATCTGAAAGGAAGAGACTTGCTTGAAGTTGCAAAAGAATATGAAGCACTACAAGCAATCTCACCCGTAAGAGCAAATCGATGCTACAGCATGGAAGACATCGTAGCGAATTTCGAAGAAGTAGATCTCTTCATGCCCGTACCACCAAGCCACATCGTCATGCAGTATTCAAGACTGATATGGTCAGAACTTCCTGAAAATGTTTACAAACTTAACATCAATAACAAGGAAACACTGACCATAAATCAAGACGCACTAGGAAGATGGGTGGTTCTCTACCACACTACCGAAAACAACTACAAACAAAACTTGGGGCATGTTCTTGACATACGACAAGCCTTTGCGGCTTCGGATGCATGGGTACAAGAACACCGCCCAGGTTCGCTTTCACTGCTCGATTCTGATGCGGCGTGGAGATCTGATTCTCCAACTCCCAGTCAGATACGAGCATTGAAAAAGATCGGCATCGTGCCAACACCAGACATGACAAAAGGGTTCGTCTCACAGATATTGTCTAAACATTATCAGGACAACCCGCGTCCTGCCTGGCTACAAGCAAAAATCGATGCCAAAAAAAGGGGCGATTTCTAATGCCCATAGTAAGAATACATTAGCTATAATATACATTCAAACAGTGAAATGGAAACACTAAAATAAATATGATTAAAATAAGAAATATTTTTATTCTAGCAACAATACCGCTGCTTATTGCGCCAGTTACAAACGCCGGAGCAAAAGATAACGATTACATTGCTGAAGAAAAGACATTAAACCAAAAAGCTTCTGAAATTGTAGAGTCCTACAATTATATTAAAGTTCAACGACTTCCTGATCCAAAAATACCAGAACCAAAAAACAGAGTGCAGTTCAAGTTTGATCTTGACATCTCTGTGCCTTATATGGGAGCAAAATTTGCCCATGATTCTGGATTCAACGGTTCTGGAACCAACGTTGTAATCATAGATACTGGCGTAGAAAAAGCGCATCCATTTTTTCAAAACCGTGTCGTTTTAGAAGCATGTTTTGCTGATATATGTCCCAACGGCACTGAAGAAATGATTGGTGAAGGAGCAGCAAAACCGGTACACTTTCACGGAACCCATGTCGCAGGTATCGCCGCCGGATACAGTTCATCAATGTCCGGCGTTGCACCAAACGTAGGTATCATTGCCGTGAACGTATTTGACCCTTATGGGCGAGCGTACGATGAGCACATCATCGCTGCACTAAAATGGGTTTCAGTAATATCGTCCCAATACGACATTGCCGCAGTCAATATGTCATTGGGCACAGGTACCATATTCGAAGCTACGTGTGACACATATCTGCCGGAAATGACGGCAGCAATCGAAGACTTGAAAAACAAAGGTATTGCCACGGTGGTATCTGCAGGCAACTCTTATTCTGTGGGAATGAGTTCACCTGCGTGCATATCTTCATCTGTTAGCGTAGCTGCAATGTCAACCTATACCGGTAAAGTTACCACATTTTCCAACGTTTCTCAATACACCACGCTATCTGCACCCGGTCAAACAATCAAGTCTGCAGGACTGATGGGAAGCTATAGAACCGCTTCAGGGACTTCAATGGCTGCACCACACGTGACCGGAGCAATAGCCGTATATAGAAGTAAATTTGGAAAACAACCAGTAAACAGAGTTGTGCTTGAACTGCAGCAAGCAGCAGCAACATCACTGGACGAATACAGCGGAATAGTAACAAAACGACTTGATCTTTTCAAGTTGATTGATGCGTCGTACATTCCGCCGGTCACAACCACCGTTCCAGTCACCACAACTACCGTATCACCCACCACTTCAACGACAGTAGTTACGACGACAACCACGACAGTTGTTTCTCCAACAACCACGGTAGTCCCACCAGTAACTACCACGACCGTGCGTCGTGAAGTGTTCTATATCAATGCACCAGTAATTAATAGAATTAGACAAGTTGGTTTGTCCACATTCGGAATTACTTTAAGATACTATTCTTACAATGGTTCGCGACCAGATGCTATCGTCGTGCATTGCACGAATGATACAAATGAAGCAGTAGATCTTTATACGATTTCATTCCCGTATGAAAAAGGATCATTGTTGAACCATGCTTTTAACGCGTCACCGGATGTGGTAAAATATTGTAGAGCAGAATCCATTGCCAACAACGGAGTAAAAAGCAAGATGAGTGATTATGTGGAAGTGACAAAATAATTATGCCTGTCACAAGAACAGATTTGTCCCACTATACCTACCCAATACATCACAATGTTACACCGGAAATGTATGGTAAACAGAATTCAGTAAAGTGTCTTTATATACCATCCCACAAAGATGCGGCTGTTCTAACAAACAACCCTGATGTAATTATAAAAGACATTTTTCAAAATTCCAAAACAGACCATCTAACAATAAACGAATACATGCATGCAATAGTTGATGCATATGCCGTAATGAAAGGATTGCCGATAAATTTATCTGCAACTCATTTCTTTAGAAACTATTTTCTTGTTTACAACATGTGTGCGATAGTTTATCGGACCCGTTCTTATCTTTGGTTCATTGGACGCAAAGAGAGAGAATGATTCCTTGAATCATTCAATACCCCCCCATGTAATATATTCGATGATAAAAATGGAAAAGATCATCAAAGATACATACAAAAAAAAGAAATAACCTAAGGAAAGGCAATGTAAACTTATATGCTAGGTATAATCATAGGAGATCAACCAAACCACATAATCAACCTAAATAACATCAAAACAGTATTAACAAAAGTAAAGAACAACAATTACTCTGTAGACGAACTTGATGTTGAAAACTTAGAGGTCTCTCTACGGTGGGTTGATGATTTGATTGAAACTTATAACCACTTAGAAAGAGGATTCGATGAAAAGATCTAAACAGAATCCATTTTCTATGTTGGCTCTGCGCCAAAAAGCGCAACCAAAAAGAAAGGCAAGGCAAATGACTAAAAAATCCAAGGCCACTTACAAGCCAAGCAAGGCAGCATCCAAGTTTATCAAAGTAAAGAAGGAACTTTACGCAGAACAGCTTCGAA
>Ga0194132_10009134_pt1 | contig 13845 bp, 7 predicted proteins | sample TA2KigOf80mmetaG_FD_148612 | JGI IMG/M metagenome (GOLD analysis project Ga0194132, IMG submission 148612) | Freshwater microbial communities from Lake Tanganyika, Tanzania - TA2015054 Kigoma Offshore 80m | ecosystem: Environmental > Aquatic > Freshwater > Lake | place: Tanzania: Lake Tanganyika... | reverse complement strand
CGCTGCGCGCCCACGCTCGGGTGCCCGCCCGGCACCCCACCCGACTAATAGGCGAACTGGCCAGTCCCCGGGGGGAACCGCCACAAGTTCGCGCGCACCGACAAACTTCCGAAGGTGTTCGCGCCCGTAGATAATAATACCATCATCGTGCACAGGACTGCGAACATCCCAGTATGAGAACGCGTCGTGCATTGCCTGATAACTCGCTACAGAACTCCTTTCGCGTGTCGCATTACCAAACGATATTATGCGCGGGAAGCTCTGTTCAACGATGCCAAACTCAGCATGAAGCCGTTCAGACTGCAACTCTGGAAACAGTGCATTTATAAGGGTCCAGCGCCTGCCCGGAGCGAGCCTGTTAAACAACCAAGGAAGCTCCGGATTACCTGGAATACCGGGCTCGATATAGAGCGAGTTAAGTACAGCGGGTGTAAACTCCAAGTGTAATGAGTCAACGCCATATATAAAAGATTTTTGATCAGAAAAAATATAGGACATGTCAGCTTCTAGTCGGCGGACGTGGATCACATTGAACACTGATATTATAGTCAGAAAACATAGGCCCATCACGGAGAAGCGTCGCCCGAACGCAGGTCGCAACGCATAGAAGCCAACTATTAGGAGTAACCAGAAAGGGTAACTATAATATACCGGGTTCTCAAAAGCGAAACCAAGAGAGCGACCAGAGGCGCGACCTAACACAATACTAGCGGTATGAAATTGAGCCAGTACAAAGGCAACGCACGCAATCACCAGGAATGGATTCAGTCCGTGTGACTTCACAGATACTATGACGGCTGTAACTGCTGTTGTAAGAATGAAGATGCACGCAAGTAGATTGACATATTGCATTGTGGACCAATCTCTGGGATTTAAAAAACGCCAGATATCTCCATGTGTAACAACGACTCTGTCCCCAGCCTCTAACAACAAACTCGTTGGAAGTAGTCCTGCCAGTAACCACCAGAGTTGCGCGATCACGCTGTTCGTAAATCCCGTGGCAATGTTCATGGAGAAGGGCGCTGGAGCAGCTGGTAGATGCGCACCCGAGAATTTGAAGTGACTGACACTGGAGATAATGTAAATAAAAAACGGTGCTATGGTAACAATGTGGTTCCACAAGCGAGGGACGAGCCGGTCAGTAGAACTCCCGTCGAGAGTGTGAACACGTCTCGATGCAATAAAGGTACTGAGTGAGGCAAAAATACTGAAAAGGGCGCCGAGTGCGTGCGAGAAGGATGCTGCGGACGTCCAGAGGAAAAGACCGACGATTACACGAGTGGATTGACGGGCGCGTACTGTATATTCGATCGGGTGTCTGAAGGCTTGGATAAGACAAATAGCGAATAGCAAGTAGCCATGGATGTGGTGCCACATCACTGCTTCGGCCGCAATATAGAGTGTGGCGAAATATAGCGTTAGGAAGGGCGCCAAGATACTGCGATATAAACACGTCAGGAGTTGCAATAGCGATAAAGCGGCTGTGATATGTAGAGCGCGGCCTATGAGGTGCCAACAAGGAAAGTTGTATCGAAATGCCCAAGTTTCGAGTCTGAAAGTGAGATCTAGGACCGGGTGGAAGAGTAGTTCATCGCCGGGGTTGAATATGCGATGGCGATTGAGGGCGAAGGAGTGCCTGAGAATGGTGGGAAGGTCGGTGATTGTTGACAACTCGGCTAACACGGCGAGTTGATCGGCACGTGCGGATTGATGGATGCTAGGAATGTAGGCGATGACTATCACGACGAGGATGATCAGTTGCGGCGAGAAGCGGCGGATTGGTTCGAGGAGCAGGCGGTATGGGAGTGAGAGAGTTGCGGTTGTCGGTTGCGAAGTGAAGAGGCGATTGACGGTGGAATACAATGGTCCGGAAGGCGTTGCCAAAGTGTGCCGGGGGAGTTCCGGTTCAGGCCGAGGCATCGCACCATAGGACGTGGTGGCAGGAGGTGTGCGGGTTCATATCAGGTTCCTCCTGATGGCGGATGGCGTCGGGCTGTTACCGAGCCGTAGTGTGGGGAAGCATATTAAAGGCTGGCGCGCGACGCCGACGTGGAGTCGAGTGCATTCGCGCCGAGGATGTGTCTGGTCACTGAAGTGAGGGACACCGTGTTTCGCTGCAGATCAGCGTCGGACAGTGTGTCCGATTTAGTTGCCGGAACGGGCGGATGGGATTCTCATGTGTTGGTGGCGCTGCGCAGCACGCCGAGACGCTTGAGGGAAGCGCCCCGGTTGCGGTCGTTCGTGAGGCGCGTGTCGAGGGATTCTCGAGGCCTACGCGTCGACAACCTGGTGAAGTGGTAGGGTCTGCCAGTGCGCCCGCTGGAATCGAAATTCGGCGCGCCATGTGTCTGTCTCGATCTCGGCGCGCTGTACTCGCGGGCGACCAATCCAGATCGACCGGTGGATCGTCGTCGAGACACAGATCGACCGCATCAGCGCGTCGTCGATCTTGGCGAAGTCCCGTCCGGCCCACGTCGGATCGAACTCATCGCACCGACGTTTCGAGGCGGCTCAATATCGCTGGCGTGTCTCTCGTCTATGTCGAGCGGGGACGGTCGCCTGGCCTCTCGTAAACGTCACCGGCGATCTGTTTCATGATCTGCGCGCTCTCGGAGTTGCGCCACTAGGCGCGCCGTTCAGCGCGGCTCTGATCACTGGCGGCGCCCGGAACGCGCTCCGGCGATTTGTACGGACGCTGTTAGATCTCGCGGGAAAACTGACCCCTTTCGGCTGAAGTTGATCACCCATGTTTGGCGAGCATCGCCCTCGCGGCTGGTGGACCCTGGGCGTACAGTGACGGAGATGCTTTCCGTGAAGGAGGGGACGACGAATCCGGATTCTGCGCGCGTAGGTAAGGGCGTCCCACGCCCACGCCCGCGATCTCGGTCACGCCCCGGCTTCTGCGCGCGTAGGTAAGGGCGACCAGCGCGACCGTGACGGAGTCATGGCTGGCGCGCGACACGGTCCGGCTGGCGTTGTGGCGGGAAGGCGCGCCCGAGAATCAGCGACCGTCGCAGCCTAGCGCGCAGTTGGCGCTGTTCGTGGACGAGATCGAGCGGGTGTTGGTGATGGAGCCATTCGTTGGCTCGCGGGACTGTCCGGTAGCCGAAGCCGCGGCTATGGTGGTGGGAAGACGGTCGCGTACGCTCATCTGAGACGGCGACGAGAGCCAGTGCCCGACCCTCGGGTCACAGAGCCATCCAAACCGAGCCAGGCGAGCAACGATAGATTGACTGGTCGCCGTCAGCGATCGTCCTGGGCGAACATACGATCCGGAGGAGCGTGTTCTGCCTAGCCGTGTGCTTCGCCCGGCGGAGGTTCTACTGGCCGGGTTCGGTCGAGACCCAACCCCATCTTCGAGGCGTTGGAGGTGGGGTTGCGCCACTTTGGTGGAGTGACCAGGTCGGTCTTGGTCGATAACCCGCGCGCAATGGTGACCGATGCCAACCCAGAGCACTTCCAGTTGGAACACGCGATGGCTGGAACTGTTTGGCCACTACCGATCCGAACCGCGCGCGTGCCATCGAAGTCGACCCAGGGGCGAAAAAGGAGTGTCGAGCGGCCGTTCTTCTGGGCTCACCCGGTCTCGTGGGGGGATACTACGGTGATGCCAAGAACGGGATGGTCCACGTCCTATCGAGGAAATGCTTCCCGCACGCCGCCGTCAACAGGAACCATCGCTCCCGTAGTCTTAGAACTCCGATCGCTCGCGAGAAAGAGCGCAGCGTGCGCGACGTCCTCCGCTGTCACGCGCACCCGCAGCAGTGCACGGTGCCGGTAGTACTCTTCCAGATCCTCGGGGCGGATCCCGTAGCTGCGCGCCCGTTCCTCCCGCAGAGCCGGCGACCAAAGCCTGCTGTCGCCGAAGATGGCATCAGGATTGATTACGTTGGCGCGGATACCATCGGGCGCGCCCTCAATTGCCACGACACGGGCCAACTGTGCTTCCGCAGCCTTAGCGCTACTGTAGGCGCCGAAATCCCGTCCTGGCGCGACGATGTTCTTTGTTCCGACGAAGACGATGTTTCCGCCTATACCTTGCCGTCTAAATAACCTCAATGCGGCTCGACTTACTAGAAAGTGTCCGGTCGCGTTAACCTCCAAACTGCGGTTCCAGTCTGCAAGCTCCAGTTGATCCAAAGGTGACGACCGTGCCACACCTGCATTTGATACGAGCACGTCCAGCCCGCCGAAGCGACAGCAGACCGCAGCAAAGGCTGCCTCTACTTCCTCCTCATTCGTTACATCGAGTGGAAGGGCGATCGAATGTCCTGACCCCGTAACCCGGCGAATCTCGTCGCATACAGATTGAGCGGCGTCAAAGTCAACGTCGGTAACAACAACATGCGCACCAGCTGTACCAAGTGCAAGTGCAATTGCGCGTCCAATACCGTTGGCCCCACCCGTGATCATCGCAACGCGGCGCGCGAATTCGCGCTCCTGTGGCGCGAGAGTCGCCTTATAAAGCTCTAGGGGCCAGTACTCAGCGCGGAACGCCTCTCTTTCATCGAGCGAACGGTAGGACGCCACGCTCTCCGCACCGGCGATGATGGCCATCGTGTGCCGATACGTATCGCGAACGACTGTCGCAGTACCGATGTCACGCCCCGCGGCCCACATACCGAGGCCCGGCGCCAGCACGACGCGCGGATCGGGCGACAAACACTTCTCGTCACCTCGCCAGCGATCGACGCGCGATCGGTAGTTCTGGCGATATGCATCGATCGCCTGACGAATACTTCGCTCCACACCATCGGCGTCTTTCGGATCCTCTATGTCGACCCAGAGAGGATGCACCCCGGTGCACAGGATATGGTCAGGCGTGGCCGCGCCCGCGGCTGAAGCCGTCCGTGCACGGGACGATCCGACGAAGTCGAGTACCTCAGCAGCGTCATCATGGGTCAGCACGGCTCGGCGTTCGTGACTCAGGATGCCCCGTATGACGGGCGATAGCCGCGCAATCACCGATCTGCGTGACGTCGCATCCATCGCATAGCGCGGCGTCTCAACTACGAACAGGCTGCGCGAGCCAGTTCGGTCGACCAAGTAACGCTCGGCAACGGTGACCAGTCCGATGTGACGGCGATATGCGCTCTCCGAATCCGCACCCCAGGTAACGAGCCCGTGATTGATCAGGACCAGACCCGCCGCGGAAGGATGCTGCCGCACCGCAGCGCCCACCTCCTTCGAGAGCTCGAATCCCGGCCGCCGGTACGGGACGCGCAGGACGGTGTTGCCGTACACCTCTCGAAGGAGGCCATCAAAGTCATCGGTATTCGTGAGGGAAAGGATGGCGTCTGCATGCGTATGTGCCACCGCTGCGGCAGGGATGAAGGCGTGAAGAAGCGTCTCGATCGAGGGCCTCGGCGAGACTGGCTCCATGAGGCAATGAGCGATGTAGGCCACCATGTCCTCGTCCGACATCGACTCTCGCCCGAAGAGTGGCAATACGTCGGACATACGAACCCCGGGGAAGTCCGATGCGCGGCACGTCGCGAGGTCGCTCCCGCTGCCCTTGATGCGAAGCACGGGAGTCGTGCGGCCGCGAAAGTCGACCTCGTCTCGTTTTATCGACGTGTTCCCGCCGCCGCGCAGCACCAGCGCCTGCTCCGCGCCGAGCAGGCGAGACTGATAGACGAGCACATCCAGCACGTCCTGCCTCGTGCCGAGGTCCTCCCACGACCAGCGATCGTTCACGACGCCCTCTACCGCTGGTCGAACGGTCGATCGGCGTAACAGTCCAATTGGATGCCCAATCGACCGGGTGACACGTGCACTCTGCAAGATGGACGTAACCGATCAAACCTACATGAACAGATCACGAAGGCACCTTGAAGACATCCTGGCCTCGCCATTCTAGCAATCCGTTGACGATACCCGTTCCGCAATGGACGGCGCACCCACCCGCCCCTTGCCGATCCGCTGTGACGATTTCACCCGCTACACGACGGGCTCTCACACGCGCCGGTCTTTCACGGCATCGGCGATTACGACGTCGTTGCCGTCCACCAGGACCGTGCGGGCCGGACCGATCGGCACAATAGCGGTGAGGGTGTAGGGAAGACCGCCGGGTTGACCTGCCACCAAGATGCCGCCCGATCGTGCGTGGGGCGGCACCTCGTACACCAATCGCACCGTTCGCGTGTTGCCTGGATATACAAGAAGGGGTGCGCCAATGATGAGGTGGCCGCGTCCGTCGAGCTCCGTTGTCGGCGTATCTTCCCAACCATCCGCCCGAACCAGATGCGAGTCTATCGGGGCGACGACACGGACGTATCCGAGCCACGCACCCTGAGAACGCCGATACACTCGTGCCCGCCAGTCCCAGAAGGTGCCGCCAATCACTGAGTCCCATTGGGATCCAGGTGTGAACGTGTACGTATTCGTGTATGCGATCGTGAGCACGGTAAGACCGTCCTCACGACGTTGATAGAGCGCACGCTTGCGGAGGAATGGGCCGATTCGGCCACTAGATATGCTCGCGTCGGCAATTGAGACCAGATCACCACTCTCATCAGGTAAGCTACCGTCCCAACGGTGCGCCCGGGCGATCCTTGCGAGCTCGGGATCAGTAAATCCAAGCAGGATATGCTTGCGCTGGAGTGCGCAGGCGATCGCGATGATCGCATTGCCACGATGCTCACCCGTTAAGAGGTCCTTGATCGCAGCCTCGCTCAGCGCGCGCAGTATCGGCGGATCCTGCTCATAGTGAATTGTCTGACCCTGTGGGAGGCTACCGATCGGCGAATGCGCTCCGCGTGCTGACGGAAGGATATCCGAGGTCACGCGGTGACCCAACTCGGGCACGTCGACGCCGCCAAGGGCATCCAGCACGAGATTCAGTGCCTGCTGATCGGTGGCGATTACGCCGTCAATCTCCTCACCGTGATTCTGGCGCCAGAAGTCTCGAATATCTGCCACCGTACGCTGATAATCGATCCACCAGTTCGCGTCGCGGGTGAACCAAACAGCTAGGTTTCCATATCGTTCAAGCGCATCCGGGGCACGTCTGGGTGCAGTCGCGGCGCTGTCCCAGCCGAAGCTCGATCGAAACTCTGATCGAACCATTCTTCCGGCACTCAGTTCTACGACCCCAATCGTTGCAATCAAGCCGCCCGTAGCGCGGAGCTCATCGCTATCCTGACCAAGAACGAGATACCGTCGCGTCCGTTCGACGCCAGGTGCGACTTCGGCGGTGTAACGCGCGTAGGAGCCGTACTCGCCGACGACGGCGAGAAACGGCGTCGCGGCGCGGAGAAGCCTTAGAGGCTTTGCTGCCGGAGCCAGGAGCCCCGTAAACGCGTCCGGGTCGACGCGCTGTAAGCCGTGTAGCAGATCGCTGACTCTCGTGCCTATCGCTGCACCAGAGTTCTGTGATGCCAGGACTCGCGCGACCGGCTGCGAGTGGGCATCGCCGGTACTTGCTGCCAGGATCTGAAGTTCAGCACGCACCTCGCAGAGAGACAGCGCCACCTCGAGGGCATCCCCGGCTTGACCCCAGCCGCGTAACTCGTGAACGAGACCGAGCGGACGTGCCAAAGCAGCCAGGGGACGAGCGACTGGCGCCGCGCGCTCGAAGTTGCTACACGCCTGTGCCAGTCGGCTCGGTCCTTCGGCACGCCACGAAGAGAGGTCACAATACCTTCCGGCGGCGACTCCGGGACGGCCAGAGTCACCGGGGATCAGATCGACGAGCAGCGCGGTGCCAGCTCGAAGTTCGCCGATTGCCGCCAGGATTGAGACAGCCACCGCGGCGCCGCCACACGCCAGCAGAATTACGGCTAGAACCCAGGCGCGTCGCCAACGCAATGTCCCCAGTAAGCGCGGGAACAACTACACCATTCTCCGCAAGTGAATCGCCCCGCAAACCAGAGGAGTCCTGCAATTCGCCCGCGTCACAGGAGCGGACGCCAGGAGATGTGCTCCTCCCCGATCACGTTATAGCGATCAACGGCGGGGGCGTCATACACAAAAGTGGCAATCACGGTCGCCACCCCGACCGTACCGGCCGCACTGACGACGATCGCTTCGCTAAGGCTCGGGTGAACAGGGGTCACCAACTCGATTTCCACGTGGTGGACCAGCGTCGGCTGAATGCCACCCTCTAGCTGTCCACGATCTTGTAGCGGAATCGCGGCCGTGAGCCCGTCGCGACGTCGCGTGAGATCGAGGAAGTAGCTTGCTGCGCTGTGGGCCACTGCCAGTTGGACCGTAGTGACCGGACGACGCGGGACGAACAGGAACCGGACCCTCGCCCTTGATCCATGGAGTTCGATCTCCTTCAGCAACTGCCAGTACGGTCCCGTGAGCGTCTCGACCAACCGATGGCGTCCGAAGTCTATCGCGTGACTCGGATACAGTCGCATCAGATCGTGCCGAACGCCATCGACGATCACGGCGGACTGGGGATCCCAGTTGCTGAAGTCGAAGAGTGGCACGCCGTCGGGTGCCCGCAGCAGGGGACGGGCAGCGCCACCCGAACGCTCGAAGACAGCCCCGAGCCCGCCCATGGCAGAGATCGAGAAGCTATTCAGCTCCTGGTCGCGATGGAGCCGAGCGATTTCACTCAGGGAAATCATGCGGCCTGCCGTATAAGCGAGCCAAGCTACCACGGCCATGATGAGTAAGTACGTCACCAGCTCGATGCGAGGCCGTGTAATCATCTGGCGCTCCCTGTGAGAAAATCGCGATGGATGCCACGCAAAGCATCGTGAATGCGAGACCGAGCACGGCCAGCAGTATCCAGGTTTGACCGATTATCAGCATTCTGATTTCATGGAGCGCCTTCACTTCGTCCGGTGTAACCAGGCCCAACGCATCGGCTACAGGTATGAAGAATCCCCAGACTGGAACATTGACTGCAGCGTATAGAAGCGGAATGAGCCACAGTAGCCTGGCTGCTACTAGTCGTGAAGCGCCTCCACGGTGTGTCGACTCGAGAAGAGCGAGGCAGACGACGGGCAGTGCATAAACTTCGTTAACGAGTTTGGCACCAATCAGATATGCAAGAAGAAGTATGAGAGTGTAAGTGCGAACGTTGAGCGCACGGACCCAGCCGATCGTCAGCGCCAGCAGCAGAGTCAGTCCAAGAGCAGCCGTGCCGACGCTGGGGGACACCGAGATGAGGATCGGTTGCCAGTCGAAATCCGGAAGCCACCACGTCGCCCCGAGCCAGGCGCCTTGCCAGGTCAAGCCTCCACCGCGACGCTCGGCGTGGAACTGAAGGACGTAAGCAAGGCCGTCAGCCACCGGCCAGCAGAGCAGAGCGAAAGCCATTACGAAGCCGGCTCCGAGACGTGCGACCGGAGCCATCGGGGCCGGAAGAGACCGCAACGCCCAGAGCACGATCGCGGGAAGCGCCAACACCGGTACCAATTTGGTAGAAGCGCCCAGTCCGATCGCTACACCCGCCCAGAACATGCGCCGCCTCTCCGCCAGGAAGACGCCGATCAGCAGGCACAAGACCATCACGGAGTCGAACATCCAGGCGCTCATCAACAGTACATAGGGATTTAGCAGATAGGATCGAGCGGCAGCAGGAACGCCACCCAGACGGGCGAGTGATGCAGCGATCCCGAGGTCGGCTACGATAGCAGGTAGCTTGACGGCAACAAGTAAAGGCAACGGCATGACCGACCAAGCCAGGGTCTCGGGGCTATTAAAGACCGCATCGGTCAGAACATCGACACCGAGATGCGACACTAGCTTCACCAGTAGATAATACACATATAGCAGTAGTGGAGGATAGGCCCAATACTCATAATACAGACCTAGTCTCTGGCTACGTGACAGTAGACTGAGATCGCGCATTGTCTCGTAAGGTGAGCGTACTGCGTCGAGGATGCTGTCAAATCGTGCCAATTCTATGATGATATTGAACCATGTCTGGCTGTCCCACGTATGGGTGATCGGTAGGAGTAGTATTCGGGCCCCCACTGCGAGTGCTACTACGATGGGCCATCGGACTTGCGTGTCCACAACCTGGGATGCGGTCACCTGCGCTAGGCTCGAGGACATCGCGGGACGATCACCGTCGAGGAAGCCAACTTGTGGGTGAGTGCCTCGGCACCGGTCGACGAGGGGCGAGGGCGAGGATGCCGGGTTTGCCGCCGCAGCGACGGCTCAGCGGAAAGTGTTGGATTGGACCGGCCGACGGGACAACGGTCGGTACCGGGTTACGCGGCCGCAGCAGTCTTGGTGACGTCAGCGCCGTACAATCAGTCGCGCCGCTGGACACAAGTCCGTAGCGTCTTAGAATCCGGCGTCCGTCAGGTCGGAGCGGTGTCGGACAATGTTCGATCCGCGGACCTGTCGGCTGACGGTCGAGTCGCAGACACGCCCGGACCCGACTGTCATTGTAAAGTGCGGAATCCAGCGTCAAGCCACATCTTGAGGGCGACGACGTTCTCGGTCGATTAGCTGAGCCACTGTCAATCGGACTGGCGCCTGAACGATGCCAACAGATGCGGTGATGCGCGCACCGTTGCGAGCGGATCACGAACGAGCCCCGGAGAGGGTGGCCCCCGTCGGCATCTCGGGCGCTTGCGTCGCGCAGTGCGGTGAACATGCCCATCGTCCGGTCACTAGATCGGTTCAGTCATCTCTTGACGGGAACTGTCGCTGGCCGCCAGTGCACGAGTTCTCGGATGGCCTGCGCTGCGTATGACCCACCCCACCGAACAATCTGAAGTTTTCGTTCGCCGCCGATCCTTGCGGGTTCAGGTCCAGGGATCTCCGTGCATCGCAACTTTGCTTTCGCCGCTCGTATTGACAGCAGCGGCTCCACACCGATGACTGTTCCGAACAGACGCTCGGGCGCGTACGCCCCCTCCTTATGCAGGTCGAGCTGCCAGAACAGCTCCGTTCGCCAAGCGCGAAACATGTTCATCGGATCGGTATAGCTTCCGCCGTGAAGCGTATTTATCAACATCTTGAAAAACCAATTGCCGAATGCAGTTACGAGATCGTCATCATCACTCGTGCGTCCGCCAATGTAGCGCGAGGCAATAACCATATCGTACTGCTCATTCATTTTTGCGATGAGATCAGGTATAATCTCTGGAATGCAGTTTCCGTCGGGGCTAAATGTGATAACGACATCGCCTTTCACATATGGCATTGCCTCGATGTAGGCATGCCGGATCCCGAGGCGCTGCTGTATGACCACGTCGTAGCCGCACCCCTGCGCATACTCGACTGTCCCATCGTTCGAGCGGCCGTCCACAACCAAAATCTGCTGGCACCACTCCGGGCGGACACGCGGCATGATCTGGCGCATCCCTTCGATTTCATTCAATGTGGGGACTAACAGGGTCGCCGTCATGGAATCAGGCCGCTCCAGATTACGAGTCGCGGTGCGGGACTGGTGATGCTAGCAGGGATCACCGCCACGCTCCGCAATTCGACGGTGCCGCGAAAAAGCCGCTGTCGATCGCATCTGTACCGTTCCGGCGGACTTGCCGGCAATTGGGTTCCGCGAAGGGCTGTTTCGTCGAGGCAGACGTGATCGAGTTGCTGCGATGGAGTGGCGGCGATCCGTATCCAGCTCCCCCACCCAACCAGGACTGGCTGCCCAGAATCCCTCCCCGAGGGTCGTGTTTCCGGATGTCTGTAGGACGAGGTGATTGCCATTGCCCGTAGTCGCCGTCTGCTGGATGCGCGATCCCAACGAGAATGTGCGCCCACATCCGTTGGGCGCACTGAGCTTGGCCAGTGATTCGGCACTGAGGTAATGGCGGGCGACGTGCCGATCATCGTGCTGCTTGGCCAGGATCGCGCCGACGAGACGGATTCCGGATTGATCGGTCGGGAAATACCGGCCACGTCGGTGCGGCGCTTGATTTCGCGGTCGGTGCGCTCCAGCGCGTTCGTGCTCCTCACCTGTTGCCAGCGCTCGGGCGGGAAGCCGAGGCAGGCCAGCGCGGCTGCCTCGGCCCCGTCCATCGAGTCGGCCACGCGGGGGAAGCGGCTCCGGAAGCCGTCGGGCGACCTTTGCGCTACTGCGCCTGCGTCGCCTCAGGGTCCGACTGGACGAACACGGTGCGGATAATGCCGCGACGGCTCTAATCGGCGCTCTTGGGGTAGCAGCAACTGTGGCTGCCACGCGGCTTCGTTCAGCACCTCGGCGGCGGCTCTTCTCGAGTCCCAGGTGCGCGCCGCTGATCACCAACTTCACGCCAGCCAGCATGCCGCCTGACCGGCCCAAGCAGGAACTTCTTCCAGAACGCGCCATCCTCGCTCGGCCCCCGCATCGAAGCCCACAATCTCCCGCTCGCCACTCGCCTTGGACTTGCGGTCGCAACCACCGCCGCGATGGAAGTGCCCGCCATCTTGGCGCGCCCTTCCCGCCGAGCGCGATAATTGTTTACCCTGTGAGAACGCCGACGCAAACGTGATAGCTCGCGTTCAGGGCCCTCCATAAAGCATGGTGGACGATCAGGCGAATCGGCGTTCCATCTTGTAACCCAACATCTCGTTGACGTGAGCGAGCGTGTCCGAACCAAACTGTCGCTGTACCATGTCCTGATATCGTTGACCGCTGTAATAAACGTTGAACGCTCGATCACGAAAACGAAGAACTTCACCAGCCGACACATAGTTAGTCGGCAGTGGTTGAGTGTCGACAGAATGCTGCGAATAACCGCTCCAGCTGGCCGGCAATTGCCAACCATTACGAACAGCTTCCTCATAGAGTTGTGACCCAGGATATGCCATGGCTGAGTAGAAATTCGCCCACTCGCAATTCAGATCAAGAGCGAGATCGAGGGTCTCCTGCATACTTGCCTGGTCGTCCTCGGGGAGACCAAATATGTAGTTCGCGACGACATTGATGCCGGCGGCACGTACTTTTCCGATTGTGTCGTAGACCTGTTCCTGCTCGAAGCGTTTAGCAACCTGCGCACGAACACGCTCACTTCCCGATTCTACGCCGAAGGCCAACCAATTGAAGCCGGCACGCTTGAGCTTATCAGCCATGCCGTCCTTAACCGTGTCAACGCGCGCATACGCCCAAATGTTGAGGTTGTAACCACGTTCGATGATCGCGTTGCAAATACCATCAATGTGGCGTGCGTTGAGTACAAACATTTCATCTGCGATCTTGATGTTGCGGATGTTGTACTTGTTCACAAGATGGTCGATCTGGGCTATAACCGCTGTAGCACCCCAGAAACGGTAGCTGTTCGTGGCCGCCCGCATTCCGAGGAGTTGCTCACCGGACTTGAATGGTGCCTGGATGCAGCAGAAGCTGCATTTGAAAGGACAGCCGAGTGTAGTGTAAATGGAAGCGTAGGGCTGTCGCTGTAGATCACCGAAACAGTGCCAGTTATGGGCACGATACTGCTGCATCGGCAGAAGATCCCAAGCGAGCTTCGGCATTTCAGCCTCGACATTGTTGACGAGCGGCGCCGAGGGCGTGCGGTGGATCGCGCCTTCGTGCCAGTAGCGGAGACCGCGGACGGCCCGATAGTTGTCAGGCTGATTTGATTTCAGCGTCTCGATGAGGTCTAAGATGGTGTATGGCCCCTCGCCGTCGCAGACGAAGTCGGCAGCCTCTTCGCGGAGGGTTCGTTCGGGAAGCGCGGCGACGTGCCCGCCCACCATCAGCACCTTGCGGTGAGTTTCGTTGGCCTTGATCGCTGCGGCGATGGCGCCTGCAGCAGGCATGATTTGAGTGGACGCAGAAGGTTGCTGGCCATAGACGACGAGCACGGTCAAAAGGGGGTCAAGATGCGCTACCCGTTCGGCCGTTTGCTGCGCCGTCAGCTCCTCTCCGTCTGCGTCGATAATCTCGACTCCATAGCCTTTCTGTTGGAGGAATGTCGCCATTAGGCCCGCCCATACGGG
>Ga0194132_10009133_pt1 | contig 13846 bp, 13 predicted proteins | sample TA2KigOf80mmetaG_FD_148612 | JGI IMG/M metagenome (GOLD analysis project Ga0194132, IMG submission 148612) | Freshwater microbial communities from Lake Tanganyika, Tanzania - TA2015054 Kigoma Offshore 80m | ecosystem: Environmental > Aquatic > Freshwater > Lake | place: Tanzania: Lake... | reverse complement strand
CTTGTGCCGAGAGCCGGCATAATGCCACGAGAATGAACGCCTACACGCTGGGCAGAACCAGCGCTGTCGGCCGTTGGCATAGTGCCCGTTCTTCGAGAGCATGTGTGAACATTGCGGACACCGTTTTGGGGGGCCATGGGCACTCCTCAAAAACTTGATGATTTTTCAAAACCATGGTAGCCGCCTTACAAAGCCGTTGCCAGTCCATAGGATCACACATTTTCTGCAAATATGCCCGAAATGACAATATGGTTATTGGCCTTCTGTCGCAACTAACGGCATTTCGGAGTAAGCCATGTTCCCAACGAAAGAGATGGACAAAGTCGCGTCCGGCTTCAAGGGCCGGATGGGCTTTTATATTGAGGATCTTAAGAGCGGGGCCGTGCACATGTACAACCCCGACCAGCGCTTCCCCACGGCAAGCGTGTGCAAGGTCCCGGTCATGATTGAGCTCTACCGGCAGGTGGAAGCGGGAAAGCTTTCGCTGGATGACCGACGGATGCTGCGGGACGACATATCGTCTCACGGCACCGGCATGCTGAAACTGATGGTGGACCAGCCGGAGTTCACCCTGCGCGACTACTGCCGCATGATGATCTCCGTCAGCGACAACATGGCGACCGACATGGTCATAGACGCCGTTGGGCTTGAGAACGTCAACAAGACCGTCGAGTCGCTCGGGTTCAGCAACACGCGCACGAATATGAGCATGAGCGAGTGGCACTACGCTATTTCCGGCGTGCGGGACTGGCCCATTTCAAGGCGGAACAACCGCCTCGTACACGAGCGCCTTGTGGCCGGCAAGATTGATTTTACCGGCATGCCGTACACGGACTCGCTCGATAACAACGTGACGACTCCCCGGGAAATTGCCGCCATTATGAAGCAGCTGGTCCAGGGGAAGATCGTCTCAAAGAAGGCGTCTGAGGGCATGGTCGAAATGCTCAAGCTCTGCCGGGACCGCTCTGTGATCCCGGCCCAACTGAAGGCGGAAGTGGAGACTGCGCACAAGGTCGGCTTCACCCGCCGTGTCAAGGCGGACTCTGGAATCGTTTACTTGCCGAGTGGGCCGCTTGTCATCGCCGGTTTCACGCTCGCTTCGGAAGACCCCGACGGTGGAGACAAGGCGATCGCCGAGGTGGCGCGACTCGCAGTGCGCGCGTTATCGCCGGAAAGCGTATCGGCGTAGGGGCGTTCTGTGAACGCCCTCGCCGCCGACGCATGGGGTTGTTCAAACCATCATTGCGACCAAACCGGACGTTCATAGAACGCCATTAAGAGGTCTGGAGTCCCCGAATATGCTTTCACCTGAAACTCGCGCGGAAATGAAAGCCCTCGCCACCGGCTTCCGAGGGCGTATTGGCTTCTACATAGAGGACCTCACGACCGGTGAGCACTACGGTCACGCCGAAAATGAGCGCTTCCCGACCGGAAGTGTAATCAAGCTTCCCGTGTGGTAGAGTTGTACCGGCAGGTGGATGCGGGCACGATCTCTCTGAAGGACAGGCTTGTCGTTGGGCCCAACATTTCGTGGACGTTCGCCTCCGGCCACCTGAGAATGCTAAAGGACCGCCCTGAGCTCAGCGTGGGCGACCTTTGTCGGCTCATGATTTACGTTAGCGACGACATGGCCACCGATGTATTGATGGACCGGGTAGGTCTTTTGAACGTCAACGCTACCCTGGCAGGGCTGGGCATTGAGAACACCCGCGTAAACATGACAATGGGCGAGTGGCACTATCCCATGGTGAACATGGCGGGCCTGCCCACGAACGACGAGAACGACAAGAAGGCGCTGGCTTTCAAGCGTGCCGGCGTGCGGAACTACGACGCAATCTCCTACTCAGACTCTATCAAGAACAACGTGGCGTCTCCCCGTGACCTGGCAAAGCTGCTGCGCCTCATTCATGAGCGCAAGCTGGTGAGCGCGTCCGCATCCGACGGGATGCTGGAGATGCTCAAGTCTTGCCAGAACCGAAACATGATCCCGAAACATATCTCGGAAGATGTAGTCATCGCCCACAAGCACGGGTCCAGCGGGCGGATCAAAGGGGATGCCGGCGTCGTTTACCTACCTTCCAGACCGTTGATAATCACTGCTTTCGCATACGGCAGCGACGATAAGGCCGGCCCGCAGGACGCGATCGCCCGGCTCGCTTTCCTGGCTGTGAAGGCGTTCGCTTTCGATAAGGTCATCCAGTAAAGACTGCGGAGGGCCCTTCTCAATGAAACGACTCCTGATAACCGGCCCGCGAAAGGCTGTTTTTGAAGAGGCGCCCATCCCGGCATGCCCAAGAGACGGCCTCCTGGTCCGCGCGAACCTGACTTCGGTCAGCACCGGGACGGAGCTGCGGGTCTACCGCTTCATTCCGGTGGACACCGAGGGGAAGTTCATGCACGCCAACTCCCCGTTCGACGGCAGCCCGCAGGAGAACGGCTACTCCATGGTTGGGGAGGTCGTTGAAGCAGGCGCCGAGGTAAAGGGGTTTGCCGCGGGCGACCGTGTGTTCGTGCCGGGTTCGCACAAAGAGTACGCCGCGCTGCCGGCCCGACTGGCGGTCAAGTTGCCTGAACGGGTCCCTGACGAGCACGCCGTGCTGCTGAACATACTTGGCGTGGGGCACATCGCCCTGCGCGATGGCTCGCCTGACCCGGGCGCCAACGTGGCTATGCTCGGCCTTGGCGTGATTGGCCTGTCCGCCCTGGCTTACTGCGCTGCGTTCTCAATGCGGAGCGCCGCCATTGACTTCAGCGAGGCGCGCCTGGCCATAGCCCGGAAAATGGGGGCGACGGTCGCGATATCTCCGAAAGAGCCGGACTTCAGGAAGCGCGTCCTTGACCTTTTCGATGGGCAGGGCGCGGACGTCGTCATCGAAGCTGCCTCTTCCTGGGCGGCAATACAGACCAGCCTGGACATAGCGCGGAAGGACGGGAAAGTGGTCGTGGCTGCGCGGCACACGGATATCCCTACATTCAACGCTGTGGGGCACCCTTACCTCAACAAGCGCGTTTCCATTCGCACCTCCTACGGCAATGAGCCTGACGGCAGCCGCTGGGACAGGAATCGCTCTATGGCGCTCACACTCGACCTGATGACGCAGGGTCGTCTGCCGTTCCAGCCGATGGTGACGCACACCTTCAAATGGAGCGACCTTCCGGAGGTGTACGCGCGTCTGGACAGGGGCGACACGGATATCGTGGGCACAATAATTCGCTGGCGGTAACACTGGGATGCTTGTAGATATTCATACTCACCTCTACGGCGGGCGCAAGACAGTCGCCAACCTGCTGTCGCACCTGGACCTGTACGGCGGCGGGAAGTCTGTGGTCCTTCCGATCGCCGGCGGAGAGGTTACGGCTGTGCGGGACCACGCGTGGCCCAACGAGGAAGCCCTCGCGGCGGTGGACGAGAAGCCGGGACAGGTCTTTGCCTTTTGCCACGTCAATCCCTTTGATAGGAACGCGCTCGAGACGATCTCAAAGCTCCACGCCACCGGGAAGATCAAAGGCCTGGGGGAGCACAAGGTCAAGCTGCCGGTAGACCACCCGTACTCGATGGAAATGTACCGTCTTTGCGGCGAGCTTGGGCTCCCGGTGCTCATTCACTTTGACTATAGCGACCACCATAACTACAACTTCCCGGCGTTCGAGGGAGTATTGAAGGCCCTGCCCGGAACAACTTTCATTGGTCACGCCATGGCCTACTGGTCTAACGTCAGCGCGGACGCCGATTCGGACTACAAGTCGCCTGCCTTCAAGGACTACCCCGAAGGGAAGGTTGTCCGTGGAGGGCTCACGGACCGCTGGCTGTCGGATTACCCGAATCTCTACGGCGATCTCTCCGCCACTTCCGGCTTCAACGCGATGGCGAGGGACGAGGAATTCGGCGCGGAATTTCTGGCCCGCCACCGAAAGAAGCTGATGTGGGGGTCCGACTGCCCATGCCCGGAAGGGAAGGGGATGGTGCAGCCTAACGGCAAGTTCAGGCAGTGCCTCTCCGAAAGGATGCTGCCAGTGCTCAGGAAGCTCTGCAGCTCGAAGGCGCACTACGAAGACATCACATGGCACAACGCGGAGCGTTTGCTCAAGATCTGAAATCCAAGGAGCCTGCACATGACACAGTCCTACTCGAGGATATTCAAGCCTGAAGGGGTGGCCCCTCCTGGAGGCAAGTACAACCACGCCGTCAGGGCGCGCGGCGGCGAGTTCCTGATCATCGCCGGTCAGATTGCGACAGACATAGACGGGAAACTTGTGGGCGCGAGCGACGCGGGGGCGCAGACGAAGCAGGTCTTTGCAAACCTGGACGCCATATTGAAGAGCGCCGGCGCGTCCTGGGACAACGTTGTGGAGCTCATGTACTACATCGTCGGCCGCAAGAACGTCCAGCCGTTCATGGACGCCCGCACAGCCATCTTTGCCGAGAAGTACCCGAAGGCGAACTATCCCACGGCGACGCTTCTGGTCGTAGAGGGCCTTGCCCGCGAGGAGCTGTTGGTGGAAATTTCCGGCGTCGCGATTTTGCCGTAAACAAGGAAGCAACCATGATCTACGACGGACACGCATACATAATTCAGCGGCCGGACCAGAACGGCGGGTTCGACAGCCCATCCGAGTTCTGGCAGACCCTCCAGATGTACATGGCGACGGCGCGCCAGCAGCCCGCCTGGCGAAAGCGCGACCGCAAGCCCGCCGACTCCAGCGGCCTGGTGGACCCGAAGGACACGTGGAACTACAAGTCGCTCAAGAACGCCAATTTCCGGGCAGGATCTCACGGGCAGGTTGAGTGGACCGTCGACAACGAGGACTATGTAAAGCAGGTCCTGCCGACCTACATCCGCGATCTTTCGTTCGGCGCGGACGACCTGGTGGCGGAGATGGACTATGCCGGCGTGGACAGGGCTCTGTTGCACCGCACGCCGTACATGAGCCGCTCCAACGAGTTCATTGCCGCGGCGTGCAAGCTCTACCCGGACCGCATCCAGGGACTTGCGATCGTCGAGGAGTGGCTGATAGACGAGGACCCCGCGTACTGCATCAAGAAGATTGATCGGGCCGTGAAGACGCTTGGCCTGCACGGCCTGCAGTTCGCCGCGCAGCACCGGCCGCAGCACGGGAAGGACGAGGACTGGGACTCGGCGAAGGCGCGGCCGTACTGGGACGCCGTGGCGGCGCTTGGGATCCCGGTATTCTTCACGCTGGCCGGCGTTACGACGGGGCAACACTATCGCGAGATGGACCGCCTGCGAAAATGGATGCAGCGTTATTCGAAGACGAAGGTCGTCAAGACGCACGGCTTCGACTACCGCAGCTTCATTCAGGGCGACAAGGTCATAGTGCCCGATGACCTTATCAAGGCGATTCCATACGACGCGCCGAACTTTGAGGGCTTGCAGGTGCTCTTTTCGGTGTTCCTGCAGAGGAGTTTTGACTACCCCCTCCAGCAATGCAAGCCCGCTATGGAGAAGTTCGTGAAGCTCATCGGCCCCAGGAAGCTCGTCTGGGGTACGGATGTGCCGATAGGCAACCTCTTCTGGACATACAAGCAGAACCAGGACTATGTCCGGAAGTACATGACCGACATCCTGGGTCCTGCCGAAATGGCCCTGGTGATGGGCGACAACATGGAGAGGATAATGAGGGCATAATTTTCCTGACGCAACGATGGCCTTATGTTGAGTGTTGTGCTAGACTGCCGCATTAGCCGAAAACCATAACCGAATCTCGGAGGCGCATAATGAATTGGAGCCAGAGACTTTTGGTTACTAAGTGGGTAGGGGGCGTTGGCGGAGCGTTGCTCATAATCCTTGGCGCTCTGGTTGGCTCAGGTTTTGGTGGTTTTTTGGCTTTTGTTGGGGTGCTGGGGGTGCTTTGCGCTATTGGCGCAGCCATCGCCAGCAAGTTTGTTCATAGTTGGCACAAGGCGGGGTCGGTCGGCAAGGGTGTGCGCGTCTGGCACGAATAATTAACCCACTGTTGGCGAATAGCATTGGTGCTTGCGATTGCTCCGAGTCGTCAATTGCCAATATAAGACAGATCGCCGGACCCAAATAGTTACCGTATGTTCACCTCCGGTGTAATCCTGGCCCTCACGTACGTGGGGCTGGTCTTCACGCGCCTGCCCAAGGTGCCGCTGGACCGGCCCTTCGCTGCGTATACGGGGGCGGTGCTGATGGTCTTGCTTGGCGTGCTCACGCTCGACCAGGCGGTCTCGGCGATCGATTTCAATACGATCGGCCTGCTGCTTGGGATGATGCTGCTCGCGGTGGTGCTCAAGCAGGCGGGCCTCTTTACCTTCCTGGCCGTGAAGTCCGTAGCGATGGCGAAGTCTCCCGGCAAACTGCTTGTTGCGGTCATCGTTGCGAGCGCGGTGGGCAGCGCGTTCCTTGTCAACGACGTCGTAGTGCTCCTGTTCACGCCTGTGGTTATCCAGGCGTGCCGTCTGCAGAGAGTAAATCCGGTGCCGTTCCTGACAGGGGAGGGTATGGCCTCCAACATCGGCTCCGCGGCGACGATCGTCGGCAACCCGCAGAACATGCTTATCGGCGTCACGTCCGGCATCTCCTTCGCCCGCTTCTTTGCACACCTTGCGCCTGTTGCGGCCGTCTCGCTCCTGATACTCCTGGCTGTGATGTGGCTCTTCTACCGGAGAAAACTGGGCATGCCTCCAAAGCCCGGTGAGGTACCGATGCAGGGCGGCAGCACGGAGAGCGCCGCGCCGCCGGAGATCGACTACGCCGCACTGTGCCGCTGCATCCCGCTTGTGGTTGCCGTCATCGCAGCCTTTTTCGCCAGCTCGGTGATAGGCGTGGGGGTCCCCATAATCGCCCTGACGGCCGGCGTGGTGGCGATAGTCATGAGCGGGATGAAGCCCTCACAGGTTATCCAGCAGGTGGACTGGGTGCTCCTGCTGTTCTTCGCCGGGCTGTTCGTCGTAATCGGCGGAGCGCGCCACACTGGCCTGCTCGACATACTGCTCGAACCGTTGCAGGCAGAACCGAGCCTTGCCGGCATTGTGTCTCTGCACCTGATAAGCGCGACTGTGTCGCAGGTGGTCAGCAACGTACCTCTCACGGTGCTCCTGATTCCGCTGCTGGAGGACGTGCCGGGAGACGTGCTGTGGCTCAGCCTCTCATCCGCGGCGACGCTCGCTGGGAACGCCACCATCATTGGCTCAGTAGCCAACATCATCGTCGCGGAGCAGGCATACAAGGACGGCGTGCTGGTCGGCTTCGGGGAGTTCCTGAAAGTAGGGCTGGTCGTCACTGTGCTCACGCTGATTGCCTCAGTAGGAATCATCCTCTTCCAGTACGAGATGGGTTGGCTGATTTAGGGAGAAGGGGGCGCGGCCTGACCGTACTTGCGCGGCAACCAACTTACACATAGAATTATCCGGGCCGCTTTCACGGGCGTGTCGGGAAAGCGCTGCAGCGGCCCTTCGCGACGCAAATCCTGAGGGGAAGAGACGGGGGAAAGAGCGTACATGGACGTTACCATCTGGCATTACGTAATATTCACGGCGGCAATTTTCGCAATGCTCGCCGTCGACCTGGGCCTGTTCCACCGCAAGGCCCACTCCGTAAAGTTCCGCGAAGCGGTGATGTGGTACTTTGTGTGGCTAACGCTGGCCGCCATTTTCGCGGGGTGGATTTTCTGGCAGGGTGGCTCAGACAAGGGCGCGGAGTTCGTGACGGGCTACGTCATCGAGCTTATGCTCAGCGTAGATAACATCTTTGTGTTCCTGGTCATCTTCTCTTACTTCAAGGTCCCATCGCAGTTCCAACACCGCGTCCTCTTCTACGGCATTCTTGGCGCGGTCTTCATGAGGGCGGCGTTCATCGGTCTGGGCGTCTCGCTCATCAACATGTTTGAGTGGACGATCTACATATTCGGCATCTTCCTCGTCTATACCGGCATCAAGCTCCTGATCCGCAAGGAGGGAGAGGTCGACCCGGACCAGAACCCGATGGTGAAGATTGTCCGGAAAGTGATTCCCGTCTCCGGCGAGTATGACGGCCAGAAGTTCTTCACTCGCAAGAACGGTGTCCTCATGATCACGCCGCTCCTGCTGGTCCTGCTAGCGGTGGAGAGCGCGGACGTGGTGTTCGCAGTTGACTCCGTGCCTGCAATCCTGGCCATAACCACGGACCCGTTCATCGTGTGGACATCCAACGTCTTCGCAATCCTTGGACTCAGGTCGCTCTTCTTCATCTTCTCGGACCTTGTGAGCACAATCCGTTACCTGAAGTACGGCCTGTCCGTCATGCTCACTTTCATAGGCCTCAAGCTGCTGGCACACGACATCTACCACATGCCCACATACGTCTCGCTGGGCGTTGTTGTCGGCGTGCTCGTCATCACTGTTGCTGCCTCCTACATCATCAAGCCCTCTGAAGCTGATGCTCACGCCCACGGCGGCAAGTCCGATAAAGAGCCGGCGCAGGATAGCCACTAGTTTACTTTCGACGGAAATCGCATATGATTACACAAGTCAATTTTGGGGGTAGGAAAAAGAAGGTATGGAATTAGTTTGGGTCGTACCCATCGCGGGCATCGCCGCACTAGCCTTTGCTGCCTGGCTTGCCTACGACGTCCTGAAAATGGACCGGGGCAACGTCGCGATGCAGGACATTGCAAGCCGCATCGTGCAGGGCGCCATGGCGTTCCTGAATCGCCAGTACCGCACGATCGCCATCCTTTCCGTTGTGGCGGCGGTCATCATCGGCGGCCTGCTGTACTGGCTGGGACATACGGACGTCGATAGCAACGGCGTGATAGACAGCGCCGACAAGATTGGCCTGGCATGGCGCACGGCAGTTGCGTTCCTCCTTGGAGCGTTCTGCTCGGCCCTTTCCGGCTTCATTGGCATGTATATAGCTGTACGTGCCAACCTCCGCACCGCTGCGGCGGCCGCTGCGGGCAGCTTCAAGGGCGCAGTTAATGCCTCGCTTCGCGGCGGGGCCGTTTCCGGCTTCCTCATCGTCGCACTCAGCCTTATCGGCGTGGCGGTCATCTTCTACGCCTACGGCGGCGGCGACGTCACCAAGATGGAAGTCGTCCCGTTCCTGATCGTCGGCTATGGCTTCGGCGCCAGCTTCGTGGCCCTGTTCGCGCAGCTCGGCGGCGGCATCTATACCAAGGCCGCCGACATGGGCGCGGACCTTGTGGGCAAGGTGGAGTCCGGCATCCCTGAGGACGACCCCCGCAACCCGGCGGTAATCGCCGACCTGGTCGGCGACAACGTCGGCGACTGCGCGGGCCGCGGCGCGGACCTTTTCGAGTCCACGGCCGCTGAGAATATCGGCGCGATGATTCTCGGCGTGGCGGCGTTTGTCGCAGCGCGCAACGCCGGCCTCCCGCACCCCGAAGTCTGGGTGCTGCTGCCGCTGGTAATCCGCTCGTTCGGAATCTTCGCTACGATCATCGGCCTTTTGACTGTAAAGGCGGACGAGAAGAAAGACCCGATGGCCGCCCTGAACAACGGATTTTACGTGTCAGTAGTCCTCTCCGTCATCGGTCTGGGGACCGCCACGTATTTCATGCTCGGCGACCTGGTGCAGAATACGTGGTGGATCTTCGGAGCTGGCCTGGTCGGCATTATCACCAGCCTGCTGTTCGTCAACGTTACCCAGTACTACACGGACACCAAGTACAACCCGGTGAAGAGTATCGGTGAAGCCTCCCGAACAGGTCCCGCGACCAACGTGGTTGCGGGTATCGCAACGGGCCTGGAGACCACGGCCTCGGCGGCCCTTATCATCGGTGGCGCGCTACTCGTTTCGTTCTGGCTGGGCGACCAGGTCAAGCTGCCGGACGGCACGCCTCTGCCGCACGGCGGTCTCATCGGCACGGCAGTGGCGACCATGGGCATGCTCATGACCGCGGCGTACGTGCTCGCGATGGATACCTTCGGGCCCATCACGGACAATGGTGCAGGCATTATTGAGATGTCCGGCGGCGGTGAAGAAGCCAGGGCGATTGCCGACAGGCTTGATGCCGTGGGCAACACGACCAAGGCTGTGACCAAGGGCTACGCTATTGGCTCGGCCGGTCTGGCGGCATTCCTTCTGTTCAGCGCGTACCTGGACGAAGTGGCCAACCTCCTCACCGACAAGCTAGGCGTCCCGACCGCATTTAGAGTTGTAGACCTGGCCAAGCCTGAGGTGTTCGTCTCGGCAATGCTGGGCGTCATGCTCGTCTTCCTGTTCAGTGCCCTTACGATGCGCGCGGTCGGCCGCACCGCCGGCGCGATTATCGAAGAGGTCCGCAGGCAGTTCCGCGAGAACCCCAATATCATGGCCGGCACCGAGAACCCGGACTATGCCCGCTGCGTGGATATCACCACCAAGGCTGGTCTCAGGGAGATGGTCCTGCCCGGCATCCTTGCGGTTGCCGCTCCCATCGTGGTCGGCGTAGTGATGAAGTGGCAATACGGCGGCAGCAACGGCGCTGAGGCCGTCGCCGGCTTCCTGATGGTCGGCACCATCGGCGGCATAATGATGGCCACGTTCTTCAACAATGCCGGCGGCTCGTGGGACAACGCAAAGAAGCTCATTGAGTCCGGCGGCCTTATTGACCACGCCACAGGGAAGCCGCTCAAAAAGGGCACGATGGCGCATGGAGCAGCGGTCGTCGGCGACACGGTTGGCGACCCGTTCAAGGACACCACCGGCCCGTCCCTGCACGTTCTAATCAAGTTGCTTGCTACAGTAACGCTGGTTATGGCGCCCCTGTTCATCTAGGTCGCGCTTCGGCCATTACGGCCAAACAACACGGCCCCCGCAGTCAGCGGGGGCCGTGTTGCTTTCCCTGATCCGTCCATGTCGCTATTCGATGCGGGTGCCGCCAACCAGGTGTGAATGGTGCAGGAAACCACACCGCCAGGCCAATGGCCCGTCGTCTCTCGCCCATGCAAAGTCCATTGAGGGTAGGGCGCCGGTGGTCCGCTAACCGAGGGTCACGCGCTCGGGGACGTATCTATATTGCTCTCTGCCGGTGCGGGTAATGAGGGCCGTGGCCAGCGTCAGCGGGCCGATATCGCCGACGAACATCGTGACGATGATGATGAGCTGTCCAGGTACAGATAGCGTTTCAGTGACACCGCTTCCGAAGCCCACAGTCCCGAAGGCGGAGACTGCCTCGAAAAACAGCGTAATGAAACTGGCGTCGTGCTCCAGGAAAGACAGCACGAAGGCGCTGAAGAATACGTAACTCAGCGCTATGGCCGCAATGCCCGCAGCGCGCATGACTTGTTCCTGGGGCACCTCTCGTCTGAAAGCCGTGGTGCGCGACCTGCCTCGGAGGGAGGACAATACCGCCAGGAAGACAACCATGAACGTATTGACCTTTATGCCTCCACCTGCGGATGCGGATGCGGCTCCTACGAACATGAGCCCTAGAAAGAAGAAGTTGGTCTGCTGCTGAGTCTCGCCGAAAGAGATGGTCTGGAGGCTGGCTGTGCGGGCGCTCACGGCGTGAAAAACCGCAGTAACCGTCTTGTCCTTAATCGACATTGGGCCGAGCGTCTGAGGGTTAGTGTACTCGCCCGAGAAAAACACGAGTGTGCCTGCGACCGTCAGAAGCGCGAAGGCGCTTAGCACAAGTTTGGTGTTCAGGCTAACCCGGTGGAATCTCCGGGCGCGTCCCAGGTCCGCCATGACCCAGAAACTTATGCCGCCGAGCACGATTAGCGCCGCGAAAATTCCGAGCGTCCAAATGTCCTTGCCCAGTTCCTGAGATGCAAGGCCACCTTCGAAAGGCAGGATAACGAAGCCCCCGTTGTTAAAAGCCGAAACGGAGTGGAATGCGGCCTGCCAAACCGCCTCCCCCAGTGGCAACAGAAAGCTGAACCTAACGGTCAGAAGCACAAAGCCGACTGCCTGAATCGCAACGTACACCATAATAATCCGGCCAAGGAGTATTGCCAGCCCACCGAATTGCGATACTCCGATCGACTCCTTGGCCACCATACCTTGCGCTATGGTCGCTCTGCCTCCCCCAAACATAATGAGGAGGAAGGAGGCCATCGTCGTCAGGCCGAGTCCGCCGACGAAGATAAGGACCATAGTGATCAGGTGGCCGACGGGGCTCCAGTAAGACGAACTGTCGACAACCGCGAGGCCCGTGGTAGATGCCGCGGAGGTTCCTGTGAAGAACGCAACCATGAAAGGCGTCCAGCCCGGGCCGTTGTGGGATACGGGCAGCAGGAGCAGCAGGGTGCCGATCAACACCAGGGCGGCAATACCGTAGACGAGCAGCAGGGGAGTGGCGAGCGCGCGTGAGGGAGGCTTGCGCTCCTCCACCTGGATGTGGACGGGCGACGTCTGCTCCACCCTTGGGCGGTGGACGACGCTGTCTGCCGGCTTCTTACGCCAGGGTCCGTTCATTGGTTGCCGTTCACGCACCTAGTCCTTGCGCCGGCCAGGCGGCGCCTCACAATTCTAACCTGTGCGCGCGTTTTGATAAATCCGCGGCTTTTGTCCGTTTATCCTTACTATGGTGGATCCCTACAGTCCACCGAGGAAACGGCGTATTCATATTCCCCACATTGTGATAGCATGCGCGGCCACAACGTTGAAGCTTGCCGTGCATGGACGATCGCCGGAACTACGAATCATGTGTTCACTGTGTTACTCTTCGCCGAAAGGGGGGCCTAATGGCGTCCGCTGCTCGTTTCAACACACTTCTACTGCTCGTGGCTGCGTCCGTCCTCGTGCTCGCGGAAGGTTGCGGGGAGACACCCGACCCATTCTCGGGCGTGGCAGCACGCACAGCAACGCCCCAGGGGGCCACGGTCGATGCAGACCGCTCCCTAGGCGCAATGACGACGCCCGGAGCTGGACAGCAAGGGGACGGTCGGAGCCTCGACGTTCAGAAGCTCGGCACCCTTCGCTTAGCCCAGTGGGACTCGAAGGACATCGACTTCCTGAACAATCTGGCCGGTTACATTATCGTCCACGGCTACCTGTACAAGGTGGAGCTTGTGGACGTGACTGTGCCGACATATCAGGCGGCATTGACGAGCGGCAATGTGGACGCGGTCTTTATCTCATCAAAGAGCAGTTCCGCAGACTGGTACAGCGAGAATACAGGCGCCGGCGTAATAAAAGACGTTGGGAGCGTATACAGTGAGGGTGCCGACAACCGTATAGTCGTGAGGGCTTCCCTCGACCGGTCTGCCCCGGACCTTGCTGAGTTCTTCCGAAAGTTCAACACCGGAGACGCCATGATCGCCGACTTCTCGGGAAGCATAACCACGGGTCGCACCGGCATTAAGGCCAATGTCGCGGCACTGACTTTTCTGAAGAACCATCCCGAGATATGGCAGCAGTGGGTTCCGGACAACGTATCAACAAACGTTAGAGCAGTTATTGCCGCGGGCAAGACCAGCCTTCTGGACCGCACTTGCATACCTGACGGTGGCTCAGGAGGCCCTGGCGGCAATAACTGCGGCACCTGAATCAGAAATAGTTTGACAGTTAAAATAGAAGCCGCTCCGGATGTAGGGAGCGGCTTTTGCGATTCAAAACAGATGGTGAGCCGACTGGGAGTCGAACCCAGAACCTAGTGATTAAGAGTCACTTGCTCTGCCAATTGAGCTATCGGCCCATGCAATTCTAATGGACAGCCTGATTATTCTATCTTCCAGCCCAGCTTTGAGTCAAGCCGGAAGCCGTTCAATACCGCGCGAACGCCAATTCGCTAACAATCGGTTTTGAATGTCAATGCTCAATGACTTTGTCAGTCTTACTGCTCAGTGATTTTGTCAGTACGACTGGTTTTGGTTGAATCAGTCTCGATCTCCAAGGGTGATCTGGACCCGGCTTTCGATCCTTGGGCGAGGAGA
>Ga0194132_10009127_pt1 | contig 13852 bp, 11 predicted proteins | sample TA2KigOf80mmetaG_FD_148612 | JGI IMG/M metagenome (GOLD analysis project Ga0194132, IMG submission 148612) | Freshwater microbial communities from Lake Tanganyika, Tanzania - TA2015054 Kigoma Offshore 80m | ecosystem: Environmental > Aquatic > Freshwater > Lake | place: Tanzania: Lake... | reverse complement strand
CCCGGTGACGTGACAAAAAAAAAAATGGAAGCCCCGGAGGGGTGACGGAACCTTCCCAATGCGCCCTGTCGCCCCCCCCGGGCTTGGTGATTTGGTTGTCATCGCTTCCGGGGTTGCGCTGCGCTCCACCCCCGGCTACTATCTGTCACCGCTCTGCGGCTGAAGACGAAGACATCGCTTTTGAGGCTTCTTGATATGCGGCAACTGGCTTTCCTCTGTTCCGTCGCGCTGCTTCTGGGCGGCGGGTCGCGGCTCCTCGCGGACGCCAAGAACCCCAACTACGAAGACGACGTGCTGCCCATCATGAAGCAGTCGTGTACCAACTGCCACGGCAACGACAAGCAGAAGGGCGGGCTGAACCTCGCCACCTACGCCGCGATGCAGCAGGGCGGGTCGTCCGGCGCGGTCGTCGTGCCGGGCAACCCCGGCAAGTCGCGCATCTACTCGCTGTCCGCGCACCTCGACGAACCCAAGATGCCGCCCAGCGGCAACAAGATCGCCGACGCGCAACTCGCCACGCTCAAGCTGTGGGTGGAACAAGGCGCGCGGCAGAACGCCGGCAGCAAGACGGTCGTCACGCCGATGCCGGGCGCCGACATCGGCCTCAAGTCGGTCGTGAAGGGCCGCCCGCCGGGACCGCCGCCGATGCCCACCATCGGCAAGCTCAAGCTCGATCCGGTCGTGGTCGCGCGCCGGCCGGGCGCGGTCCTCGCGCTCGCCACCAGCCCGTGGGCACCGCTCGTCGCGGTCGGCGGGCAGAAGCAGGTGATCCTCTACAACACCGACGACAACCAGCTCGTCGGCTTCATCCCGTTCGAGCACGGCCAGATCAACAGCATCAAGTTCTCGCGCAACGCGAAGTTCATTCTCGTCGCGGGCGGTAAGGGCGGGCAGTCCGGGAAGGCCGTGCTGTACAAGGTCGAAGACGGCTCGAAGGTACTGGAAGTCGGTATCGAGAACGACGCCATCCTCGCGGCCGACATCTCCGCGGACCAGACGCAGATCGCGGTCGGCAGCCCGTCGAAGCTCGTCCGCATTTACTCGACTACCGACGGCAAAGTCCTGCACGAGATCAAGAAGCACACGGACTGGGTTTGCGCGGTCGAGTACAGCCCGGACGGGGTGCTGCTCGCCACCGGCGACCGCAACGGCGGCGTGTTCGTGTGGGAGGCGCACACCGGGCGCGAGTACTTCAGCCTGCGCGGGCACACCGGCATGATTACCGACGTGTCGTGGCGTGACGACTCCAACGTCCTCGCGACGTGCAGCGAGGACGCCACCGTGAAGCTCTGGGAGATGGAGAACGGCGGCAACACGCGGAACTGGGCGGCGCACGCCGGCGGTACCGCGAGCGTGAAGTTCACCCACGACGGCAAACTCGCCACCACCGGGCGCGACAAGGGCACGGCGCTTTGGGACCAGAACGGCGCGGCGCAGAAGACGTTCACGGCGTTCCCCGACCTCGGCCTGAAGGTCGCCGTGACGCACGACAACGCGCGGGTGATCGCCGGCGACTGGGGCGGTGTGGTGCGGTCATGGGCCGCCGCCGACGCGAAGTTGATCGCCACACTCGACGCCAACCCGCTCCCCGCGGTCCAGCGACTCAAGGTCGCGGAGGCCGCGTTCGCCGCGGCGCAAGCGAAGGTCGCGCCGGCGCAGGCCGCGTTCGACGCCGCCGCGCTGAAGGCGAAGCAGGCCACCGACGCCTACAACGCCGCGGTCGCCAATTCTAACAAGATCGCCGCCGACCTCGCCGCCGCGACGAAGGCCGTGACGGACAACACCACCGCGATGAACGCGGCCAAGCCGCTGATGGACGCGGCGAAGGCCGAATCCGACAAGGCCGCGCCGCTCGCGACCGCTGCCGCGAACAAAGCCGTGGCCATCGAAGCCGTGATCGCGGCCGAAACGGTCGCCGCGAAGATGCTGGCCGAGGCCGCGGCGAAGGTGCCCGCCAACGGCGAGTTGGCCGCGCGGAGCAAGGCGAAGGCCGACGCGCTGGTCGCTCTGAACGCGGAACTGGGCGTCGCGAAGAAGGCCCAGACCGATACCGCCGCGGTACTCGCCGCCGCCAACGCCAAGTTCGCCGCCCAATCGAAGGCCTTCACCGACGCACAAGCGGCGGTAGCGGCACATCAGAAGACGGTCGCGACGCTGACCCCGATGGCGAAGCCGGCCGCGGACGCGGTCGCCCCAGCGAAGGCCGCTGCCGACGCCGCCAACGCTGCCGTCGCGCCCGCAAAGGCCGCAATCGACGCCGCCAACGCCGAGGTAACTTCTACAAAGGCTGTACTCGACCAGCTCAAGGCCGCGACCGCGCCGCCCCCGGCCCCGCCGATGCCGCCGGTTCCGCCCGCGCCGCCCAAGAAGTAACAGGTAAAAGCGTCGCCGGCGGCTTCGCGCCGGGGCGTACTTCCGACTTTCGCCCCGGCCGGACTTTTCCTTGACAGCGGGCCGTGCTACGGTTCAAGTATCTCGCCCCGGCCGCGCCGCATCGGACGCGCGCGCCGCACTCTCCGCCCACGGAAGCGGGATTCCATGAACGGGTTACGGACAACACGCCGCGCCATTTACACCGCCCGCGCCGGGGCCACGGCCCTGTTCGTCGGCCTGTTGGGGTGCGGCACGCCCACACCGCCCGGCCCGCAGCCGCAAACGGTCGGCAGCGCCGACCCCGCGTGGATCACCATCCGCCCGGCGCTCCCCAGCCCGAACCTCGACCGCCTCGCGTACGACGCCCGCACCCGCACCCTCACCCTCTACGACCTGACGGGCAACGACCGCTGGGAGGTCCAACTGCCCGGCGAGACGGTCGGCCACCCGGTCGCGGGGCAGCACCGGCTGCCGGACGTGGACCCGGCGCAGGTGTACGTGTACTACTCGCGCCCCGGCGTGCGCCCCTCGGTGCCGGTCACGGTGAAGCAGATTCTGGACAGCGGCGGCGTCCACGTCAGCATGCGCTAGCCCGCGCCACCGGCGCGCACCGCCCGCGGCCCGCACGCGCGGGCGCGTTTTCGCTTGCGCTTTCGCCGCCGTGAGTTACGGTTGCCCGAACGGCGCTTCCCGCGAAGGGCGAGCATGTTCGAGGACGTATCCGAGCTGATCGCGCACAACCCACCGGGGCTGCACTACGGGGCCGCGGTCGCGGTGCCGGACGGCCCGCGCCCGTGGGTCGTCGTCGCCGGGTTCGCCGGCCCGAACCGCGCCCTCGTCTGGTCCCGCGGCCAACTCGTCGATACCGCCCCGCCCGAACTCGCGGACCCGGAGTGCCCGGCCCTCGGCGTCGCCGCCGCCGACCTCGACGGCGACGGGCGCGAAGAAATCTACGTCCTCAACTCCGACACGTTCGCCGGGCCGACGGCCCACGCCGACCGCCTGTTCCAGCGCCGGCCGGACGGCACGTGGCACGACCTGTTCGAGCGCCCGGAGAACCGGGCCGTGCGGAACCTCGCGGCCGGGCGCAGCGTGTGCGCCATCGACCGCCGCGGGGTCGGCCGGTACGGGTTCTTCGTCGCCAACTACCACCGCCCGATGCGGCTGTACGAACTCGCGCCCGGCGGCGCGCTCGCCGATCTCGCCCCGCCGCTCGACCTCGCGCGCGCCGCGGGCGGGCGCGGCGCGCTGGCCCTGCCCCTGTTCTCCGCGCACCCGGACATCTTTTGCACGAACGAGCGCGGCGCGAACTTCGCGTACCGCAACCGCGGCGACGGCACGTTCCAAGACGTGGCCCACGAACTGCGCCTGCGCGACGAGGCCGAGCACGGGCGCGGCGCGACCGCGCTCGACGCCGGCGGCGAGTTCGCGCTGGCGTGGGGCAACTGGGACGGCCCGCACCGGCTCATGGTCCGCGGGCCGCGCGGCGCGTGGGCCGACCGCGCGACGCCGGGGTTCGCGTTCCCGTCCGCCGTGCGCACCGTCATCGCCGCCGACTTCGACAACGACGGGCACGACGAACTCTTCCTCAACCACCTCGACGAACCGAACCGGCTGTTCCGCGCCCGCGTCGCGCGCGCCGGCGACCCGGCGCGCGCGCCCGACCTCGAGCTGACGATGCTCGACCCCGGCGCGGCCCGCGACCCCGACGGGTACGGCACCGGCGCGGCCGTGGGCGACTTCGACAACGACGGCGTACTGGAACTGCTGGTGACGCGCGGCGAGAAGGGGCCGCAACCGCTGGCGCTGTACAAGGCCCGCGCCGCGCACCCCAACTGGCTCCGGGTGCGCCCGCTGACGCGGTTCGGCGCGCCGGCGCGCGGCGCGGTGGTGCGGGCCGAGTACGGCGGGCGCGTCCGCGCCAAGGGCGTGTGCGCCGGCAGCGGGTACCTGTGCCAGATGGAGCCGGTGGCGCACTTCGGGCTGGGCGAACTGCGCGCCGTGGACCGCGTCGCGGTGGTGTGGCCGGACGGCGCGAGCGTGGTGCTGCTGAACCCGCCCGCGAACGCCACCGTCGCCGTCCCCTACCCGCGCGGGTAGCGCGCGGCCCACACCTCTCCCCCACGCGTTGGTGGGGGAGAGGTGTACTCCAACCCTTCGCGCCGCGCTCGGACCTGTGATGACGTCCCGCGCGGCGCTCAGCGTCGCTTGCCGCGCTCGTACCCGCGGAGGTAGGCCCCGATGTGCTGGTGCATGTCTTCCGGCGCGAACCCGTAGAGCTGCATCTCGGCGATCGCGCGCTCCGCGGGCCAGCCCTGAAACTCCATGCGGTAGATCGCGCACATTGTGCCCGTGCGGTGGATGCCGGCGAAGCAGTGGACCAGAACCGGGTGGTTCTTCGGGTCGGCCATGATCTGCACGAACCGCTCGACGTTCTGGCTCGCGGGGATTTCGCCCTTCTCGTCCTCGCCCCATACCTGAGGCTCGCGCCGGTCGAAGTTCAGCCCGCGGGCGGCGCAGAAGTCCCGCTCCCATGCGTCCGGGTGCGCGCCGCCGGCCTTGCGCGCGCCGCGTAGCGTCACCACGGTCTTGATACCGTACTCGTGAACCACGCGCTCCAACCCGGCCGGCGTGAGCTGCCCGCTGCGGTACAACTTCCCCTCTTCGACCACGCGCAGGTTGCGCAGGTGCGTGTGGGTGTGCGACGAGTACACGACCGGGGCGGCGACGACGAGCGCGAGCGCGGCCGTCGCGAGTACGAACTTCCAGCGCGGAGCCATGCCCGACCCTCCGTGACGGGCGCACGGTAGCACGAAGGGAACTCGGCGAGAAGGGGAGGTTTGCCCGAAGTCGCCCGCGGCTTCAAACGGCGAGGGGCTTCGAACCGGGCTGCTGAGGGTCCGCGCCGCGGACGCGCCGCCACGCGGCCCCGGCCCAGCGCGCGAGCACGCTCCCCGGCACCACTTGCGGCGGCTCGGCCGCGCTCAGGTTCGGGCGCAGCACCATCAGCAGCAAGAGCGGCAGGTACCAGAGCACGTACTGGCCGCCGCGGTCGGCGTGCCAGAACTGAACGCCGATTAGCACCGCGGCCGATTGCGCGACGAGGTGCGACAGGTTCTTCGGCGCGGGCCAGACCGCGACCGCAGCCACGAACCCCACGAACAGCACGAACACCGGCAGCCGGTACGCCCAGTGCGTGCCGGTCCACGCGCTCTCGCCGGTCGGCACGGTCCACGGCTTCCACTCGGTCAGGTGCAACGCGGTCACGAGGTTCAACTGGCTCGGCCCGATCCACAGCACCAGCGCCGTGACGCCGATGCTGGCGACGGTCGCGGTGAGGAACGACAGCCCGAACCGGCTCGCGCCGCGGTTGCTGAAGAACCCGAACCAGAGCGGGAACAGCAGGGCCGGGAACACCGACGTGCCGGCCGCGAGGCCGAGCAGCCACCCCGCGAGCGCCGGCCGGCGGTAGCAGAACACGGCCCATACGAGGAACGCGGTGGGCAGGACGTGGTGGTACTGGCCGATGTTGTACGCGGTGTACGGGAGCAGGGTGTACAGGGCCGCGGCCCCGACGCCCGCGGTCGGGTCGCCGAAGTGCCGCCAGCCGATCATCACCAGCCCGACGAGCACGGCCGCGTGGCACAGCATCGCCAGCCCGCGCGCGGCCCAGAACTGTACCGTGTCCGGCGACGCGCCGACCCCGTTGCTGCTCTGCGCCTGCTCCACGACCGCGCTCGCGGTGTTCTCCACCTGTACGATGGACGCCGGCCGCGTGCCCACGAGTTCCTGCGCCGACTGGTCCGGGGTGCGGCGCACCGCGACCGCGGTCAGGCCCACGAACAGCGTCAGCCCGAGCCAACTCAGTCCCTGAATGTTGACGTTCGCGCTGACCGGCGGGCGCTTGGTCAGCGCCAGATCGAGCACGGACCGCGCGAACCAGTACGCGGAGCCGGCGAGGAGCCAGCCGTAGCCGAGGGCGCGCTCGCGCGCCGCCCGCGCGCCCTGCCCGGCTTGTTCCAGCGCCGCCGCTTCCTGAATGAGCAGGAACCCCGGCACAAGCAGGAACAGCATCAACAGGTCGAGGTTGCGGATCGAGATCAGGCGCGTGAACTGGAAGAACAACGCGACGGTGAGGAACAGGGAGAAATAGAACCACGTCGCCGCGTTCGGGAGCCGGAACTCAAGGAAGATGGACGGTTCCACGGCCGTGCCCCTGCGGGAAGCAATCCGATTGCGAGTCGTGCGGGAGGGCAGCGTCGAACAGGTTAGTTGATATGCGGGCTGTGCGCGTTCGTCAAGCGCTCGTGCGAGGGCGCGGCGGCGCGCCCGGCCGATGGGCCGCGGTTTCCGTTGAATAGACCGAACCCACGAGGACGCACCGATGCGGATTCTGCTCACCAACGACGACGGCATTTACGCACCGGGCCTGCGCGCCCTGCGCCGCGAGCTGCTCGCGCTCGGCGAGGTCACGGTGGTGGCCCCCGCGACCGAACAGAGCGCCGCCGGCCACTCGGTCACGCTCCTGAACCCGATGCTGGTGAGCGAGGTGTTCGAGGACGACGGCACGACGCGCATCGGCTGGGCCGTGGAGGGCCGCCCGGCCGACTGCGTGAAGCTCGCGCTGCTGGAACTGCTGCCCGAACCGCCGGACGTGATCATCAGCGGCATGAACGCCGGGAGCAACGCCGGCATCAACGTGCTGTACAGCGGCACCGTGGCCGCGGCCATCGAGGGCGCGTTCTACCGGCACACCGCAATCGCCGTGTCGCTCGAATACGACAAGAAGATTTACGACTTCCCGAAGGGCGCGCGGTACGCGCGACAAGTGATCGAGCAGATCCTCGCGCGGAACCCGGCGAAGGGGACGCTGTTCAACGTGAACCTGCCGGTACTGGAGCGCGGCCCGATCCGCGGCGTGAAGGTGCTGCCGCAGAATGTGTCGGTGTACACCGAGAAGTTCGACCGGCGCGTGAACCCGCGCGGTCGCACCTACTTCTGGGCCGGACCGGACTTCGAGTGCCCGGACCCACACCCCGACACCGACGTGACCGCGCTCAACGAGAGCTACATCACCGTGACCCCGCTCCAGTTCGACCTGACCAACCACGCCCAGATGGAACCGATGAAGGCGTGGACGTGGGAGCTGGGGTAAGCACAAAGTAGTAGGCACACTCCGTGTGACGTCGCTACACATGGGAGAGGCGTATTGCGAATCTCGAAAGCGCGTTTGAGATGTTCAGAGACGGCACACGGAGTGTGCCTACTACTTTGGCTCTACCACTTCGGCCGCTTGTGCCGCGCGTAACAACCTCAGCGGATGCTCAGCAGCGCGGCGGCGCGGCGCGGCCGCGCGCGGGGCGTTCGCCGCACCCGCGGCCCCTTGTCCACCGATATACGATGGGCACAGGACGTACCCGGAGGCCGGCGGCATGAGTGGCGCACAACGAGTTCTCGCGGCGGCAGCGGTGGCGCTGACTTTGACGGTCGCAGCGGTCGCGCAGCCCGCGGTACAACCGGCCGCGCCGGCCAACCCGTGGGCCAACAAGTTCTTCCTCTCGGACATCGCCGCCAACCGCGAGCAGGCCGCACCCGCCGTCATCACCCACAACTTCGGCGACGTGCCCCACGGCACGCTCTGCGTCCACAAGTTCACGATCACCAACATCTACGACGCGCCGATGCAGATCACCGAGGTGCGGAAGAGTTGCTCGTGCCTCGACTACGTGCCCATGACCAAAGTGCTGCAACCGAACGACACGGCCGAACTGACGGTGACGATGAACTCGGCCAAGTTCGTCGGGCACAACGCGCAAACGTTCTACGTCACCTTCGGGCCGAAGTTCGTTTCGACCGCGGTGGTCCGCGTCTCGGCCACGAGCCGCACCGACGTGAGCGTCAGCCCCGGCGCGGTCGGGTTCGGGACGGTGTCGCAGGGCGCGCGCCCGCACCAGACCGTACGAGTGAAGTATTCCGGCAGCAACCGCGACTGGCGGATCACGGAAGTCGTGCCCGGCAACTACCCGTTCGACGTGAAGTTCACCGAGGTGAGCCGCGGCGGGCCGCTCCGCGGCGGGGCCGAGTACCAGATCGATGTGACGCTGCACGCGGGCGTCGCGCCCGGCGCGATCTCCGAACAGATCACGCTGAAGACGAACGACTCCGCGAACCCGCTGATCCAGATCGGCGTGACCGGCACGGTGGCCGCCCCGCTCGAACTGTCGCCCGGTAAGGTGCGGCTCGAAGCGAAGTTGGGCGAGAGCGCCACGCAGCGCGTGCTGGTGCGGGCCGCGAAGCCCTTCAAGGTTGTGGGCGTGGACGGCGCGGAGGGCGAGGTGACGGCCGAACTGCCCGCGAACGGCGCGGCCCTGCCGCTGCAAGTGGTCACGATCAAGTTCAACCCGAAGCAGGCGGGCACCGTGGCGAAGCAACTCCGCATCCGCACCGACCTGCCCGGCGACGTCTCCGCCGTGCTCCCGGTCGAAGTGGAAGGCACGAAGTAGACACGGTAGGTGCCGCTTGCCGAGCGGCACTGCTGGGGAGCGCGGTACGGTTCGCGGTTCCGTCGAAGTCTTTCCCCATGTTCGCCGGTGCCGCTCGGCAAGCGGCACCTAATGAGTTGCTTCCGGCAGCGGTTCCGCGCCCGGCGGGGGCGTGCCCTTCCCGGCCCTCACGTACTCGGCCCGCAGCACCGCGTACTCTTCTGCCGTGAGTTCGTCGAGTACGTCTTCGGGCGCGGACACGCACGCCGCGCACCCGCCGCCGCGCTCGCCCTGTCCCTGCTTGAATATCTGCTTCAGGAACGGGATGCACCACCCGCACCCGGTCCCGGCCCCGCCGCACGCCGCGAGTTGGCTCGGCACCTTCGGTGCGTTGTGCCGCACCCAGTTCACGAGCTTCCGCCGCGAGACGTGGAAGCAGTAACACACGTTGTCGTCCAAGTTCATCGCGCGGCGCTCGAATACGGGGGTAAGCCGCTCGCGGCTTCGCGAGCGCCTGTTCATACTATCCTCTTGGGCGACGAATCCCCACACCCTTACGCGAGTGGCCGCATGGAACGCCCGGTGGTGCTGTGCGGGCTGGGGCGCGTGGGCCGGCGCGTGCTCGACTCGCTCCGCGGCGCGGGGCTGCCCGCGGTCGTGGTCGATCTCAAAGCCGCGACCGGCGACGCGCGGCTCGCGGGCGCGACCGTCATCACCGGCGACTGCCGCGAACCCGACGTCCTTGAGCGGGCGGGCATCAAGGACGCCCGCGCCGTCGTCATCGTCACGTCCGACGATCTGGTCAACATCTCCACCGCGCTCTTGGTGCGGAAGCTGAACCCCGCGGCGCGCGTCGTGGTGCGGATGTTCAACCAGAACCTCATTACGCGGTTCGCCGGGGCCGTGAAGAACACCGTGGCCCTCAGCGTCTCGGCCCTCATCGCCCCGGTCATCGCACTGACCGCCGTGACGGGCGACGCGGTCGGGGCGTTCAAGCTCGACGCCGGCCCGCGGCAGGTGTCCGAACTGCTCGTGGCCGAAGGCTCCCTCCTCGCCGGAGCGCGGATCGCCGACCTCGCGCGCGAGAACGACCTCGTCGCGCTCGCGCACGTCCCGGCCGCGGGCGACGCGCGCCTGTTACTCAACGTGAACCCGGACGCGGTGCTCGCCCCCGGCGACCGGCTCGTCGTGTGCGGGCCGCCGCGCGCCCTCGTGAAGCTGCTCGAGCGGCTCCGCGGCGACCTGCTCCCCGGCGTGCAGTGGGCCGGCGCGGTGCGCCGCTGGCTCCGCACCGCGCGGCGCACGCTCCTCGAAGTCGACCTGTCGGTGAAGATCATCACCCCGATCCTGTTCGTCACGATCCTCGCGAGCACACTCATCTTCCGCTACGGGATGAACTCCGACTGGGGCGACGGGTTGTACCAGACCGTGAGCGTCGTCGCGACCGGGGGCGAACTGCACGGCGAGAACAAGCCGGAGTGGGTGAAGGTGTTCCTGAGCGTGCTCAAGCTCGCGGGCGCGGCGCTGGTCGCGGGGTTCACCGCGATCCTGACGAACTACCTGATCCGCGCGCGCCTCGGCGGCGCGCTGGAGGCGCGCCGCGTGCCCGACAGCGGCCACACCGTCGTGTGCGGGCTGGGCAACATCGGCTACCGCGTGGTGGAAGAACTGCTCGCGCTGGGCGAGCGCGTCGTCGCCATCGACAAGGCCGCGGACGGGCCGTACTTGGACATCGTGCGGCAAAAGGGCGTGCCCACGTTCATCGGCGATTCCACCGTGCCCGCGGTGCTGCGCCAAGCCCGCGCCGACACCGCGAAGGTGGTCATCGCGGTCACGTCGAGCGAACTGGCGAACATCGAGATCGCGCTGCTCGTGCGCGAGATGAACCCGAAACAGCGGGTCATCGTGCGGCTCATCGACCCGCAGTTCGCGGAGGCCGTGCGCGACGCGGCCGACATCAAGAACGCGCTCTCGGTGCCCGCGCTCGCGGCCCCGGCGTTCGCCGCCGCCGTGTACGGCGACCACGTCCAGACCCTCGTCACCGCCGCCGGGCGCACCCTCGTTATCGTCGATCTCGTGGTGAACGACGCCGACGACTACCTCTCCGACCGCTCGCTCCGCGCTCTGGTGCTCGACTACGCGCTCCTGCCGCTCGCCCTCGCCGGGCACGACCTGAGCGCCGCCCGCGGCTACCGGCTGAAGGTGGGTGACAAGCTCACGGTGGTAGCGGAACTGGCGGACTTCGAGCGCCTGCTGCGGTTCCCGCACCCGCCTACGACGAGTCGCGTCGTGGTGGAGGCGTTTCCCGCGCCGGCCCGCGCCACACTCGCGGCGCTGGTGCAGGTGGCCCGCGGGTGCGACGCCCCCGCCGCCGACGCCGCGCTGAACGCGCTCCCCCTCGTGCTGCGCGACGGTCTGACCGACGGCGAGGCGCGCGAGTTGGTCGAACAACTGGAGCGCGAGAAAGTGAGTGCGCGAGTGGAATGAGTTAACCGCGAGCCGCCGGCGAGCGCGGTCAGGTCGTACAGTTGCGCACCATCGCACCCAGCAGCAGCTTGGCCTTCGCCCACTTGCTCACTTCGGGGCGCTGCGTCCATAGGTCGTAGTCGATGCGCTCGATGGCGCTCAGGATCGCGCGCCCGCCGCGGATGAACAGGTCTACGTCGATGCGCGCCGCGCGCGGCAACAACGGTAACAGCCTCGCCCCGCGGTCGAAGTACCCGCGGGCGCGGTCCACCTGAAACCGCATCAGCTCCCGAAACTGCGGCGTGCAGCGCCGGGCTTCGAGGTCTTCGTCGCTGTACCCGAAGCGGGCGCGGTCTTCCGCCGGCAGGTACACGCGACCGATGGCGAGGTCGCGCGCCACGTCTTGCCAGAAGTTCGCCAGTTGCAACCCGGTACACACCTCGTCCGAGAGCGCGGCGCGCGCGGCGTCGTGGCACTCAAACAGCCTGAGGACGAGTCGCCCCACCGGGTTCGCGGAATTGCGGCAGTAGCCCAACAGTTGGTCGAAGGTGTCGTACCGCTTGACGCGCTGGTCTTGCGCGAACGCGACGAGCAGGTCGAGGAAGGGCTGCGGCGGGATGTCGAACCGGCGGATCGTCTCGCGCAGCGCCAGCATGACGGGGTGGCGCGGCGCGCCGTCGTAGCACGTGAGCAACTCGGCGCGCCACCAGTCGATGAGCGCGAGCGCGGCGTCGCCGCCCGCCGTCTCGTCGGCGAGGTCGTCCGACCAGCGGCAGTAGGCGTACACCGCGTGGAAGTGCCGGATCAAGTGCCGCGGGAGCAGCAGCGACACGACGCTGAAGTTCTCGTAGTGCGTCTTCGCGACGCGCGCGCAATAGGCGCGCGCCTGCCAGAGCGAGCGGGGGGCGTTAGCCCCCTGATGCCCGCGCGAGTACGCTTCGCTCGCGAGGCCGTAGCGTTCGAGTTCGCGCGCGAAGTCCCAGCCCATTACTTCTTCTTCGCTTCCAGAATGCGGAGCTGGGTCGTGAGCGTGAACTTCAGCCCGTCGAGGTCGTACTCGGTTTCGGCGTAGAACGCGCGGAACCCCGTCTCCGGGGCGCGCACCTCGGCCGGCAGTTTCGCGGCTGCGTCGGCGGTCCAGCGGGCCTTGCGGAAGTCGCGCGTCTCGGCCTCCGCGGTCCAGACGCGCGACGCAGTCGGCTTCGCGCCGCTGTTCGCCACCTCCAGTCGGCACACGCCGGCCTTCTCGTCGCACACCCAACTCAGCCCCGGCATCTTCTTGTCGTAGACCATGCACCGCCCGAACGCGGCCAGCGTGTTCACCGCGCGCGTCGGCAGCAGTTCCTTCTGGCCCTTGTCGTTGGCCTCGCGCAGGTCGTGGCCGGCGTTGGGCACGTACAGCACCCACTTGTCGCCCTTCAGGTCGTCCCAGTACGAGTTGAGCGCGTCGAGGGGCCAGTACGGGTCGTTGGCCCCGTTGATGATGAGCTTCGGAACGGTGATCGCGTCGCGGTACACCCACGGGTCGATCATCTGCCACAGTTTCTTCGCTTCGGGCGTGTCCGGGATCGGCACCAGTTTGGCCGCGGTGTAGTCCTTGATCATCTCGCTCGGCTTCCCGAACGCCTTGAGCTGATTCCCCATCTGCACCGGCATGTTGAGGGTGTCGATGACGATGGGCGCGATGGCCTTCACGCGCTTGTCGCCGGTCGCCGCGGTCAGCCACGACGTCCATCCGCGCTTCGACGCGCCGGTGACCACGAACGATTTCACCTCGAAGTCCCATTCCTTCTTGGCGAACTGCTGCACCGCGTCCATGCCGCGCACCACGCTCTTGACCATTGGGAAGAGCAGGGGCCACGAGCCGTCTTTGGAGTCGAGGTAGCGGACGAAGGTTTCGGCGATGAGGGCGTCTTCCTTCTTGCCGCCGAACAGCGGCTGCTTGGGCACGCCGTACAGGAACGCGACCGGGGCTTTGGCCTTCTCCGCGATCTGCAACCCGAGCAACATGGAGATCGCGTTCGGGGTGCCGCCCTGATTCCACAGCAGGACCGTGGCCTGCGGCTTCACGCCCTTCGGCAGAAACACCTGTAGCTTGTGGTCCCACTTGATGTCGTGCCACGTCTGCGACACGAGGTCGATCTCGTACACGGTCGCGGCGTCGCTCTTGTTGGTGGCGACAAGCTTCCACGAGAAGGACTCGTCCTTCTTGGTGACGTAATCGACGAGTTCGGTGGGCGGCGCGGCAACCGCAACCGCGGGCGCGCCAACAACCAGCGCGAGTGCGAGACCGAGGGAGAGCGAGCGCAAGGGAGAGCCTCCGGTAGAGGGAGTCGGAACTAGAGCCAGTTATGCACTATTGAGTCCGAGTCTGGGGAGCAGCAGCGTAAGGAAGGCGAGCCAATGCCAGCCCGCGAGCGTCTCGGTCAACCGTTCGTAGTCGCGGGCCAACCGGCGGAACCGGCCCAGCCACCCGAACGTGCGCTCCACCACCCACCGGCGCGGCAACAGCACGAACCCCCTCTTCGCCT
>Ga0194132_10009125_pt1 | contig 13855 bp, 12 predicted proteins | sample TA2KigOf80mmetaG_FD_148612 | JGI IMG/M metagenome (GOLD analysis project Ga0194132, IMG submission 148612) | Freshwater microbial communities from Lake Tanganyika, Tanzania - TA2015054 Kigoma Offshore 80m | ecosystem: Environmental > Aquatic > Freshwater > Lake | place: Tanzania: Lake... | reverse complement strand
ATCAGGTTTTCCCCTACAGACAAGAGACTGCGAGTTTAATAGCTTCAGGAGCCGAATGCTAAATGAGCCGCCTGCTGTCCTCACCCAAGTTCGAGCCGGGCTTTTCGAACAACTCGCGCAACCGATCGCGAATCGTCCTTTTCCACTGGCTGACCAGCATCGGATGCACCTCATACTCCCGCGCCAACTGCGCCACCGTTTTGACTCCCATTACCGCTTCCAAGCCCTCTTTGGCCTTGAAAGCGCCGTTGTATTGTTTGCGTTTTCGCCTCATCGATCTGCTCTCTCTCACATCGAGCAGACCTCGAAAAGACAAGCTTAACTACTGGTCCAGATTTTGGGGTCCAGGGCTCCAAGGCTCGTCAATCGGGCCTCTCATCCCATAGTGGGCTTTTGGATTGATTGCACACATCGCCAAGTAGCGCTTCACCTCTGTTTCGTGTTCTCTCGCGACTTCTTCGGTGAGACCGTTGTCTCGAATGTAGCGCGCTACAATCTTTCCCATGTCAAAACTCATCGCGGCGTCAATGATGTCTCGGCTTGCGCTTGAGGGGACACCAAAACCCTCGTCTCGCTCCCTTTCTCAGTGAACTCGCGGGATTTTTCGCCTGCGTTCACGCCTTGCGGCGCTTGGTTTGCAGGTTCACGACGCGATGGCCTGAGTGTTTCTGCCGCTCGCGTGCCTCGGCAGAAAGACGGTGAATGTCGTGTCCGCGCGCGGCCGAAAGTTTGTCTTTGATGCGCCAGATTTCCTGAAGCACCAAATCGCCTCCGCTAGTTGTGGGCAGTTCGTTGGTCGTTTTCATTGTGTCATGCGTCGGGCAGTTCGCTCGGCGTGTAAATTTCCGGGAGCGTGTAAGCGCGCTTTTCCAACAACCGGCGCAGTCGTCCGGTGATAGCGGCGTTCGCGATGTGCGACAGTTCCATGTGAGCAATATATCCATTTCGTGAACCGTGGAGAGGGCAATGTGAGCGGCGTCGCCATCCGCCGTCGCGGGAAGAAGCCCGGATTTCAACACTTCGCCGGCAAGCGATTCGGCGTCGGGCGTCAAGTCCAGCACGGTGATGCCAGCCATCAATTCGAGGCGGCGTTGCGCCATCGCGGGTTCGCCGTCGGCAATTTCGTCGAGGACAACTTGCGAGGTGAACAGCTCGTGCTTCTCGCGTTGCATATCCCACCAGTCGCGGGTGATCTGTTGATGGGCGGCTTGAATCAAATCACGCGCGGGTCGCGCGACAACGTAACTGGGCATCGTGCTTTCGATGTAGATGCGCATGGCGGTCAGTTCTGTTTGTGGCTGGCGCTACCGGTTCGCGTAAAGCTCACTTCCTTTCTCCGTGAACTCGCGGGACCTTTCTTCCATTCCTTTTTGCAGCGCGGCTTCGTCAGAGATTCCCTGTTCCGCCGCGTATTTCCGCACGTCCTCTGTAATTTTCATAGAACAGAAATGCGGCCCACACATGCTGCAAAAGTGAGCCGTCTTCGCTCCCTTTTGCGGAAGCGTCTCATCATGAAACTCACGAGCTGTCACTGGATCGAGAGACAGGTTAAACTAGTCTTCCCCATCGGAACTCGAATCGGGCTTTGGAAAGCGCGTTGTCGCGGTATTGGGCGCCGGGGTGGCCTTTCGCCAGGTCGGCGGGGTGCGCGGCGATCTTGTAGGCGATGACGCCGTCTTTCACGTCCTTCTTGTTCGGCAGGCCGAGGTGTTCCTTGGGCGTGACGTAGCAGAGCATCGCGCAGCCATACCAACCGATCATCGCCGCCCCGATGCCGCTGGTGATGTGATCGTAGCCGAGCGCGATGTCGGTGGTGAGCGGCCCGAGCGTGTAGAACGGCGCTTCGCCGCACCATTCGAGTTGCTTGGCCATGTTTTCCTCGATCATGTGCATGGGCACATGGCCCGGGCCTTCGTTCATCACCTGCACGCCCTTGGCCCACGCGCGTTTGGTGAGTTCGCCCTGCACTTCGACTTCGCCGAATTGCTTGGTGGCCGTCCGCAAGGACTCGTTGGCGTCGGCAATCGAGCCGGGACGCAAGCCGTCGCCGATACTGAACGCGACGTCATACGCGGCCATGATGTCACAGATGTCGTCCCAGTGGGTGTAGAGGAAATTCTCCTGGTGATGCGCGAGACACCATTTGGCCAGGATGCTGCCGCCGCGCGAGACGATGCCGGTCATGCGGTTGGCCGTGAGCGGCACGAAGCGCAGCAACACGCCGGCGTGAATGGTGAAGTAATCCACGCCTTGCTCGGCCTGTTCGATGAGGGTGTCGCGGAAGAGTTCCCACGTGAGGTCCTCGGCTTTGCCGCCGACTTTTTCGAGCGCTTGATAGATCGGCACTGTGCCGATGGGCACGGGCGAGTTGCGGAGAATCCATTCGCGCGTGGCGTGGATGTTCTTGCCGGTGGAGAGGTCCATGACGGTGTCCGCGCCCCACTTGGTGGCCCAGCGCATCTTCTCGACTTCCTCCTCGATGCTCGACGCGACGGCGCTGTTGCCGATGTTGGCGTTGATCTTCACGAGTAAGTTGCGCCCGATGATCATCGGCTCGGATTCGGGGTGATTGATGTTGTTCGGGATGATGGCGCGGCCGGCGGCGACTTCGCTTCTGACGAATTCAGGAGTGATTTCAGCCGGGATGCGTTGGGGGAAGCGGCGGAATACGCTGGGCGCGTATTCAGAATAGCCGATAGCTGAAGTCGATGAGCCGATAGCCAATTGTGAACTGCCAGCGTGTTGTTTGTGAAGGTCGTTGCGGAGGTTGTCATTTCGCAGATCGCCAATCGCCGATCGCCAATTGCCCAGCCGATGGTTTTCGCGGATGGCGATGAATTCCATTTCGGGCGTGATAATGCCCTGGCGGGCGTACCAGAGTTGCGTCACGGGATGGCTTGCCGACGCGCGCAAGGGGCGGCGGGGTTTCGGGTTTCGGGTTTCGAGTTTGAAGTTGGTCGGATCCTGCCGCTTGGCGGCGTGACGCTGGTGCGCGTCGGAAAGCCAGCCGTCATCACGGGCGGTGACCTCGCGGCCTTCGTATTCAGAAACGTCGCCGCGGGCCAAAATCCAGGAGCGGCGCAACGGCGGCAGACCTTCTTCAACTGTGCCCTTGAAATCCGGATCGCCCCAGGGACCGCTGGTGTCGTACACGCGGACGGGTTCGTTCTCTTCGATTTGGCCGTTGAAGGATTTCGTCGGCGCCTGCGAGATCTCGCGCAGGGGCACGCGGACGTCGGGATGCAGTTTGCCCGAGACATAAACGCGGCGCGAATTGGGCAAGGGCTCAGTGCTGTGCGGTTCGAAGGACTCTTTGGTGGCGATCATAGTGATTTCAGATTGGAGATTTTCAGATTCAAATCACGGAGCGGTTTGCCGCCGCTCAGGCGATGTTCGAACCCGGAAACGCCTTGGAAGGTGGGCAATCCCTTCGCCAGCATTACCTGGTTCAGGTTCAAAGGGTCTCTCGCGCTCCCGCGCCAGACTCTCAGCCGTTTCGTGCGCCGATCTGCCATCGGGAAACCGGTCAGCTCCCCTGGAACAAGGGTAACAATGGGACGCCGGATCAGGCGTGTCAATATCGGTCCGGGTAACCCGGTTAAGGTGTAGCGCAGATTTTCAATCTGCCGTGTCGCCGACTTGTAGTCGGCTGCGCGACAAACTCACTCGACCGGACCGGATTGGCCGGCGTGCCGCAGATTCCAAATCTGCGGTACGGCAGAGTGCAACTCTGCGCTACGTGGACGCGATCACTGATCTCGTGGATTAAGGACTGAAGGTTTCCCGGCCGGATGCGCTGTTGATCCGATCGGTCGAATTGGATAAGTTTTCCGCGTGAGACAACTGATTCTGCCTTTGTGCCGATGCTTGCTTTGGGCGTTCTGGGTTGGCCTCGCGATCTGCTCGGTCGGCGCCGCAACCCCGGCAGGCAAAGAGGCCCGCGCGAAGCATTGGTCGTTCATCGCGCCGCAGAGACCCGCCATGCCTTCGGTTCAAAAGCGGAGTTGGCCGCGCAACGCGATAGATCGCTTTGTTCTAGCGCGGCTGGAGAAGGAGAAGATCGAACCGGCGCCCGGAGCCGATCGCCCCACCCTCGTGCGCCGCGCTTATCTGGACTTGATCGGCTTGCCGCCTGCGCCGGCGGAGGTCGAGGCCTTTGTCAAAGACCCTTCGCCCGACGCTTACGAAAAGCTCGTCGAGCGCTTGCTCCAATCCGCGCACCATGGCGAACGCTGGGGACGCTGGTGGCTGGACGTGGCGCGTTACGCCGATTCCAACGGCTACAGCATTGACGCGCCCCGCTCGATCTGGCGTTACCGCGATTGGGTGGTCAATGCGCTGAACCGCGATTTTCCGTTCGATCAATTCGTGGTCTGGCAGCTCGCAGGCGATCTGCTGCCCGACGCGGCGCTGGAGCAGCAGATCGCGACCGGTTTTCATCGGAACACCCAGATCAATCAGGAAGGCGGGATTGACAAAGAACAATTCCGCATCGATTCGATATTCGACCGCGTGGCCACGACGGGCGCGGCGTTTCTGGGGCTGACCGTCGGTTGCGCCCAGTGCCACGATCACAAGTACGATCCGATCACGCAGAAGGAGTACTATCGCTTGTTCGCGTTCCTGAACAACGCGGACGAACCCGACATTCCGGTCGCGTCCCCGGCGCAGGTGGAGCAAGCCGAGAGGATCGAAGCCAAGGTCACGGCGTATCTTCGCGGGATTCCTGAAACAGATCCGGCGATTTGGGAGCGGATGCTGGCGTGGGAACAATCCTTGACGCCGGCGCAGCGCCAGGCGCAATCCGAAGAAGTGCGCGCCGCGTTCGACGTTCGATTTGAGAAACGGAACGAAGAGCAAAAGCAAGTGGCGTTGACGGCATTCGTTGAGCAAGCCCCGGCGAACAAAACCCATCAAAGCGCGATCGCGAAGCTACGCCGGCAAAAGCCGAGAATCGACACGACCCTGGTGATGCGCGAACTTTCCCGCCCCCGGGAAACGCACTTCTTCATCAAAGGCGATTTCACGCGTCCGGGCGAAAAGGTCGAGCCCGGTGTGCCCGCCGTGCTTCACCGGTTTCCAGACGGTGAAACGCCAAACCGGCTGGGCTTCGCGCGCTGGCTGGTGTCGCGCGAGAATCCATTGCTGGCACGGGTCACGGTAAATCGCATCTGGCAGCAGTACTTCGGGAAAGGACTTGTCGAAACCGAAAACGATTTCGGCACGCAAGGGAGCGCGCCTTCGCATCTCGAACTCCTTGATTGGCTGGCGACCGAATTCATGGCGGAAGGCTGGAGTCTGAAGGCCCTGCACCGCTTGATTGCGACCTCCGCCACCTACCGGCAATCCTCGCGCCTTCGTCCGGAATTGAATGCCATCGATCCCAATAATCGTCTGCTGGCGCGGCAGAGCCGGTTGCGGCTCGATGGCGAGGTGGTCCGGGATGTCGGCCTGGCCGCGAGCGGGCTGCTCACGCCCAAACTCGGCGGCCCTCCCGTATTTCCGCCGCAGCCGGAAGGAGTCATGAGCCTTGGACAATTGAAGCGCGACTGGAACGTCAGCACGGGCGGGGATCGATATCGCCGCGGCCTTTACACGTTTTTCTTTCGCGCGACCCCGCATCCCGCGCTGGTGGTATTCGACGCGCCGGATTCCTTCAGCACGTGCACGCGGCGCATTCGCAGCAACACGCCTTTGCAAGCGCTCACGTTGCTCAACGATGGCGCCTACTATGAATTTGCCCGCGCGCTGGCCGAGCGGACCTTGCGCGAGTGCGGGAAGAATGATTCCGAGCGATTGGAATACGCATTCCGGCTTTGCGTGGCCCGCGCGCCCACCTCGAAAGAAGCTGAACGCCTGAACCAAGTGTTGGGCGCGGAGCTGAATGAACTTCGGGAGCATCCGGATGAGATCAAATCCCAGAAGGTTCCCGATGGCCTAGACGCCGCGCAGTTCGCCGCCTGGACGACGGTGTCGCGGGTCATGCTCAATTTGGATGAAACGATCACACGCGAATGATTTGAATGCGGACGGAACCTTGCACCTTGATTCTCCCTCTCCTCCTCGGAGGGGGGAGAGGGGGACGTTCGGGGGAGGAGCGGCGTCACCATGTGCTTTCCCCTCTCCTCGATCCTCTCCCCACTCGTTCCTCGCGGGGAGAGGAAGCAGGGCATCGTCCCATCGGATCTGATTTATGAACTCGACCGACATCTTCCAGAACGAAGCGCACCACTTCATTACGCGCCGCCATTTCTTCAGCCGTTGCGCCATGGGCCTCGGCGGCGTCGCGCTGGCGGCGCTGATGAACGAGCGAGCTTCGTTCGGCGCCGGCACGATGAAATCGGCCACTCCCTTTGCGCCCAAGGCCGGACATCATCCGGCGCGGGCGAAGAATGTGATTTATCTGTTCATGGCCGGCGGGCCATCTCAATTGGAACTCTGGGATTACAAACCCAGGCTGGTGGATCTGAACGGCCAGGCCATTCCCGATTCCTATCTGGAAGGCAAACGCTTCGCCTTCATGGACACCTCGTTCAAGAAACGTTCGACGCTGCTGGGAACCCGGCGCAAGTTCTCGCGCCACGGCCAGTCCGGCGCCTGGGTGTCGGAGCTGTTTCCGCATATGGGGACGATTGTCGATGACATCACGCTGGTGAAGACGTGCGCGACCAATTTGTTCAATCACGCGCCGGCGAAGCTGTTCATGAACACCGGCAGCGGGCAATTTGGCCGGCCCAGCCTGGGTTCCTGGGTGACCTATGGCCTGGGGAGCGAATCCCAGGATTTGCCCGGCTTCGTCGTCCTGCAGAGCGGTTCGCGCGGACCGCGCGGAGGCGCGGTGAACTGGGCGAGCGGATTTCTGCCCACGACTTTCCAGGGTGTGCCGCTGCGATCGGGCGGCGAACCGATTCTCAATCTCCGCACGCCGCCCGAAGTCAGTGCCTCGCGCCAGCGCCGCGCCATTGAAGCGGTGCGCGATCTGAATCTGGCCCGGCTGGTTGAAACGGGCGATCCGGAAATCAGCACGCGCATTTCCGCTTACGAAATGGCTTATCGCATGCAAGCCAGCGCGCCGGAGTTGATCGATATCTCCGGCGAAAGTCAGACGACGCTCGCGCTGTACGGGATCGAGGACGAGAAGCCTTCTTTCGCGCGGAATTGTCTCCTGGCTCGCCGGCTGATCGAACGCGGCGTGCGCTTCGTCCAATTGTATCACGCCAACTGGGACAGCCATGGCGGGCCCGGCGAAACACTTGAGTCAGACCTCGAAAAGGTTTGCCGCGAAGTCGATCAAGGCTCGGCGGCGCTGGTCAAGGACCTCAAGGCGCGCGGGCTGCTGGACGACACGCTGGTGATCTGGGGCGGTGAATTCGGGCGGACGCCGATGGGCGAAGTCCGCGAGAAGACCGGGCGCAACCACCACATCGACGCGTTTACGATGTGGTTCGCCGGCGGCGGCGTGAAGGCGGGCACGGTGGTCGGCGAGACCGACGAACTGGGCTTCGGGCCGGCTGATTACCGCGCGCACGTCCACGACATCCACGCCACGATTCTGCACCTGCTCGGGCTGGAGCACACGAAGCTCACCTTCCGCTTTCAAGGCCGCGACTTTCGGCTGACGGATGTCGAGGGCGACGTGCTGACACGGCTGCTGGCGTGATGCGATCGCGTGAATCCCTCATTCGCTGGTGAAGGCACATCTCAATCCCGAATGTTGGCGCGCGTGGAAAGGGGCGAAGTTCGGGAACGAGGTCACTCTGCTCGCTCCGTTGCCTCCTGTTGCATTGTTGAATTTACCCGCGGCTTGCAGCCAAACGCCTTCCTCGGCAGAATCTGTTTCGTGAATCTCCTTCGATGTTCCACTCTCGTGATCGTGGTTGTTTGTACTACGCCGCTGTTCGGCGCCGCCACCGCCGCCGAAAGCTCGCGCTCCAAACCCAACGTTCTCCTGGTTTGCGTCGATGACCTGAAGCCGTTGCTCGGTTGTTACGGCGCCAAACGCATCGTCTCGCCCAACATCGACCGCCTCGCCAGTCGCGGCCTGCTTTTCGAGCGCGCTTACTGCAATCAAGCCGTTTGCGCGCCTTCGCGCAACGCACTCATGACCGGCATGCGTCCGACGACTTTAGGCATCTACGATCTCGGCACGAATTTTCGAGTCGCGGCCTCGAACGCAGTCACGCTCTCGCAGTACTTCATGCGGCACGGCTATCGCGCGGAGGCGCTGGGGAAAATCTTTCACGTCGGCCACGGGAATTTCAATGACGCTGCATCCTGGAGCGTGCCGCACTTCGGAGGTAATTCCATCGCCTACGTCCTGCCCGAAAGCCGCGCGCGGCAAGGCCTCACGCGTGAGGAAGCGCTCTTCGCGAACCAGACCAACGCGGCCAAACTTCCCCGCGGCGCGGCCTACGAATCCGCAGACGTGCCGGACAATGCGTATCCCGACGGCAAGATCGCGGAGGAGGCGATTCGCCGGCTGCAGTCCGCCAAAGCCAACCCGGCGCAGCCGTTCTTCCTCGCCGTCGGCTTCCTGAAGCCGCATCTGCCATTCTGCGCGCCGAAGAAATACTGGGACCTTTACCGCCGCGAGTCGTTCGAAGTGCCGGCGCTGCGCCTGCCGCCGCAGGGCGCGCCGAAATACGCGCCGTCCGGTTGGGGCGAGTTGAGGCAATACACCGATATCCCCCAGACCGGCCCGCTCGACGATGAGAAAGCGCGCACGCTTATTCACGGCTATCACGCAGCCGTGAGTTACATGGATGCCCAGCTTGGCCGCGTGCTCGGCGAACTGGATCGCCTCGGCCTCACTTCGAACACGATCGTAGTTCTCTGGGGCGATCACGGCTGGCACCTGGGCGATCACGGCCTGTGGTGCAAGCACACGAATTACGAACAAGCCACTCGCATCCCGCTCATCATCTCCGCGCCGGGCTTTACGAAGCCGGGCAGCCGCACCGGCGCGTTGGCCGAGACCGTGGACATTTACCCGACTTTGTGTGAACTGGCCGGGTTGCCAGCCCCGAACAATCCGCAGCCGCTCGAAGGCAAAAGCCTTGTTCCCGTGCTCAAGAAACCGTCGCGCGCCAGCAAGGAAGCCGTCTTTCATGTCTATCCGCGCAGCCGTCCCGGCGACGGCGCGATTCTGGGCCGCGCGGCTCGCACGGACCGGTATCGCCTGGTGGAATGGAAAAAGCCAGGCGCGCCGGCCGGCACGGCCGAGTTCGAGCTTTACGATTACAAGAAGGACCGGCTCGAAACAAAAAACCTCGCCGCCGAAGAACCGAAACTCGTCAAGAAATTGCACGCATTGCTCCTGGCCCAGCCCGAAGCGAAACCGCAAATCACTGCCGCCAGGGCGACAGCCGCGAAGCCAAACCCCAACCGCGCCGCTCTGTTTGCGCGCAAAGACACCAATGCCGATGGCAAACTTACGCGCGAAGAATTCCTCGCAAATCAACCTGACCCTGACCAGGCGCCCCAACGCTTCGAGCGCTTCGATGCGAACAAGGACGGCATCCTGAGCCGCGACGAGTTCATTCACATGGGCTTGATCCCGAAGCCATGAACGAAGGGCTCCTTCCCCATGAACGGACCCGATCAGGCGGACAATTTCGTATGCAACACGAAATTGTCCGAGTCGGCTCATGGGGCCAATGCGCGATTTCCGAATCGTCGAGGCTCTCCATGAACGCGGACGTAGAGCAGGCTTTCCGGCCTGCTGGTCTGGGCGACTTTCCAGTCGCCCGGCAGACGGGATTGGAAAGTCAGACCTTCACTTTGCCTCCGCCGGCTGGATATCTGGCGCCCGGTGAAAATGTTATCGCGATCCAGGCGCACAATGTGTCGCTCGCGAACAGCAGCGATTTCTTCATTGATGTCCGGCTCGTCGGCTTGCGGACTTCGACCGGCCGACGGCCGACCCCAGGCAGCCTGAACTCGGTGTATGCCGACAATATTCCACCGCTGATTCGCCAGGTGGATCATCACCCCAAAGCCGGCGGCGAATCAACCGGTGAGAATGACCGCCAAAATCACGGAGTTCCGGCTTTAGCCGGTTTTCGCGCGTCGGCCGGCTAAAGCCGGGACTACATGCAGCCCAAAATGAGAATCGTTGACTAAATCATGACGGCGTTGTCGGCGTCCTGGACGTGGAGGTATTCCAGAATCCGGCCTACGGACTCCGCCACACTCAGGCGGTCGGTGTGAAGTTCGATCTCCGGAGCTTCCGGAGATTCGTACGGCGCGGAAATGCCGGTGAATTCTTTGATTTCGTTGGCGCGCGCCTTGGCATACAGGCCTTTCGGGTCGCGTTGCTCACAGACCACGAGAGGAGCGTTCACGAAAACTTCGATGAACTTGCCTTCCGTCAGCATATCGCGGACGAGTTTGCGATCGGAGCGATAGGGTGAAATGAACGCGGTGATGCAAATGATTCCGGCGTCCGCAAACAGTTTGGCCACTTCCCCGACGCGGCGAATATTCTCTTTGCGGTCGGACGGAGAGAATCCCAAATCCCGGCAAAGGCCGTGACGAATCTTATCGCCGTCGAGCACATAGGAGTGCTGGCCTCGATTGAACAACTCCCGGTCCAGTTCCGTCGCGATCGTGGATTTGCCGGAGCCGGACAATCCGGTCAGCCAAACGACGCCGCCGGAGTGCCTGTTGCGAAGCGCGCGCTGCCGAGACGTAACCTTGCCTTCGCTCCAGTAGATGTTCTTGCTCTTGTGAAGTGAATCGGCCGTGCGTTTCGGGTAATCGTCTTCGACAATGATCCCGCCGCCGGAGACATCAAAACCGTCCACGATCACGAAACGCCCGGTCGGGACGATTTGCGTGTGCGCATCAAAAGCGACCGGCCGTTTGGTGTGGAGGTGCAATTCGGCCACTTCGTGCCGGCCAACGAAGATTTCGTGGTGCTGGCGGGACAACGTCTGAAGCGTGGACGCGTCGATCACGCGCTCGATGGAGTCGATTTCGCAATCGACCTCCTGCGCTGCCAGCTTCAACTTATACACGGCGCCTTTGCGGAACGGCTTTCGGCCCAGCCAGAACAGGCGTGTTTTGAACCGGGGCAGTTCGTAAGGCGGCGCGCTTTCCAACGCCGCGACCGCGCCGCGTTCGACAAAGATCTGCTCGGCCAGCGTGATCCCCACGGACTCTCCCGCTGTGGCGGAATCGCGGGCGGGTGCGTTCCACCGTTCGATCGTCTTCACCGTGCTCGTCTTGTTGGTCGGGCAGAAAACGAGCCGGTCGCCGACCTTGAGTGTGCCGGACTCGACGCGCCCGGCCAGGATGCGGCGTTCGTCAAAGCGATAGACATCCTGGATCGTAAAGCGCAGCGGCTGATCCTTGGGCAATTCGGAAACCTTAAAATCATCGAGCACGTCGAGGACCGTTGGCCCGGACCACCAGGGCATGTTGGGGCTGCGGGAAGCGATGTTGTCGCCATGCTTGGCGGCAATAGGAATGAAAACCTTCGCCTGCACGCCAATGCTGGACAGCCAGGCCCGGTAATCCGTTTCGATCTGAGCGAAGCGCGCCTGGGCGTAATCCTGCAAATCCATTTTGTTGACGAGCACGGCGATTTGGCGGATGCCGAGCAGATTCAGCAAGTAACCGTGGCGGCGCGAATTCTCCTGAATGCCTTCGTTCGCGTCGATGAGGAGCAGCGCGGCTTCGGCGTTGGCGGCGCCGGTGACCATGTTCTTCAGGAATTCCTTGTGGCCGGGCGCGTCGATGATGACGTATTGCCGTTTCTTCGTCTGGAACCAAATCTGTGCGGTGTCGATGGTGATGTTCTGGTCGCGCTCGGATTGCAGCGCGTCCATCAGGTTCGCCCACTCGAAGGGCACGCCGCGGCGTTCGGCGATTTTCTGAAGTTGCTCCAGCTTGCCTTCAGGCAACCGGCCCGTGTCGTAAAACAACCGGCCGACGAACGTGGACTTGCCGTGGTCCACGTGGCCGACGATAACGATTTTGAGTTGTTCAGTGGTTGGAGTCGGTGAACTCATGTGAAGAACTTGGAATCAGAAGCTGGATTTCGGTTCGCTGACGATATCCTTCGCAGAGCGAAGCGGAGTGCTATGGAGCTTCTCGTACTCCTCCCGAAAACGCTCGAGAAGCGCGAGATCGATAAGGTCCTTCTCTCGTCCGCTTGCTCTTTTGCTGGCGATGATATCCCTGAGGTTAGCAATGCAGAACCCCTCGACATTCAACGAACGGCCCTTGGCGTCCTCAAAACTGGCGATGCCATCCGGGGCGAACACCAAGTCCAGGTCAAACGGGCCTGTCTTGATCTGTACGAAATCATCTCCGCGTACAATGGCGCGTTCCAAATCCTCCTCGATCTCAAACCCAGTCCCCTTCAGAGCGCGGACAATGCGCCTCCCATTCTCCGCGGAACGAGCTGGAAAAACAACCACGTCCTGCGTTATGGCGGGAAACCCAAGAAGAATCGCGCCCCCTTTCCCTATGAAGAGGTAATCGACTCCGGCCTCGCCAAAAGCACGTGCGATGACGCGGGCTTGCTCCGGTTGGAATTGCGGCCTGTTCACCGTTTAGCCGGCTTGAAACCGAGATAATCAGGAAGATGCGAGGCACACCATTCACGGTATTCCGCCATCGACTTGAAGGCTCGCCAGGATGAGTCGTCCAGCACCGGCTTGTACATCCGGCAGAAGCCATATTTGATCCGCAACTCGAGCGGGCGTTGCATCTGGCGCCGGCACTGGTCGCGAAACTCGGCCCAACCTCTGTCCTCCGGTGTGCGCAGCGGATAGACGCCCTCCGGAACTGCAGTGTGGTACGCAACGCGGGCTTCATTCAGCGTGGCGGCCTTGCTTTGATCGGGGTTCGCTTCTCGTTCGCTCATGGTCTTTCAACCGGCATCCTCATTGCCTCGCTCACATATAACCGTCCCGCCTGAGCTTTTCAAAAGCATCCTCGCTTTCCTTGTCCTGCGCGCGTCCGGAACGCTCCGGGGTCTTGGTATTCCGCAGTTCTTCGATGATATCCCGCACGGTCCGGGCGTTCGATTTGATGGGAAACGTGCAGGGCGCGCAGCCGAGGCTGCGGTAGCGCTCGCCTTTCTCGTTGGCGAAATAAAGCGGGATCACCGGAATGTTCTCGCGCTCGATGTATTCCCAGATGTTCAACTCCGTCCAGTGCAGGAGCGGGTGAATGCGGATGTGCGCGCCTTTTTCGAAATCGGTCTTGAATTGGTCCCAAAGCTCCGGCGGCTGGTCTTCGACGTTCCATTCCATGTTTTTGTCGCGCGGGCTGAAATAGCGCTCCTTCGCGCGCGTCGGCTCTTCATCCCGGCGCACTCCGACGATCACGCCGGTGAAATGGTGCCTGTCCAGCACCTGTTTCAACGCGTCCTTCTTCAGCGTGCCGCAGCATTCGACGCGCGTCGCTTTGCCATTCGGGTAGGTGACGCCGCTCCGGAGCACCTCTTCATTCTTGCCGACCACGAGTTCGAGTTTCCACTCGTGGCAAAGCCGATCCCGGTATTCGATCATCGACTGAATCTTGTAGGTCGTATCGACATGCACCAGAGGAAACGGCACGTGGCCAAAGAACGCTTTGCGCGCCAGCCAGAGCAACACCGTCGAATCTTTGCCAATGCTCCACAACATGGCCAGGTGGTCGAACTTGTTGAACGCCTCGCGCAGAATGTAGATGCTTTGATTTTCGAGTTTCGAGAGATAGTCCATGAAAGTTTCCCGGAAGGCCAATTTCGCGTCCAGAATCGGCTAGTGATGTGTCTCACAAATGGCTGGAGTTATGTTGCGCCCAAAACGGCCTGGGGCAAGGCGCGACGAGGGAGCATAGCCCCAGTGCTCTGCGACCG
>Ga0194132_10009123_pt1 | contig 13856 bp, 14 predicted proteins | sample TA2KigOf80mmetaG_FD_148612 | JGI IMG/M metagenome (GOLD analysis project Ga0194132, IMG submission 148612) | Freshwater microbial communities from Lake Tanganyika, Tanzania - TA2015054 Kigoma Offshore 80m | ecosystem: Environmental > Aquatic > Freshwater > Lake | place: Tanzania: Lake... | reverse complement strand
CGCCCCAAGCTGGGGCGTTCGGCAAGCCATACCCTCAATATCCGCGCGTCTCTACGCCCGCAGGTAGAAGTTGCGGGTTTTTCAGAGGTTCCTTAAGTTGCGTCTGAAGTAAGTGCAGGTTGCCAACGCTCCGGCCAGCCATCCGCTCTTTCTGGACGTGGATCAAAGATCCTAGAGAGACGTTTCCTTGCCGTTTCCGGTAGAGCGGTCGCGTGCGGCCGCGCGGGCGAGCATCACGATCGGCAGAAGCCCGACCAAAACGATGCCCAGCGATGCGGCGGCGGCTTCCGCCAGCCGTTCGTCGGCGGCGAGATTGTGCGCCTGCACCGCGAGGGTGTCGAAGTTGAACGGCCTCAGCAGCAGCGTCGCCGGCAGTTCCTTGGTGACGTCAACGAACACGATCAGCAGGGCGGCAAACAGGCTCGGGCGCAGCAGCGGCAAATGCACGCGCGCGAGCACGCGTCCCGGCCGGGCCCCGAGGGTGCGGGCGGCGCCATCCATGCTGGGCGTAATCTTGGCGAGGCTCGCTTCCACGGTTTGCAGCGATACGGCGAGAAAGCGGACCAGGTAGGCGAATACCAGCGCGACGATGGTTCCAGTCAGGATCAATCCGGTTGAAATCCCGTACGTCGCTCGCATCCAAGAATCGACGGCGTTGTCGAAAGCGCCGAGCGGGATCAGCACCCCGACGGCAATCACCGATCCGGGCATCGCGTAGCCCATGCCGGCCAGCCTTTTGGTTCCGAAGGATACCGGGCCTGGATTTAAGCGCTGCGCGTAGGCAAGCAGCAGGGCGACGGCCAGCGCCAGCACCGCCGTGACTGCGGCGAGCGTCAGGGTGTTGGCGGCGAGACCGGCGAAGCGCGCACCCAAGTTCATGCCATCGCCCGCGAACGTCAGGCCGGCGAGGATCGCGGCTGGCAGGAGGAACCCGAACAGCAGCGGCAGGGCGCAAGCGAGAAAGGCAAGCGCGGCGCGAGTTCCGCCGAGCGCGAAGCGCGGCAGCGGCTTCGCCCGTCCGGCCGTCTGGAAATAACGCGCTTGGCCGCGGTTGCGGCGTTCGGCCGCGATCAGCACGACAACGAACGCCAGCAGCGCCAGCGACAGCCGCGCCGCCGCCACCGGATCGTTCATGGAGAACCACGCGCGATAGATGCCGACTGTGAATGTCGGCACGCCGAAATAGGCGACGGTGCCGAAGTCGGCGAGCGTCTCCATCAGTGCCAGCGCCGCGCCGGCGACGATGGCCGGCCGCGCGAGCGGCACCGCGACCCGGACGAATGCCTCCCAGGCGTTGCATCCGAGCGCGCGGGCGGCCTCGATCGGGCCCGCGGACTGTTCCAGGAACGCGGCGCGGGCGAGCAGATAGACGTAAGGGTAAAGCACCGCGACGAACATCGCCGCGGCGCCGAGCAACGAGCGGATGTCGGGAAACCAGTAATCGCCCACCGACCAGCCGGTCAGAGCGCGCAGCGCGACCTGCACCGGACCGGCCGGCTGGAAAAAATCGGTGTAGGCGTAAGCCGCGACATACGACGGCGCGGCAAGCGGCAACACCAGCGCCCATTCGAAGATGCGCCGGCCGGGAAACTCGCACATGGCGACGATCCAGGCGGCCGGCACGCCGACAATCACGACGCCGACGCCGACCATCGCCACCAGCGCGAGCGTGTTGCCGACATAGGAGGGAAGAACCGTATCGGCAAGGTGCGCCCAGGCGCCTTGGCCGGGCGCGAAGGCATATAGGGCGACGGCGGCGATGGGCAGGATCAGGAGGCCGCCGACGAGAACCGCGAGGACGACAAGCGGGGATGGGCGCGCGCGGGACCGGGACGCGGACGCGACGGGCGATGTGGCGGGAGAGACGCTCATGCGCGCGGCATTGTCCGGGAAAAGCCCCGGCATTACAACCGGTTCGAGGACGTCACGGCGTCGGGTTGACCAGCGCGCCAGTAGGGGTTCGCGCGCGCTCGATGACAGCCCGCTCGCCCTCGATCCTGACGCGGCCCTCGGCGATCAGGCGGACGGCGTGCGGATAGATGACATGCTCCTGGGCCAGGACCCGGGCGGCGAGGGTTTCGGCGGTGTCCTCGGGGCGCACCGGCACCGCGGCCTGGGCGATGATCGGGCCCTCGTCCATGTTCTCGCGCACGAAATGGACGGTACAGCCGGCGAATCGCGCGCCGGCTTCGATCACGCGCTCATGGGTGTGCAGTCCCTTGAAGGCGGGGAGCAACGACGGATGGATATTGATCAACCGGTCGCGCCAGCGCCGCACGAATCCGGCGCCGAGCAGGCGCATGAATCCGGCGAGGCACACCAGACCCGCGCCCGAGGCCTCGATCGCCCTGGTCAATTCGTTTTCGAACGCGGCGCGGTCGGGAAAATTACGGTGATCGATCACACGGGTCGCGACGCCCGCAGCCTTCGCCCGTTCGAGACCAAGGGCGTCCGGCTCGTTGGCGAGGGTGAGGACGATCTCGGCCGGATAGGCGGGATCCCGGCAGGCGTCAATCAGGGCCTGAAGGTTGCTGCCCCTGCCCGAAATCAACACCGCCAGCTTCAATCGCGCCATGCGCCGTCGAGTCCTTCGAGAACGACCGCCGGGCCGGTCGCGCGCGGGACCATTTCGCCGATGGGGTAAACGGTTTCGCCGTGGTTGCGCAAAATCCCGGTAATCGCGGCGGCCTCCGACGCGGCGACGATGGCGATCGTGCCGATGCCGCAATTGAAAGTGCGCGCCATTTCCTCCGGCGCCACGTTGCCGGTCGCCTTCAGCCAGCGGAACACGGGCGGCATTCGCCACTTCGTCATATCGATCCGCGCCGCGAGACGGTCGGAATAAACGCGCGGCGGATTTTCGATCAAACCGCCGCCGGTGATGTGGGCGAGCGCGTGCACGCCGTTCGCCTTAAGCGCGGCGAGGCCGCTTTTGACGTAAATCCGAGTCGGCGTCAGCAGCGCCTGGCCGAGCGATTGGCGCGCGTCGAACGGGGCGCGCTCGCCGAACCCGAGGCCGGCGCGCTCGACGGTACCGGCGACCAGCGAGAAGCCGTTGGAATGAACGCCGCTCGCGGCGAGGCCGAGGATAATGTCGCCGGCGGCGACGTGCGCGCCGGTCAGCACCCGCTCGCGCTCGACCGCGCCGACGGCGAACCCGGCGAGATCGTAATCCTCGCACGCGTACATGCCGGGCATTTCGGCGGTCTCGCCGCCGACCAGCGCGCAGCCCGCTTGGCGGCAACCCTCGGCGATGCCGGCGATGACCGCGCGGCCGACGTCGACGTCGAGCTTGCCGGTGGCGAAGTAATCGAGAAAAAACAGCGGTTCGGCGCCTTGGACGAGCAGATCGTTGACGCACATGGCGACCAGGTCGATGCCGATGCCGCCGTGCATGCGGGCCGCGACGGCGATCTTGAGCTTGGTGCCGACACCGTCGGTGCCGGAAACCAGGATCGGATCGCGATAACCCGCCGCCTTGAGATCGAACAGCGCGCCGAAGCCGCCGAGCCCGCCCATCGTCCCGCGCCGGTCGGTCGAACGGGCGAGCGGCTTGATCGCCTCGACCAGGGCATCACCGGAATCGATGTCGACGCCCGAGTCGCGATAAGTAAGGCCGGGGTCGGCTTGCGGATCCTGGCGCGTCGTCGCCATGCTCGAAAATCCCCCGGTTCGCCGGCCCGCGTCGGCTTTGCACGCGGGCGACCTGTGCTACATTGAGCGCCCTTCGGGCGAGCCGAAGATAGACCTTTTGCGAAGGTTTTCAATGCGCGAGATGACCGGCTTGACGGTGCTGCGGATCGCGCTCGCGAGTGCGATTCTCGCCCTTTGGTCCGCGCCGGTCCGGGCGGCGTCGGTCTTCGACGTGGCGGGCGTGGCGGTGGATGTGACCGCCGACACCGCCGCCCAGGCCCGCGAACGGGCCTTGGCTGAGGGCGAGCGCGTCGCCTTTCGTCGTTTGCTCGAGCGGCTGACGTTGCGGTCCGACCATTCGCGCCTGCCGAACCCGCCGCGCGCCGAAATCGGCAACTACCTGCAGGATTTTTCGGTCGCCGACGAGAAAACCTCGCCGGTCCGCTATCTGGCCAAGCTCACCTTTCGCTTCAAGGCCGAAGAAATCCGCCGCTTGCTCGATCAGGTCGGCATCCCGTTCGCCGAAACTATGAGCAAGCCGGTCTTGGTGCTGCCGGTTTATCAGTCCGCCGGCGCGCTCCTGTTGTGGGACGACCCCAATCCGTGGCGATCGGCTTGGAGCCAGGCGACGGCGCGCGAGGGGTTGGTTCCGCTGGTGTTGGCGGCGGGCGATTTGCAGGACGTGGCGGCGATCGGCGCCGAACAGGCGGCGGCCGCCGACGAAACGCGGCTTGCGGCGATCGCGGGTCGTTACGGCACCACCGATACCGTCGTCGCCGTCGCGACCATGGGCTATCAGCCGCAGCAGTCGGTTCCTTATATCCGGGTCTTCGTGTCGCGCCACGGTCAGACCGCGCCCAAGGGGCGGACGGAAATTGAGATTACCGCGCAGGCCGGCGAAAACACCGGGCGTGTTCTCCAGCGCGCCGCCGCCGAGACGACGCGGCTGATCGAAGACGGCTGGAAGCGTGAAAACCTGCTCAGCCTCGGCCGCGCCTCGGTCGCGGCGGTGTCGGTGCCGATCGGCTCGCTCGCCGACTGGCTGGCGGTGCGCAAGAAGCTGGGAGAAGTTTCGGTCGTGCGGCGAGCCGAGGTGATCCTGATGTCCAAGGCCGAAGTACGGCTCGCGCTTCATTTCATCGGCGAGGTGGACCAACTCGCGCTCGCACTCGGTCAGGCAGATCTGCACCTTCTGCGCGAGGGCGACCTGTGGGTTCTGACTTCCTCCCGGCCGGCGCGGGGATGACGGACGGTATTTCGTGCTCGCGCACCTGCCCAACCTGATCTCGCTGATGCGCCTCCTGATGGTGCCGCTGGTGGTGTTTCTGGTCCTGCACGACCGTCTGGTGATGGGGTTCTGGTTGTTTGTTGCCGCCGGTGTCAGCGACGCGATCGACGGCTATATCGCCAAGCGTTTCAACGTTTCGAGCCTGCTCGGTCGCTATCTTGATCCGCTCGCCGACAAGGCGCTGCTGGTTGCGTTGTTCGTTCTCGGCGGCTATCTGGATTTTCTGCCCGACTGGCTGGTGATCCTGGTCGTGTTCCGCGACGTGATGATCATCGGCGGAGCCATCCTGTTCTATACTCTCGACCTGCCGCCGAAGATGCCCCCGTTGGCGGTGAGCAAGATCAACACCGCGTGCCAGATCGTGCTGGTGGCGGCGGCACTCGCTTTTCACGGCTACGGGTTGGATTTGGACCCGCTGCAATCGGCGCTGGAATATCTGGTGGCGGCGACGACCCTCGCTTCCGGCGTGGCGTACTTGGTGAAATGGAGCCGCTTGGCGGCGACGATCGAGGAGGATCGCTAACTATGAACGGGCGAACCGTGTTTCTGCTCGCGCTGGTCTGCGGGATCGGGCTGCTGCTCTATGGGCTCTCCGGCGTGCTGCTGCCCTTCGTCGCCGGGTTATTGGTCGCCTATTTCCTCGATCCGGTCGCCGACCGGCTGGAAAACGCCGGACTCTCGCGCGCGCTCGCGACCACAGTCATCACCATCGCCTTCTTCGTGCTGGTGGCGACGGTCCTGGCGGTGCTGGCGCCGTTGCTGCAAGGGCAGATCGTCGGACTCGTCGCCAAGACGCCGACGGTGGTCGAGGCACTGCGCGAGCAGGCCGCGCCGCTGATCGAGCGTTTTCAGACGACACTGACCCAGGAGCAAATCGCACGCCTACGCGAAGCGGCCGGAACCTACGCGGGCGACGCGGCCAAGCTGCTCGGCGCCATGGTTGGCCGGGTGCTCAGCGGGGGCGCGGCGTTTCTCCAGCTTCTCTCGCTCGTGATCATCACGCCGTTGGTGTCGTTCTACCTGCTGCGCGATTGGGACCGTATCGTCGCGCAATTCGACGACTTGCTGCCGCGCGATATGGCGCCGACGGTGCGCGAGGTCATGGGCGAGATCGAGCGGACCATCGCCGCCTGGGTGCGCGGCCAGGCGACGGTGTGCCTGCTGCTGGCAAGCTGGTACGGGCTCGGCTTGACCCTGGTTGGCCTCGAATTTGGCCTGGTGATCGGTTTTCTCACCGGCCTGATCTCGTTCGTGCCTTATTTCGGCATGGGTCTCGGCCTCGCGGTCGCGCTCGGCGTCGCCTTCGCCCAGTTTTCCGGCGTGGTGCCGTTCGTCCTGGTGGCGGGGGTGTTCGCCGTCGGCCAGGTGGTCGAAGGTTACGTTCTCACGCCCAAACTGGTCGGGGATAAAGTCGGGCTGCACCCGGTATGGGTGATCTTCGCGTTGCTCGCGGGCGGCGCGTTGTTCGGCTTCACCGGGGTGCTGCTCGCGGTGCCGGTCGCGGCGGTGATCGGGGTGTTGCTGCGCCATGCTCTCGCGCGCTATCGCGCCAGCGCCTATTGGCGCGGCGAGGGTCGTTCGTGACCGCCGCGACTGCCGACGCGGGGCGGCAGCTCGCGCTCGCTTTTGCGCACCGGGCCGCCTTCGGCGCCGACGATTTTTTGGTCGCGCCGTCGAACGCGGACGCCGTCGCCTGGGTCGATCGCTGGCGGACGTGGGCCCATCCGGTGCTGGTGCTGCATGGTTCCCCGGGCTGCGGCAAAACCCATCTCGGCCATGTTTTTCTCGGTCTCGCCGACGGCATCGCAATCGCGGCCAAGGATTTGGGCGCAAGCGATCTCACCCGCCTTGTGGACGAACGCCGCACCGACACGCCCGCGATGCTGGTGGAGGACGCCGACCGAATCGACGATCCGGCCGCCGAGCATGCGCTTTTTCATTTGCACAATCTGATTGTCGAAGCGCGGGGGCGGCTGCTGCTGACCGCGCGCGCGCCGGCCACGCACTGGCCGGTCGCTCTTCCCGATCTCGCTTCGCGGATGCGCGCGGCTCCGGCGGTTGCCATAGCGCCGCCGGACGAGGCGCTGATCGGGGCAGTGCTGGTCAAGCAGTTCGCCGACCGCCAGGTGCGGGTCGATCCCGCCGTGATCGCGTTCTTAGTGGCGCGCATGGAGCGCTCCTTCGATGCGGCGCGGCGGCTGGTGGACACCCTCGACGCCGCCGCGTTGAGCGAAGGTCGCGCCATCACTGTTCCGCTCGTGTCGGCGGTTCTGGCACGTCTCAGTGATGAGACGAAAGATTAGGCGCGCGCGAGCTTGATCTTGCGCCCTTCGGCCGAGAGTGCGATCTGGCCCCGGATCAGGCCGAGCGCGTCGTCGCCGAACACTTCGCGCCGCCAGCCGGAGAGCGCGGCGACGCCCGCCTTTTCGCCGAAGGCGGCGATGCGTTCCAGGTCGGACGCCGAGGCCAGCAGCTTCGGCGCTACGCCCGAGGACTCGGCGGCGTGCTTGAGTAGCACCTTGAGCAGGTCGGTCACCGGCCCGATACCGCCCGGTAGGTCGGGCTTTTCCTCCATATGCGGGCACTCCTTGTCCGGTAAGGCAATGCCGGCGGCGATGGCCTTCAGGAGCCCGGCACCCATGGACCCCTCGGCCATCTTGGCGCTCAAGCCCCGAGTGCGCGCGAGCGCGTCGACCGACGTCGGCCGGTGGTGCGCGATCTCGATCAGGGATTCATCGCGCAAGACGCGCCCGCGGGGAATGTCCCGGCGCTGGGCCTCGCGCTCGCGCCAAGCGGCGACCTCGCGCAGGACCGCGAGGAGGCGTCCGCCGCCGCGCGCCTTGAGCCTGAGCCACGCGCGCGCCGGATCGACGTCGTAGGTGGCCGTGTTGGTTAGCACCGCCATTTCCTCCGCCAGCCACGACTCGCGGCCGTTGGCGGCCAACCGGCGGCGTAGTTCCTCGTAGACCTTGCGCAGGTGAATCACATCGTCGAGGGCATACGCGATCTGACGTTCGCTCAAGGGCCGCGCCGACCAGTCGGTGAAGCGCGAGGATTTGTCGATCCGGGCGCGGGCGAGCGCGCCGACCAGGGTTTCGTAGCTCGCCGAATCGCCGAAGCTGCAGACCATCGCCGCGACCTGGGTGTCGAACACCGGCGTCGGCAGTTTCTTGGTCAGGTAATAGAAGATTTCCAAATCCTGGCGCGCGGCGTGAAAGACCTTGAGCACGCCCGGATCGTCGAGAATCCGAAGGAGAGGGGCGAGATCGATTCCCGGTGCGAGCGCGTCGATGGCGGCGGCCGCGACGGGGTCGTCGTCCATGCCGCCGCCGGCCACCTGCACGACGCAGAGGATCGGCCAATAGGTCCGCTCGCGCATGAATTCGGTGTCAACGGTGACGAACGGCGCGCCGGCGATGCGCCGGCAGAAATCGGCGAGGACTTCGCTGTCGGCGATCAGGGCGGGGCGGGATGGACTCAACGACGACTCCGCCGTTCCTCGGGAGCTAGGCCGGCGACGAACTCGCGGCGGGTGAAGGCGTGGCCGCAGACCATGCAGTTGAGCGGGCCGAACGGCTCGCGCGCCGGGTCGAATTCGCCCTGGGCGACGTTTTGTCGTTCGCCGCAGTTGGGGCAGCGTGCCGGTCCCATGCCGGGTGCGAGGGGGCCGGTACGTTCGCCGGATTCGGACCGGGATGGGGTGGCGGGGGGCATGGGCGTCGCGTCCTCGAAGTCTAAGATGTGGCGCTTCGCGGGCCCGAGGTCAATGTCTTCGCATTGTGTCATCAGTCCACTGTAACTTGACAAACGGCGCCGGGCGGTCGAGCTTTCGCCCGCCCTTTTTAGTTCGACCCCATGCATCCTTACCGCACCCACACCTGCGGCGCACTGCGCCCCGCCCATGTCGGCGAAACAGTCCGGTTGTCGGGCTGGGTCCATCGCAAGCGTGACCACGGCAACCTGCTGTTCGTCGATCTGCGCGACCATTACGGCCTGACCCAGTGCGTGATCGACAGTTCCGCGCCGCCCTTTAAGGTCGCCGAAAGCATGCGTCCGGAAAGCGTGGTCATCGTCACCGGCCGTGTGGTCAAGCGCGCGCCGGAAACCGTGAACCCCAACCTACCAACCGGCGAGGTCGAAGTGGCGATCGCCGCGATCGAGGTGGAAGCCCCGGCCGAGGTGCTGCCGATCCAGGTCGCGGGCGACATCGAGTACCCCGAGGATTTGCGCCTGACCTATCGCTTCCTCGATCTCCGGCGCGAAAATCCGCACCGCAACATCCTGCTCCGCAGCCAAGTGATCGCGAGCATCCGCCGGCGCATGACCGAACAAGGCTTCGTCGAATTCCAAACCCCGATCCTGACCGCCAGCTCGCCCGAGGGCGCGCGCGACTACCTGGTGCCGTCGCGCAACCATCCGGGCCAGTTCTACGCGCTGCCCCAGGCGCCGCAGCAGTTCAAGCAGTTGATCATGATTTCGGGGTTCGACCGCTATTTCCAGATCGCGCCCTGCTTTCGCGACGAGGACGCGCGCGCCGACCGCTCTCCGGGCGAATTCTACCAGCTCGACTTCGAAATGGCGTTTGTTACCCAGGACGACGTGTTCGCGGCGATCGAGCCGGTGCTGGCCGGCGTGTTCGAGGAGTTCGCGCGCGGGCGCACGGTGACCAAACCACCGTTTCCGCGCATTCCCTACGCCGATTCCATGCTGAGGTACGGCAACGACAAGCCTGATCTCCGAAATCCGATCGTGATGAGCGACGCGACCGAGATCTTTCGCGGCTCCGGCTTCGGACTGTTCGCCAACCTGGTAGCCAAGGGCGCGGTGGTGCGCGCGATTCCGGCGCCGGGCGCCGGCGCGCAACCGCGCAGCTTCTTCGACAAGCTCAGCGATTGGGCCAAGGTCGAAGGCGCGGGCGGCCTCGGTTACATGGTGATGGAGGACGGCGGCGCCAAAGGCCCGATCGGCAAGAACCTGGATGCCGAGCGCATCGCCCGCGTGCGCCAGACGACCGGTGCCAAAGATGGCGACGCCGTGTTCTTCGTCTGCGGCGACAAGGCCAAGGTGGAGAAATTCGCCGGGCTCGCCCGCACCCGCATCGGCGAGGAACTCGATCTGATCGAGAAAAATGCCTTCCGTTTCTGCTGGGTGGTTGATTTTCCGATGTACGAGTTAAATCCGGACACCAAGAAGATCGAATTCAGCCACAATCCGTTCTCGATGCCGCAAGGGGGGCTGGAGGCGCTTAACACCAAGGCTCCACTCGACGTCCTCGCCTTCCAATACGACATCGTCTGCAACGGCATCGAGCTTTCGAGCGGCGCGATCCGCAACCATCGCCCGGACATCATGCTGCGCGCGTTCGAGATCGCGGGATATGGTAAGGATGAAGTCGAACGCCGCTTCGGCGGCATGCTGTCGGCGTTCCGCTACGGCGCGCCACCGCACGGCGGTTCGGCCCCGGGCATCGACCGGATCGTGATGATGCTGGCGGACGAACCCAACATCCGCGAGGTGATCGTGTTCCCCATGAACCAGCAGGCCCAGGACCTGCTCATGGGCGCTCCTGCGCCGGCCGATCCGGCGCGGCTCAAGGAACTGCACCTGAAGCTCGATTTGCCGAAGCCGAAGGGCAAGGACGAGCTTTAATCCCGGGTTGCCCCAATCGGCGCTTGACTTTGCCGGTTCCAGCCCCCATATAGCGCGCGACAGATTTCTCGCGATCGCGCGGACAGCGCCCCGCTTCGGCGGCAGCTCTTCATTCATGCCGAGACAATCTTTGCAACGTCGTCGGCCCCGGAAGCGCGTGGGGCGGGCCAAAACGCCGGTTAGGCGCGCGACTTGATTCGCGCGCCCGCCGCGAGCGAATCCTCGCGGCAATCTAAAATTAACGGCGGCGGGGATTCGCCCGCCACCCGCATAAAGGACTTTTATTCAAGTGACTGATACGACTTTTCCCGGTCTCGGCGTTGCCGAACCGATCTGCCGCGCGCTCGGCGCGGAAAACTATCTCGTTCCCACCCCCATCCAGGCCCAAGCCGTTCCGCTCTTGCTTGCCGGGCGCGATCTGCTCGGCATCGCCCAAACCGGCACCGGCAAGACGGCGGCCTTCGTGCTGCCGATCCTGCAGCACCTTTCAAAAGCGCCCGCACGGGGCCCGCGTGCTTTGCGTGCGCTGATTCTCGCGCCGACGCGCGAACTCGCCTTGCAGATCGGCGAACGCATCCAGGCCTACGGCCGCCATCTCGGTCTTCGCCACGCGGTGATTTTGGGCGGCGTCGGCCAAGGCCCGCAGGTGCAGGTGTTGCGCGCGGGCGTCGATATCCTGGTCGCCACGCCGGGCCGCCTGCTCGATCTCTTCAATCAGCGCCACCTCCGCCTCGATGCGGTGTCGCACTTCGTCCTCGACGAAGCCGACCGTATGCTCGACATGGGCTTCATCCGCGACGTGCGCCGTATCGTCGCGCTGCTGCCGAAGGCGCGCCAATCGCTGCTGTTCTCCGCAACCATGCCCGCCGACGTGGCGCGGCTTGCCCACGACATGCTCCGCGATCCGGTGCGGATCGAAGTGACGCCCCAGACCGTTACCGTCGAGCGCATCGACCAGTCGGTCTATATGGTCGAAACCGCCGCCAAGCGAGGGTTGCTCACGTACCTGATGGCCGACCCGGCGCTCGAACGTGTGATCGTGTTCACCCGCACCAAGCACGGCGCCAACCGGGTGGCGGAGCACTTGGAGAGGGCCGGCATCGCCGCCGCCGCCATTCACGGCAACAAGTCGCAAGGTGCGCGCGTGCGCGCGCTCGAAGGCTTCCGCGAAGGCCATGTGCGCGCCCTGGTCGCGACCGACATCGCCGCGCGCGGCATCGACGTCGATGGCATCAGCCACGTGGTCAACTTCGATCTGCCCAACATCCCGGAAAGCTACGTGCACCGCATCGGCCGCACCGCGCGCGCCGGGGCGGACGGCAAGGCGATCTCGTTCTGCGATGGGAGCGAGCGCGAATACCTACGCGACATCGAAAAATTGATCCACAAGACGCTGCCGGTGGCGGGACGGGTGGCGGCGGCGCCGGGCGCGCAAACGCACGGCGTGGCTGATCGCCGCCATTCCGGTTCTCAGCGCCGCGCCGGCCGCGATCGCGGCGCGCGCTTCGGCCGTTTCGGCGGCAGGGATTCGGCGAATGCGACCGCACGGCCGACCCAGCGCGCGAGCGCCCCGGGCGCCGCGTAAGCTTTTTTCTCGACGTAGAGAAATCCCCGCATTGGCTGGCCGGTGAAATCCATCGGCCGGACATCGGGCGGCGCGAGCCATTTATGTGCATCGTTCGGCGCGACCCAGACGACCAATTTTTCGTCGAGTACGCCGCAGCACATGTGGTCTTTGACCATGAAGGCGAGGCCACCGAACATTTTGCGCTCGCTCGTGCCTGGACGGCGAACCATGAGACGCCGGATTTTTTCCGCGAGTTTCGCGTCGTAAGCCACGGCGCCTTTCCCGTCAGCGCCAATGGGGTGGATAAGTTTTGTCGTATCCCGGCAATGCACGAATGCGGTTCCGCCAAGCTTCGATCGCCGGATAGCGTTCGGCGAACGGCAACAGGCCGAGGCCGAGCGGCCGGGCGCCGTCCTTGCCGGCGGCGCGCAGCAGGATTTCGATGGAGGGATAAACCGCGAGATCGGCGGCGCTGAGCCGGTCGAGGGCAAGCCAATCGCTGTCGCTCAGGCGTCGTTCCATCAACCCGAGCTCCTCGTGAAGCTCGGGCACGGCGGCGCGGATGTCGTCCGTATTGTCCTCGACGGTCCCGAACAGGACCGGAACGACGATCCGAAGGCCGGCGGGCTCCAGGTAGTAGACCAAATCGGATATCGCCTTCCACACCCGTCCCGATTCCTTGGCATCACGTCCGAATAGCGGAGGATCGGGATATTTGCGGTCGAGGTAGGCCATGATGGCGATGGATTCGGCCAGCACATAGTCGCCGTCCTCGATCGTCGGCACCTTGCCGCGCGGATTGAGGGCGAGGAAGCCGGGCGCCTTGTGCTCCTCCTTCGTGAATTGGAGCAGGCGCGAAACGTAGGGAATTTTCTTGGCTTCGAGCGTCAGCAGCACGCGCCAGGCGGGCGGGCTGCCGCTGCCCCAATAGACTTCGAGCGTCATGGTTTTCTCCTGTCGTGTCGTCAACGGCTCGGCGGCGGACTATACTGGGGGCGGCGTGTCTAGTCACTTGCTTTTTACAAGTCACTGATCGGAATGCGATTCATGGCGAGGGTAGCAACCGACAAACCGGCTAAACGGGGGCGCAAGAGCGGATTCCGCTCCGGGTGCCCAATCGCCTGCGCTCTTGATCTGGTCGGCGACAAGTGGAGCCTGATTGTCGTGCGCGACATGATGCTGGGCAAAAGGAAATACCGGGAATTCCTGGAATCGCCCGAGGGCATCCCGACCAACATCCTGGCCAACCGCCTGAAATCCCTCGAAGGGCAGGGGATCGTCCGCCGCCGGCGCTACCAAGCGCACCCGGTCCGCCACGAATACGCGCTCACCCGGAAGGGGGCCGAATTGCTCCCGGTGCTACAACAATTCGTGATCTGGGCGCGAAAGAATGTGCCCGGTCGCTGGGGCGATCCGCCTAAGGGTTTTTTCGAGGCGACGCCCGACGATCTGCTGAAACCGAAGCCGAAGACGCCCGGCGGAAAGAACTAGGGAACCTCTGCAAAAGGTCGCTGACTGATTCGATTTGTGAGAGAATCGGCTGAAGGATGAACGGCTGATTGGGGGTTAAGATGCGGCAGATGACCTTTTCGCGGGCGGGTTTTGACAAGCACGGCAAGGCGACGCGCCGGGCCCTGTTTCTGGCCGAGATGGACCGGATCATGCCGTGGCCCGCGCTGCGCGGGCTGATCGAGCCGTTTTACAGCCAAGGCATGACGG
>Ga0194132_10009122_pt1 | contig 13860 bp, 16 predicted proteins | sample TA2KigOf80mmetaG_FD_148612 | JGI IMG/M metagenome (GOLD analysis project Ga0194132, IMG submission 148612) | Freshwater microbial communities from Lake Tanganyika, Tanzania - TA2015054 Kigoma Offshore 80m | ecosystem: Environmental > Aquatic > Freshwater > Lake | place: Tanzania: Lake... | reverse complement strand
CTTGTGCCGAGAGCCGGCATAATGCCACGAGAATGAACGCCTACACGCTGGGCAGAACCAGCGCTGTCGGCCGTTGGCATAGTGCCCGTTCTTCGAGAGCATGTGTGAACATTGCGGACACCGTTTTTGGGGGCCATGGGCACTCCTCAAAAACTTGATGATTTTTCAAAACCATGGTAGCCGCCTTACAAAGCCGTTGCCAGTCCATAGGATCACACATTTTCTGCAAATATGCCGAGAATGACATATACTACATGCGCTAAAACGGAGAGCGGCCCACGGCGGCCCGCTCCCACGCTCCGCTGGAGGTCGACGCTATGCTGGAAAGAATATTGGTCCCGATCGACGGTTCAGAGGTCGCCAAAGGAATCCTGCCCTATGTGACCCACCTGTGCACCGGCCTCAAGGCTGAAGTGATACTGCTTAAGGTTGTGGACCCCAATGCCATCGACGACCCCTGGCCTCTGGCCGTCGAGCCCTCAATGTTCCCCGGCAAGCCGTTTCCCCCGGAAATGCTCCTCAAGGCTCAGGCCGCCCACCTGAACAGGATTGAGGAGGAAAAGGCCGTTGAAAAGCTCAACGCGATGGCATACGTTCTCACCGCCTCCGGCATCAAAGTTCGCACCATGGCCGTCACAGGGCCGGCCGCAAATGAGATCATCCGCGTGGCAGAGCAGGAAGGCTGAGGCCTAATCGCCATGTCCACGCACGGGAGAAATTTCATCGCGCGGGGCATCCTCGGCTCTGTAACAGACAAGGTAATCCACGCTTCTCGCGTACCCGTACTGACCATCACCCCGAAGCGCGCGGCAGACTTCAATGACGCGGTCTCCGGCTTCAAGCGCATCACGCTCCTGCTGGACGGCTCCACCGTCGCTGAGCAGGCCCTTCCGTACGTCGAGCGCATTGCAGCCGCCCTCTCACTCACCGTATCGCTGCTGCGCGTCGTGAACCTGTAAGACTACTACTACGGCATGGCGCTCAAAGACGCCGCCGTCTCAGGCGGCCGCGGTTACCCGGTCATAGACCGCCACGCCGCAGAAGCCAAGGTGAAGGCTGAGGCCGCCGCCTACCTCGATGGCGTAGCGAAGAGGCTGAAGTCCTCTGGCGTCAAAACCGAGATCAATATTCTCAGCGGCCCGCCGGCCCAGACGATCGTAGCCTACACAGAAGCCAATCCGCAGGACCTCGTGGTACTGACGACCCACGGCGCCTCAGGCTTCACCCGCTGGCTCATGGGCAGCGTGGCCGAGACGCTTGTAAGGTCTTCCCGCGACCCCGTCCTTATCGTACCTAGCAAGAAGTCCTGAACAGTCGCAAAATCAAACGCGGAGGTTGCCCCATTGCCTGAGCATATCGGTCCCGAGAGGCAGCTATTCATAGACACCCATCTCATCGAGCGGATGGACGGCGTCAAACGCTCGCTGCAACAGCCCGTCAAGCAGCCTCGGCCGGTGCTTGAGGGCGATATGCCATGGGAGCACGGCCACGCAATCATCATCGGCAACTCGCTCCACTATGACGAGGACGATAAGCTCTTCAAGGCCTGGTACGACGTGGACGGCGGCACCGCCTACGCCACCTCAAGGGACGGGCTGCACTGGGAGAAGCCGGTGCTGGGCATCATGGCCCACGGCGGATCCAAGCAAAACAACCTCGTCAATCGCGGACGCAACCTCAGCGTCGTTAAAGACCACCGGGAGAGCGATCCCTCAAGGCGGTACAAGGGTATTTATTGGGGCTCCGCGGACGGCGGCAAGGGCTTTCCCTGGGGCGGCAAGGGCCACATGCTCGCCTATTCCCCGGACGGCATTCACTGGAAAGACAGCCCGAAAAACCCCGTGATGCCGTTGAGCCACGGGCTCACGGATGGGCAATACGTACTCGGGTGGGACCCAAGGCACCAGAAATACGTAGCCTACATGCGCCCGAATACGGAGTTTTTCAACCCAATGAAGCGTACAAACGCGTGGGTTTCCACAGAAAACTTCGTAGACTGGAGCAACCCAATAAGCACCGTCGTGCCCGATGACACGGACGCGCCGGAAGACGAGTACTACCGCATGTGCGTAGCTACGTACGAAAATGCATACGTAGGTTTCATCTGGGTCTACCATAACGATACGAAGTTCCTCGACCAGTCGAGAGACACCATATTCGCCTTTTCCCGCAACGGCATCTCGTGGTCAAAGCCTTTCGGCGCGCAGAAATTCGCACCACTCGGCCCCAAAGGCGCATGGGACTCGAAGGTCGCCATCGGCTGCAAGCTGATACCTAGAGGCGACGAGCTATGGCTCTACTACTCCGGCGCAAACATCCCCCACAACATCTACGACGCCACCAAAGTCAAAGACCTCGGACGCGGCTCTGTGAAGGGCTGGGCGGGGAATGTAATTGATGGAGAGAAGCGGGCGTACGCCATAGGGCTTGCGAAGCTGCGCAGAGATGGCTTCGTGGCGGTGGCGCCGGAGCGGGGCGAAGGCGCGCTGACGACGAAGGCGGTGACGTTCATGGGGTCGAAGCTCCACGTGAACGTCACCGGGGCGAAGGGGAGACTGGAAGTGGAAGTGCTCGACAGGTACGCCAAGCCTATCCCGGGATATACTCGGGCGGAATGCACGCCAATATCCGCGGATTCGACGGACTATGTTGTCAAGTGGCAGGGCCGCGACCTGGTGCATGCGACGGACAGACCTGAGGACGCGGGCGGCTCGAACTGGAACGCGTTCAAGTACAAGCTGCGGCAGCCCGTGTCGCTGCGCTTCCATTTGAAGGACGCGAGCCTGTACTCGTTTTGGGTTGACTGAGAAAGACCGAACGGTAAACAACCGTGTTTTGAGCAATTGACAGGCCGTGCGGCTTGCCGGAACATACGGCCAGATAGTCCGCCGGGCCTGCAGACCCGGCATGCACCCTACGGAGGACAGGTGAAGATCGAGACTCGGACAGAAGGCGGCGTCACACTAGTGACCCTTGACGGTGACCTGGACGCGAATTCGAGCCCGCAGCTCCTCAAGCAGATAAACGCCCTCCTGACTGCCGGTGCGACGAGGGTTGTGATTGACATGGAGAACGTTGGGTTCATGGACAGCATGGGACTGTCTGTTGTCCTGACAGGATACAAGCATGCCCAGCTTCGCAACGGCTCCGTCAGCCTGGCCCAGGTCCGGCCGTCAGTACACAAGACCTTCAAACTGACACGCGTTGACCAGGTCATCACGATTTTCACGGGCGTAGAAGAGGCCGTCTCTGCCCTGACGCCCAAGGCTCCCTGAGTCTCGCTATCTCACGTGTCTCGTAAGGACGTCCGATGGCTATCGATCTGACAGTCGCGGGCGAAGTTGGAAAGAGGTAGTGGCCCTCGCGAGTGTACTTCTGGAGGAAGCTGACCGACTGGTCGGAAGTCTACAACACGCGTCGGCTGTCGAGGACTATCTGGCATGGCCAGAGGTATTCGCAGTGCTTGACCGGAAGCTCCAGGCAGCGCCAGCCGAAGCTGCCGTGGTGGTCGACGTTGAGGTCCGGGATCGTAATCGGCCCCGGCTTGCCCTTGCTGTAGTGACTACCCTGGGAGAGGACGTACAGCATGCCGTCGTCCGCTATGGCAACGTCCGTTGGCAGGAGCATCCGGTTGCCCAGCGTCTTCAGGTATGGGAACCCGGCGCGAAGCACTGCATACGGTCGCATGGGGACCTCCGGGGGGGCCGGTATTGGGTGTTGGGTGTTGGGTGTTAGGTTTTAGGTCCGAGCCAACACCTAACACCCAATACCCAACACCTGCCTCAGTTCGGATTCAGAGTGGGCACCTTGAGGGGCGGCAGGATCTGCTGCTCGGTCAGGGGGTACGACTCCTTTTTGTATATCTGTATGCGGTAGTGTTCGAAGTCGGGGACGTACATGAGGCCGTCTTTGCCTACCCTGACGGACTTTATGCCCTCGAAGAACTTCTCCTGCTCCAGGTCTGCCTCCTCGCGGATGCGGCGCTGCTTGGCGGAGAGGCGGTTGAGCATCTGCTCAAGCTGCAGCTTGGAGATGGTGGCGTCGCCCAGGAATTGCATCAGGTACTTGCCCTTCCTGTCGAAGAGTTGCACCCGCTTGTTGCCCCAATCGCACACGTAGATGTCGCCGTCCTTGTCCACGGCAACTCCGGTTGGCCGGCGGAACTGCCCCTTGCCGCTGCCGGACTCTCCGAACTGGAACTGGAACTCCCAGTTAGTGTCGAAGACCTGGACGCGGTCGTTGCGCCAGTCCGCCACGTAGATCTCGTCGTGCTCGCTGTCGACGTGGATGCCCCACGGCATGTTGAACTGGCCTGGCTCCGAGCCAAACTCTCCGAACATGGAGATAAACCGGCCGTCCTTGTCGAACTTCTGTATGCGATGGTTCAGGGAGTCCACCACATAAAGATTGTCCTCCGCATCCACAGCGAGGCCCGATGGGCGGTTGAACTCGCCGGGCTCGCTGCCCTCCTCCCCGCCCTTTCGGCCGAGGTAGTGGCCGTCGCGCGTATACATCTGCAGGAAGCTCACGGCCTGGTCGGACGCGTAGAGTATGCCCCTGCTGTCCAGGACTATCTGGCAGGGCCACAGGTACTCGCAGTGCTTGACCGGCAACTCGAGGTTTCGCCAGGCGAAGCTGCCCAGGTTCTCATCGTTGATGTTAGTGATGTAGATAGGCCCGGACTTGCCCTTGCCGTAGTGGCTTCCCTGGCACAGGGCGTAGATCGTGCCGTCGTCCGCTATCGCCACGTCTGCGGGCATGATTGTCCGGGAACGCGCGCCAATGGTCTTCACATAAGGATAGCCGGCGCGCAGAACTGCATAAGGGCGGGTCATCGGGTCCTCCGTTACACGAACTGGTACTCTCTGGTCGCAACGATGAGCTGGACGGTGCGCAGGACGCGCGCCTCGTTCTCCTTCTTCTTCGACGGGTCAGTGAAGTCGAGCACGCCGCCTGACTCGGCGTACTGCAGCAGGCCTTTGCGAGTCTCCGACCGGATCGGTGCCGGGGCGACGAACTCGATGCACTTGTCCACGAGCTGCTCCGGTGTGACCTTACCCAGCTTCGACAGGCGGGAAACGATCATCTTCACGCCAGGCGTGTTCGCATCGTCAATCATGTCGACTGCGCTGTTGACGCGGTTGTTGAGCGTGCCGCCATCGATCCAGCCCATGCCCCGCGGCCACCCTTCCACGGTGAGGGGGTTCAGAAGGCCCTGGCCCATCTGGTGGATGGCGGCCCGGCGGTCGGGATAGCCCGGGCTGGGGAACTGGTGCTCAGCAGTGAGCTTGTAGACGCCCATAACCAGCTCCAGCGGAGTCTTGACGCGCTTGAACTTGGCGTCCTTGAAGAAGTCCGAGTTGAACAGCACTCTCAGCATCGCCGTAATGTTGCCGTCAGACTTGAAATACGCCTCTTCCAAAGCCTCAATGGCCTTCGGGTCCTGCGGGGGTATCTCGTTCCACGCTGCAACCGCGGGCTCGTCCGCGACGAAGAACGCGTACATCTGGCGGGCTATGAAGCGGGCCGTTGCGGGCTGCTTAACGATGATGTCTACGATATCCTCGCCGTTGAACTTGCCGTTGTGGCCGAGGAAGGCCTTTTCGCCGTCATTGTGCTGGGTGGCGTCATATACGAACCCGGCGCTATACCCCTGGTCCTTCGTGGCGATCTCCAGGAGCGGCGTTGAGAAAGTCCAGCCGGTGAAGGCCTGGGCGGCGCCCTTCACATCGCCTTCCGTGTAGTTGCCGACGCCCATGGAGAATAGCTCAAGAAGCTCTCGACCATAGTTCTCGTTGAGCTCGTCCTTCAGGTTCTCATTGTTGTCCAGCCAGAAGATCATGGCCGGGTCCTGGGAAAGCTTGATGAGCAGCGTCCTCAGGTCTCCCATACCATACTTTCGGAACATCTCGATCTGGTCGTAGTGAGAGGGAGAAGCGCCGTCCTTTGACAAGCCGGTGGCGAAGATATAGTGCCAGAAGATGACCATCTTCTCTTGCAGCCGCCGCTCCGAGTTCAGCATTCTGTGCCACCAGGATGTGTTCCAACCATGGTTGCCGGTGCTGTAATAGCGCTGGGTGATATCCCACTCGATATCGGGCTGGGACTCCGGGTTAAGCAGGTCTACCACGACTTGCTCATACGGCTTTTTAGAGATCTTCTCCAGCTCATCGATGCGGGCGCCGAAGCCCGCGCGGCGCAGGAGATGTGCGTGCAACGAGAGATCGCGTTCCGACATTCTTTCCTCCCCACGTGACCGTTAGAGGGCGTTCTGTTGACCATTTTGCCAGTGAGCGGGGCAAATTTCAATAGAGTCGGCGGAGTCAGTCCTCGCCGGGACTCGTGTGCTCCACGCCGAAGCCGAGGGGGCGCTCGAAGTCCTTGTACCGGGTCAGAATCTCCACCCCGTTGATGGACCGCTTGAACGTGGCCATTGGGGATGCCTTCAGCACCGTGACCTCAAGCGCATTGTTGCCGCGCTTGAGCAACCCGATGGGTAGCCGGTACCTGAACCAGTGCGCCGTCATGCCCTTCGGCGCCTGGACAGGCCCCGGCAGGTCTGCGGCTATGCGTGTTCCCCTGTAGTGAGTCACCTCGGCGCTTTCGACCGGCAGGTCAACGCCGTTGAAGCGGATGGCCACCTCGTCATCCACGCAGTAGTCGGCGAAACGAATGGTCAGCAGCGGCTCGCGCATTTCGCCGTCGCGTTTCGCGGCTTCAAGGTCGTCCGCAACGAAGATGTCCACCTTGGCCGTCTTGCCCTCCTGCAGCTTCGCCGGCAGTTGGCGCGCCGGCGTGGTCGTCTCGCCGTCCGGCTCGCCCTCCCGGGGAGCCAGGAAGTACAGCTTCGGCTGTCGCTCCATTATCTCCGGGTATGCAGAGTCGCGCAGGAGCTGCATCTCCTTCTGGCTGAACGGCCACGGCAGGTATCCCAGGTACATGCCGGCGAAGCCGTGGTAGTTCAGCGTCTGGCCGAGCGCGCGCAGCATTTCCACTGACGGGAAGACCGTGCAGTCATCGTAAACGCGCCTCGGAGGCCGGATGTACGCGGCCGCCCCGGCGGAGCGCGCCGATCCCGCCATCCACTCGATATCCGCCGGCGCTGTCTCCATGCAGGAGCCGGGGATCTGGCCCACGATGTAATCGACGCTCTTGTCCTTCAGCCAGCGCTCCACGTCCATGCCGCTATTGAGGTTCAGCTCGCGCGAGTGGTAAGTGCGGGCCATAACCGGGATGCGCCTGCCCTGCTTCCTGCCCGCCTCGTCGGCCAGGCGCCGCACGTCCGCAACGAACGCAGTCATGGTCGGGGTCTGCTTCTCCTCTTCCCCCCCCCGCCTGAAGAACTGGGCATGCGTGAATACGAAGTCCAGCTCCAGCCCCTCGGGCTGGTACTCTTCAAGCACCTCGCGCATGATCGCCAGCTTGTAGTCGCGGACCTCTTTAAGGGCGAAGTTATAGTGCCACCGGTCCTCTGCGTCCTCGGGTCCGCCGAGGCAGACCTCGATGCCGCGGTCCCACTTCAAGCGACCGCAGCGCTCCGAAAACTGGGCTACGGGGTCCTGTAGCTTGAGGCTGGGGAAGACCGGGACTCCAACCTTTTTTCCCCGCGCGACCACCTCAGCGAACTGGTCGGCGACGTTGGCGAGCATGTCGTGGTAGGCGTACTCGCCCAGGTCAGGCGCGGCGACGCCGGGCTCGCGGACGGATATGCCGACGAGCCTGTGGCCGGCCTGCGCGCGGATGCCCTCCAGCTCCAGTGCGTTGTCCGGCGCGGCCTCCGGCTGCAGGAGGAGGGCGGGATCGGCTGTGACGGTGATGTTCGCGGTGACGCCCGCGCGCTCGAGCTCCTGGGCGGCGTTTCGCTCGCGGACGGAGATGACGGCAACCTTATCGAGGGCCTCGCGGACCTGTCGCTGCACCGACGTGTTCTTGAGGGGGCCTGCACCGATGGCGTAGAGCATGACCGGCACGCCCAGCTCGTGGGCGATGTTGACCTCTCGGAGGTAGGTGGGGGCATCGGTGTCGTACAGGATGCCGCCGCCGAGGACCAGGAGGTCCAGGCGCTGTATCTGCGGCAGCACCTCCGCGCGGGACATTTGCCGCACCGGCACCGCGCGTTCCACCTTGTGGCGGGCGAGAGTATCCTCCGGCTTTTGGTGATCTCCACCGGCAGCATCGCGCGTAGCTCCGCCACCATCGCGCCCAGGATCGCCTCGTCGCCCAGGTTCATCCCGCCGTACGAGCCGGAAATGCCCACCGCGAACGGCCGCTGCGCGCCCACCTGCCTCTGCTGCTGCTTGCCTATACCCCGCACCTCCCCTCTGAGTCCAGTGTAACTGGGAATAGTGAATTGGGAATAGTGAGTAGTGACTTGAACAGCCGGGGGCGGAGTGACGGCGATGTCCGGGGTGTCCGGGCCTGGCGCGGGATGGCGCAGATATGGAGCGGACATGGTTTCAGATACGAATGTCCAACCAATGCATTCTTTTGAGGGCGCGGACATTTGCGGACATTTCGGGCGCGGGCCGCTGGGTGCCTCGAGAGCCTGCCACCGGCTCAAAATACTGTCACAATTGCAGCACATATGTGCCATTCCGTGAAACTAGTGATGGCGTGACTTTGGATGGTCAATCGGCTAACATGCTTGGCAGTATTCTACGCTTTGCCGGAAGTCACCAGGAGAGAGACGCATGGAGCGAAAGACTCCCTATCTGGTATCCAAACCCCCAGGACTACCCCCGTACCCATTGACCACCAAAGCTCAAGTCCACATGCGCATTCGGAGATTACTATCAGTAAGCCTGCCATTCGCGACCAGATGCGCCTGACAATATGGCCACCGTCACGAGATGCAGCGACGGCTCCCCGCGTTGCTGAGTTCTTTGCTGGCGTAGGCTTGGTCCGAATGGCCCTAGAGCAGACCGGGTTCAAGGTGGTTTTCGCCAACGACATCGACCCAACCAAAGAGCGCATCTACGCGGCGAATTTCAGCCCTTCTCCATTTATCTGCGGCGACATCCGTCATTTGAGAGGCGCCGATATCCCGGACGTCGAACTAGCGACCGCCTCGTTCCCTTGCACCGATCTCTCCTTGGCCGGAAATAGAGCCGGATTGGAGGGTTCGCAATCGGGTGTTCTATCGGAATTCCTCCGAGTGATTCGCGAAATGGGTCCGCGTAAACCGGCAGGCGTTCTGCTGGAAAACGTTATCGGGTTCGCAACATCGAAGTCGGGCGACGACATACGATCCACAATCGCGTCGCTGAACGAATTGGGATATGTTTGCGATATCTTGACGCTGGACGCCAAGCAATTCGTCCCTCAAAGTCGCCCTCGCCTGTTCATCGTGGCCTCGGAGCGAGGGCGAGTTCGCTCCAGCGAATGGCTCCCATCTGAAGTACGACCGAAGTGGGTGTTCTCCTTCGCTCGAAAGCATCCAGAACTCGACTTAGCCGCTACGGCGTTGCCGGCGCTTCCGAAGTCAGCCATCACGTCTGTTTCAGAGATAGTTGAGAGGTTCCACCCGAACCACGAGATATGGTGGGATACGTCGCGCCAAGATGGCTTCCTGCGATCATTGAGTGAAATCAATTCTAAACGCCTCGCTTTGATGAGACAGTCGACGACAGAAGTTCACGCCACGGCATACCGGAGGACGCGCCACGGAGTCGCCGTATGGGAAATCAGAGCCGACCGACTAAGTGGTTGTCTGCGTACCGCGCGCGGTGGGTCCAGTAAGCAAGCTGTTGTTGAGGCCGGGAACGATCAGATCCGAGTACGCTGGATGACAGCAAGGGAATATGCTCGTCTGCAGGGAGCGCCGGATTTCAGCCTGCCAGGAGTTTCCGAAAGCCAAGGCAAGTTCGCCTTGGGAGATGCCGTCTGTGTCCCCGTTGTTTCGTGGTTGGCCGAACATTACCTGAAGCCTCTTCTCGGTCAGCGGTCGGGCAACTCTCAGACGGAGTCATTGCTGAAGTATGGTTAGCAACGATAAAGCTCTCAAGCGCGTCAGACGTCGGGCCAACCCGCCTGAGGAAGTCGGTGCGATTCTTAAAGAACTGGAGGGCGTTCTAAACATCCCAGACGACGCTGGGAGAGTGGTCAGCAATGCACGCTTCGGCGCCTACGCGTTTTATGACTACGATGGAGAGCCAATATATGTCGGCCAAACGGCGGAACAGCTTCGAGTCCGCATCCGACGGCACTTGACCAACCAGCGGACAGACGCCGTCGCTATGCATGTGCTTGATCCCTTCGAAGTAGCTGACATTGAAATGTGGCCACTGTGGGAGCTAGAAGGCGCGGCTCGGGATGCAAAGATGGTGAAAGCAACGCTCAACTCGGCTGAGTATACGGTCTTCAAGAAAGTGCTTACGGGCTCAATCTTTCAAGCGGTTCTAAACGAAGTCCCAATTGCGCCGACCCAGATCATGGCGCTGCCGCCTTCGCTGCGCGCCAGGATTGTCCCCGAGCCAATTTACACACGGCGAAAACATGCCGATGTCAGAATAGCTCGTCGGGCGGAGACGATAGCCAAGCTCGCCGCTGTCATTAGCCAAAGATCGGTAAAGCCGGGGTTGCGAAACACTCTGTTAGTCCAGGCAACACGTCTGAGGCACCTAGCCGAAGTCCGTTTGAAAGATGCTGGAGGGCCGCCGGAACCAGGTCACTACGAAGAGGCGGAAACCCAGGGTGATGCCTGACAACATTACTAAGAACAGGCGAAGTTGGGTAATGAGCCGGGTGCGATCTGAAGGAACGTCGCCCGAAATGGTTGTCCGACGAGGCCTACACGCCGCAAAATTCCGCTACCGTCTCCATACTGCCGACCTGCCGGGCAAGCCAGATATAGTCCTTCGGCGTTACAACACTGTCGTTTTCGTTCAGGGATGTTTGTGGCACTGGCACGGTTGTCGGCGCTCTCGAATGCCCTCGTCCAACTCCGAATACTGGCAGGCGAAGATACAGAAGAACCAAACTCGGGACCGCATCAATCACGATAGACTTAGATCGCAACATTGGCTTGTCGAAGTCATCTGGGAGTGCGAGGTGGAGAAAGGCGTAGAGAAGCTTGTCAGTGTCCTTATGGCGATAAAGACGGCGAGCCAAGGCAGGCAAATCGGGAAATGAAAAGAAACGGACTCGGGCGCGCCCGAGTCCGTTTCTTCGTAGATTGACTGTCTCCCCTACTTCATCTCCACCCTTATCGGCTTTATGGCGATCTCCTCATAGAGGGGCGCGGTTGAGCCGGCGTCCAGGCGCGGGAAGGTGTAGCGCGTGGGGAAGGCGTCCACGTAGTTGTAGGTGCGGCCGGCGGTTGAGCCGTCGCGGGTGATCTCGGTGACGGTGATGGTCTTGCGGATGTCTTTGCCGCGCGCCACCTCGGTGATCCACTGCAGCAGGGCCTTGCGATTGCCGTCCACGCGCACGTCCAGGCCGTCGCAGTCCAGGTCCGCGGTCTCCAGCGCGTAGCCGCTGACGCCGTCGTACTCGAAGGGCGTGTAGCGGGTCGGGAAGCACTCGTGGAAGTTGTACCGGCGGGCCTCGGTGCCGTCGCGCTTCAGGAGTATTACGCTGATGCTCTTGCGGATGCCCTGCCCGCGCGACGTGTCCAGCCACCACTGGTAGAGCTCTTTGCTGTCCTTGCCCACCCGGGCGCGAAGTGTGATGTTGCCGTAGTGGGGCTGCCCGGGGGCGTAAAGTCGGTAGTCCCAATCTGCCCCTGTGGTCATTTCGCGCTCGTCTATGGTGAGGTCTTCGACGTGGACGGACTAGATGTTGGAGCTTGTTATGGGCGCGCCGTCAATCTCTACCTTGAATCTGCCGGCCGTGAGTATCTCGTCCTGCGGCGCGTTGACGGCGCTCTTGCGGCTGGCGGTGACGGGGCCGCGCAGGGTGAGAGTATCGACGTACTTGTGGCCGGGCGAGTTGGTGGATTCGCGGGCCAGGACCTCGCCGCCGCCGGAGATGCTCTCCCAGGCGGTATCGACTTCCTTGCCGCCTTCTGCTGTGATTTCTACCTGGAAGCCTTTAGTGGAGAGCTTCTGGTCGGGCGTGCCGGCCCTCTGGGCCTGGACGCCGGAGGAGGCCAGGTAGAGGGCGGCGGCGCTGACGGCGAGGACGCCGATGCCGGCGACGGCGGCGGATACGAATTTAGGACGCATGTGGACCTCCGTGAAAAATGGCAGTGAGCAGTGGGCAGTGAGCGGTCAGCCAAACGAAGACGAGAGAAAATCGCGAGGGCGAGGGGGGCCGCGTCTGAGCCTGGCACCGGAGCCAGCCGCGGTCCCGCCCGCCCTGCACCCCACTCGTGTCCCCCATCCCGCGATGAAGAACGCGCGATGGGGCGGAGTGTCAGGGAGAATTATGAAGGATGAATTATGAAGTATGAATGTCCGATCCAGAGGCCAGGCTGTTCACTTCATCATTCCTAATTCATCATTCATAATTTTGCGAAGATTGCCAGGATGGCCAGGCCGGCGATCACCCTGTACGCGGCCATGAGCTTGAAGCTGTTGCGGGAGACGTAGCGGAGGAGCCACTTGATGGCGATGAGGGCGACGATGAAGGAGACGGCGATGCCGACGAGGATCTCCGCGAGCGCTGAGTTGAGGACGTTGTCGATGTCCTTGAGGAGCGCGTAGACTGTGGCGCCGCCTAGCGTTGGCATGGCGAGGTAGAAGGAGAAGGCAGTGGCGGTCTTGCGGTCCAGCCCGGCGAGCATGCCGCCGACGATCGTGGAGCCGGAGCGGGACATGCCGGGGATGAACGCGAATAGCTGGATAAGGCCGACCGTCACGGCCTGGCGGATCGAGATGTCGTTCGGTTCGTGCGTCACCGCCTTGCGCGGGAACATCTCCACCAGCCAGAGGATAACCCCACCGACGATGAGAGAGACGGCGACGACCTGCGGGTTGAGAAAGTTGTCGGTGAAGAAGTCTGAGAAGAGGTAGCCGATAATCCCCGCCGGGATGAACGCGAGGACGATTCCTGCCCAGAAGCGCCGCACAGATGCATTGCTGGGCAGCGTGCGGGCATGTTCGATGAGGTTCACGCGGTAGAACCACATGACGGCGATGACCGCGCCGAGCTGGATGCCGATCTCGAACGTGCCGTCGGTGTCCTGGAACCCGAGCAGCTCTGAGGCGACGATAAGATGGCCCGTGGAGGATATGGGGAGGAACTCGGTCACGCCCTCGATGATGCCGAGGATGACAGCGTGGAGTATGGAGATCATTCGGGTTCGGCCCTCACGTGTTCCGCCAGAGGTAGCGGTTGATGCGGACGCCGCAGTCGTGGAAGCCGATGCGCTCATAGGCGCGGATGCCCATATCGCTGGAGAAGAGCACGGCGTAACGGTAGCCGGCCGCTCGGGACTCCAGAAGCGGGGCGAGCGTGATGGCGCCGCCTATCCCCTTCCCGCGCGCGCCCGGCGTCACGGCGACGCCGTAGACTCCGGCCACGCCGCCGCCGTTAAGGACCATGTTCGTCGCGACCGGCTCGCCGTCCAGCCGGCCAAGGTACATTTTCCAGGGGGTGCGGCCGATGCCGAAGGCGTGGGCGGCCTGCACCCACCCGTCGGCCATCTGCGGCGGCATTTCGTAGCCGCTGATCAGCACGTGTTTGAACTCCGCCAGCGCGCCCTCCGTAAGCACTTCTTCAATTGTGAAGCCTTCAGCAACTGTCTTGGAAGTCAATAGAGATTCTGGCTCTTTCAGCGTTTTGTCGTCGGATTTTTTGGACAGTGCTCCGCCTTGCTGCCAATGGGCAGCGCCGGCGCTGCCCATTGGCAGCAAGATATCTCACCAGGAGAGCGTCTGTGGATCAGGCCGCTTTGGCCATGGCCTTGTTCAGGTGCTC
>Ga0194132_10009121_pt1 | contig 13862 bp, 12 predicted proteins | sample TA2KigOf80mmetaG_FD_148612 | JGI IMG/M metagenome (GOLD analysis project Ga0194132, IMG submission 148612) | Freshwater microbial communities from Lake Tanganyika, Tanzania - TA2015054 Kigoma Offshore 80m | ecosystem: Environmental > Aquatic > Freshwater > Lake | place: Tanzania: Lake... | reverse complement strand
GCCCTCGCCGATCGGCGAGGGCGAGCAGGCGATCATCCGCGGCCAGTACCGCCGCGGCGCCGCCGACGGCAAGGCCGTGCCCGGCTATCTCGAGGAGCTGAGCGAGGGCAGGACCAGCCGCACCGAGACCTTCGTCGCGCTCAAGGTCTCGATCGGCAACTGGCGCTGGGCCGGCGTGCCCTTCTATCTCCGCACCGGCAAGCGTCTCGCCGAGCGCACCTCCGAGATCGTGATCCAGTTCCGCCAGGTGCCGCACAGCATCTTCCCGCGCTCGGCCGGCACGCTGGAGGGCAACCGCCTGGTGATCCGCCTGCAGCCCGACGAAGGCATCACGCTCCATCTGATGACCAAGGAGCCGGGGCCGGGCGGGCTCCGCCTCAAGCCGGCACCACTCGATCTTTCTTTCGCCGAGGCCTTCACCGGACGCGTTCCCGAGGCCTATGAGCGCCTGCTGCTCGACGTCGTCCGCGGCAACCCGACTCTGTTCATGCGCCGCGACGAGGTCGAGGCCGCCTGGACCTGGCTCGATGCCACGCTGCGTACCTGGGAGGAGGGGGGCGAGACTCCAAAGCCCTACATGGCCGGAAGCTGGGGTCCGACCGCGGCGACCGCCATGATCGAGCGCGACGGCCGCACCTGGTACGAGGACACGTGAGCCTCCGGCAGGACCTCCCGTTCCTCAACGCGCTCGCCGTCTTCGAGGTCGCCGCGCGTCTCGGCGGCTTCACCGCCGCGGCGCGCTAGCTCGGCATCGCGCAATCGGCGGTCAGCCGCCACGTCGCCAATCTCGAACGCTATTTCGGCGTCGAGCTGTTCGCGCGGTCCGGCCGCCATCTGGCGGTGACGCCGAACGGGCAGAAGCTCGCCGACGCGGTCGGCATCGGGCTCGGCCATATCCGCAACGTGCTCAACGACCTCCGCTCGCGAACCGATGCGGCGATCACCATCGCCTGCTCCTACGACGTCGCCTATCACTGGCTGATGCCGCGCTTCGGCGCGCTGCGCACCGAGATGGCCGAGCGCGAGATCCGGCTCGTCACCGCTGCAGATCATCGCGCCTATGACGATCCGGCCGTCGACGTCTCGATCCGCTTCGGTCACGCCACCGACTGGCCGGACACGATCGCGATCAGGCTCTTCGACGAGGAGGTCTTCCCGGTCTGCTCGCCCGCCTTTCTGGCGAAGCATCCGGAACTGCGCAGCGGCGATCCGCGCGCGATCGCGAAGCTGCCGCTGCTTCATCTCGAGCACAAGGACACGCTCCGCGGCGTGCGCTGGCGGCAATGGTTCGCCCGCGCCGGCGTGCCGGTGCCGCCGGCGCGCAAGGAGCGCATCTTCCCCAACTATGCCGGCAGCCTGTTCGAGGCGATGTCCGGCGGCGGCATCGCGCTCGCCTGGAGCCACCTGATCGGCGACTTCATGGAGCGCGGCCTGCTGGTCCGCGCCTCGCCGCTTTCGGTCGAGACCGACTGGGGCCGCTTCGCCGTGCACCGGGCGCCGGAAGGCTCCGCCGTCGACCGCGTCGCCCGCTGGCTCGCCGCGGCAGCGCAGGAGCCGGCCACGGCCGGTCCCCCGGTCCTGGCCGCCGCTTCCACCTAGAAAAGTCATGGACAGCGTCTAGAAGCGGCATTTCCCTGAGGCGGCCGGCGGCTCCTATCCTTCAGCCTGCGCTTCACGGGAAATCGCATGACCGATGCCGGCCTCAAGTCACCGTCCTCGCATGCAGGCGCCGGACCCAAGCTGGCGATCGACCATCTCTATATGATCGTCGATCAGCCGGGCGCGCCGGCGGAGATGGCGGCGCTGGCCAAGGGCGGCCTCACCCAGAGCTGGTCGCGCAAGCATGTCGGCATGGGCACCGCCAACATCTTCCTCTGCTTCGACAATGCCTTCCTCGAGCTGATCTGGATCGACGACGAGGCCGAGGCGGCGAGCCTGCCGGTCGGCCGCCGGCTGCTCGAGCGCAAGCGCAAGCGCGACCAGGGCGCGATGCCCTTCGGCCTCGCGCTGCGCACGCCGGGGCCCGAGGTGCCGTTTCCCTTCGAGGGCTGGCAGTTCAAGCCGCCCAGCGTCTCCGACATGAAGAATGTCGTGACCATCGCCAATTCCAGCGACGACATCGCCCAGCCCTTCCTGTTCCGCGGCCAGCGCAGCATCCCGCCGAGGCAATGGACCGACGGGCTCTCCGGCCAGCGCCAGGTGCCCGGCGGCTTCGGCGACATCGTCGGATGGACGCTCGATCTGCCGGCCGGCGTCGCGCCCGGCCCCGATCTCCGCACCTTGCAGGCGCTGGGTTTGCTTTCACTCGGAACGTCGGGCGGCAAGACGGCGCGCTGGACGATCGAGGCGGCTCGCCTCGACGGCGGCAGGCCGCGGCGCATCATTCTGCCGGACTGCACCTTTGAAGACTGAGCGCTCCAACACAGGGAAGAGGGGAGACTCACCATGACGAGAATGTTTAGGGCGGGACTTCTGGTGGCAATCGGCCTCGCGGCCTTCGTGGGCGACGCGGCGGCGCAGAAGGTGCTGCGGGTCAACATCCACAACGACCCGCCGCACATGAACCCGATCATCTACCAGGAGAACATCGCCTACCGGATCATCACCGACATCTACGAGAGCTTCACCGCCTCGACCTCCGATGGCGGCAACGTGCCGGCGCTGGCGACCTCATGGACCGCGCTCGACGGCGGCCGCCACGGCTTCCGCTTCACGCTTCGCGAGGGTGTGAAGTTCCACACGGGCCGGCCGTTCGGCGCGAAGGACGTGAAGGCGACCTTCGAGATGATGATGGATCCGAAGTGGAAAGCCGGGAACCACGTCCACTTCCTGGCGCCCGTCATCGGCGCCGCCGAGATGAAGGCCGGCACGCGCACCGATCTTCCGGGCGTGCGCGTCATCGACGACCGCACGGTCGAGGTCGAGTTCACGCAGCCGACCGTGAGCTTCCCCTATATCCCGATCCAGTTCCTGGATGCGGCCTTCGTCGCCGAGCATGGGGCGGAATGGCCGACCAAGGGCTCGGCCGGCACCGGGCCGTTCCAGCACGGGGCCAATCCCTGGACGCGCGGCGTCAAGATCGAGACCCAGGCCTTCCCGGGCTACTGGGGCGGCGCGCCGAAGATCGCCGGCATCCGCTTCCTGGTCGTGCCGAACGCGGACACCGTCTTCAACCAGTACGACGCGGGCGAGCTCGACGTCGCCGATCTGCAGGAGACGATGTTCGATCGCGTCATGCGCGATCCCCGCTACAAGGCGGATCTGGTCCAGGGACCGCGCGCCGCGGTCTGGTGGATGGGCATGAACCAGAACCACTACGCGCCCTTCAAGGACAAGCGCGTGCGCGAGGCGGTGTCGCTGGCGATCAACCGCGAGGCGATGATCAACGGCATGTTCCGCGGCGCCGCCTTCACGATGGACGGCTTCGTGCCGCCCGGCATCGGCGGCTACAAGCCCGACCTGCCGAAGCTGGTCTACGATCCGGCGCGCGCCAGGAAGCTGATCGCCGATGCCGGATATCCGGACGGCAAGGGCATGCCGCCGCTCGCCATCGTCGGCTGGCCCGAGACCAAGGACATGATCACCTACTACGCGGCACAGATGAAATCGGTGCTCGGCATGCAGGTGAACCCCGAGATCATCGAGCGCGCGACATGGATCAAGTCGGTCAATGCCGGCGAGGTCGCCTTCTTCGCCTCGCGCTGGACCGGCAGCTACAACGATCCCGCCGTGTTCCTGGACGAGATGTGGCACAGCAAGAGCGGCATCAACCGCGCGCGCTGGAAGAACGACGAATACGACTCCCTGGTCGAGAAGGCGCGCGGCATGACCGACCATGCGGCGCGCCTCAAGGTCTTCGAGCAGGCCGAGAAGATCCTGATGGCCGATTGGGGCGGCTTCTCGCTGCCGATCCCGGTCACCGCGGGCCTGCGCAAGCAGAACGTCAAGAACGTCACCAGCCACCCGGTTGGCTTCGTCGTGGTGCGGAACGCGACGATCGACTGAGCGCATCCTGCCCCCTCTCCCGCCGCAGGCGGGGGAGGGTGGGGGAGGGGGCGAGCGAAGCGAGGCGTTTGTCGGTGCGCGTCGCCGCCGCACTCATGCCGCCGCCGCTCCGGTTCGCGCCCCGCGGCGCCCGCAAGCTCCCGTCACTTTCCAGAAGCTCGCCCGGCCCGAATCAGCGGCGCGCCGCGTCCGTTCATCCCGATAGCGGTCAGGATGTTGGGGCGCCGCGAAGGGCAGAGAATAGCCGAGGCTGTTGAAAAACTCCGCAAGAAGCCTCGCGACAGATTTTATTTGCCGGCTGAGCCGTGGTTCGTATCTTGGATACGAGGGGGTCGCCAGACGTACCCAGGATCTCTCCCTCGCCGTCCTCAGAAGCGTCCATGTACCATCTGGCGGCGCACTGCTCCTTCGGAATGAAATCGCGAGAATTCCAGCGCAGCGGCGGGCTGGAGTTTTTCAACAGCCTCAGCCAGGACCGGACATTTCGCGGCGCCAGAATCACTCTCGCCCACCCCTGGCGAGATTGAAGGTAAGAAAGCCCTGCGGGTTGCGCGGGCTCCGCAAGACTTTCGGACAGCGCAGGGCGTGCAGTGCATCGTGGCACCCCGCCGCCAATGCGATGCCGCGCAATCGGGGCTCCGCGCCCAGCCCGGTCGCACCACGGAGCCAGACATGCTCAAGTGACGACCAGACTCTACCGGCCGACCTGCAAAAGTCGGGGAGCAGGTCGCCACACCTAAGATCAGAATGAGGCGAATGTTCTCGATGGTCGTACTAGTGCCGCGCCGCAAACCGAACCGGGAGGCCCCATGCCACAGTCATTGAAAAATCAGTACAGGGATGCGCGTGCGCGGTGGAAGCTTCTGACCCTCTATCAGAAGTTCGAGCATGCGGTCATCCTGGTCCTGACCTTCCTCATTTCGACGATCGTTGCGCTCGCTGTCTGGAATCTGGCGCTCAAGATCCTGCTCAGCATTGTTGCCTCACGCGACTTCGATCCGTCCGACTACGCTGTTTTCCAGGCCCTCTTTGGGATGATCTTCACTGTCATCATCGCGCTTGAGTTCAAGCGGTCTCTCCTGGTCGTTGCAGAACGCCGGAAGAGCATCGTGCAGGTCCGCACGGTGATTTTGCTGGCGTTGCTCGCCATCGTACGCAAGGTCATTATTCTTGATCTTACCACTACCGAGGCGATGCAACTGCTTGCGCTGGCGGCAGCGATCCTGGCGCTCGGCATCGTGTATTGGCTCATCCGCGACCAGGATCGGCGCGAGGGCGCGCTAAGTCCGTGAACAATGACGCCCATCAACGTGGATAACCCGAACGGCCGCTAGCGACCGCCAAGCCCGATCTGTCTCGCGGTCGAAGGCAGCGCCAACCGCTCGCTCATTTCGGCAATCGTATGATGGATAGCAATGTCCGCTATGGGTCTTGGTCGTGTGAAAACGCACAGGCGAGAGGACGTAGGACGTTGACTAGCCGTGCAGTCGGCGGCGCAGAGATTTCAATCGGTTTTGGACTTCCAGGCGACCTGGTCGAGCCTCCAGACGTCCTTGGGTTGGTCTGCGGCGCTGGAAATCGACACGCACCGCCTCTCAGGCCGTGATGGCCGCCCTCAGCGCCTTGACGCCGACGATGTTCATGACCCGCGTGAGATTGTAGGCGAGGACGGAGAGCGCCATCTCCGCGGCGACTTTCGGCATCGTCTTGGTCAGGAAGTGGGTCGCTCCCATGCGCGCCTTCATGGTGCCAAAGGGATGTTCGACCGTCTCGCGGCGCCGGCGCATGGCTTCGGGGTCCGCATCGAGCCGCCGCTGCACGGCCTCGACCACGTCTTCATGCTCCCAGCGCCTGATCCGGCGCTGCGCCGAGGGCGTGCAGCGCGCCTTGAGCGAGCAGGTCCCGCACGCACTGGTCCAGTAGCGGTGCACATTCAGGCCACTCTCCACGCTGGTGAATCGATAGACCAGCCGCTCGCCGGCCGGGCACCGATAGACATCATCGGCGGCGATGTAGACGAAATCCTGCTTGCCGAAACGACCATCGGCCTTGGCGCCCGAGGTCATCGGCTTGGGCAGCGTTACCGTAATGCCGGCCGCATCGCACGCGAGGATTTCCTCACTATCGAAATAGCCGCGATCGGCGACGGCTTCGAGGGCTTCCGTCCCTAGGACAGCCTTCGCCTGCTTGCTCATCCTGGCAAGCTGCGCCCGGTCCGAGCCGCAGTTCGTCACCTCGTGCGTCACGATCAAATGATGCTGGGTGTCGACCGCCACCTGCACGTTGTAGCCGACGACGCCGGAGCCGCGGCCGCTCGTCGCCATCGAGCGGCTGTCCGGATCGGTGAGCGAGATCTGCTCATCGGGCGATGCAAGCATTAGCTTCTCGTAGGCCGCGAGCTTGTCCATCTGCTCCTTGAGCTTTCCGAGCTTCTCCTTGAGTCTGGTCGCCTTGTCCGTGAGGACCTCGGTCGGCTCCTGCCGATCCGCCGTGTCGAGCTGGCTCAGGTACCGGTCCACGCTCTCCTGCAGCTGCGTCCGCCGCCGCTCCACCTTCGCGCGCGTGAAGTTCCTGTCGCGATTGTTCACCGCCTTGAACTTGCTTCCGTCGATGGTGACGCTCGCCGTCGCCAGCAGGCCCATCTCCCGGCACAAATCAACGAAGCGAGCGCATACCTTGCGCAGCGCGGCACCGTTGTCCTTGCGGAAGTCAGAAATCGTCTTGTGGTCCGGCGCCAGCCGGCCCAGCAGCCATAGCACTTCCAGGTTACGGCCGGCCTCGCGTTCCAGCCGCCGGCTCGACTGTACCCGGTTGAGATAGCCATAGACGTAGAGCTTCAGGAGGACAGAGGGATGATAGGACGGCCTCCCGGTCGCGGCCGGCTCGACACCGTCAAACTCCAACTCGACCAGATCGAGCGCATCGACGAACGCGTCGATCACTCGAACCGGGTTGTCCTCACCAATCCAGTCATCCAGGCATTCCGGCAGCAGCGTCGACTGCCCGCGATCCGCACCCTCTACAAAGCGCCTCATTCGATCCCCCGAGAGCCGCGGCGGAATCATACCGCGAGCACCATCACCGGATGGGCGTTTTCACACAGCCAGGGTCAGACCCACCCCTTCGGCGGCGTTGAGCGACACGGCCGGGCTTGGCCGATAGCGGGCACTCGCGCCCGAATTCCGCAGGCGCATAGGCCGGCCCCGTTGCTCGCCGGCTACGCTGCAACCGGCTCGGCTTCGATCAGCAGATCGGCCGGCAGTCCGAGGCGGTCATGCAGCCGCCTGATCATCTCCACCGTCAGCCGGCGCTGTCCCTTGAGAACCTCGGTCACCCGGCTGCGCGTGCCCAGGATCGGCGCCATGTCGGCGGGCGACAGTCCATGCTGCTCCATCGCGTAGCGGATGATGTCAGGAACGCTGACCGCCCGTGCCGGCCACTTCTGCTTCTCGTAAGCCTCGAGCAGGAGCGATTGCGCCCGCAGCTGTGCCACGTCCTTCGCCGACCTCGCTTCCCCCAGGCGGGCCACCAGTTCCCGCGCCCTCCGCGCGTCGGACTCGTTTCGCACCACCATCACGCTCGTCCACATCAGATGGTCTCCGCGTCTATCCCGTCGTAGTCGCCATGCGTCCCGAAGAACCGGATCTCGAGCGTCCCGGCCCGATAGTTGATCCGAGCGACGAGCCGGAAGTCGTTGCCCTTGATGTTGAACACCGTACGCCCCCCTTTCAGTATCGACGCCTTCGGATGGCTCCTCTGTACGTCGATGGGCGTCCGCCACGCTGCCGACTCCGCGATCTTCAGCCATGTATCGTAGCTCGACCTGGCGACCGCGATACCGCTCGTCCCGGCGCGTCTCGCCAGATATCTCTCGACGATGTCGCGCCGGATCACGATCACGGCACATCATATCGGCAATTCCCAAAATGGGAATGAGTTCATTCCCGGTGGGCTACCGCATCGGTCCGTTCCGAGGCACGGCCGCGGGCCGGACGAGAGGCTGACCGTCCGCGCAGGCGAGGTACGGCCGCCGGCCTCGCCGAGACCGACCTCGGGGCCGCCTGAGCGTGGTCCCGCCACCGATGCTCTTTTCGCCGCCGCCCGACGGCAGGCGGTCCGCCCCGCCGCTGTTGGCGTATTAAATTCCGTATTCTGGCGTCCGCACCCATGTAAATTGACATGTCTGCCTACATCGGCATGAGGAATTTTATCCTTGACTATCGTGACGCCCGGCTCTATCTCCGTGGCTCACGATCTGGCTGAAATCTGGTTCCAAGAGGAGGAGGCATGCGTTGTCCCGAACCGTAAGGGCTCCTATCATCCCGCCTCCGTCCAATCCCGAACCTCCCCGATCGAAAGGCCCTAGGCCCATGCGCGTGCGCGACTTTCATACCGGCCGTTCCGCCGTCTATGCCGATGGCGGCGTCGCCGGCACCGCTCATCCCTTGGCGACCCTGACCGCGATCGACGTGCTGCGCTCCGGCGGCAACGCCGTCGACGCCTCCATCGCCGCGATCGCCATGCTCTGCGTGATCGAGCCGCATGCGACCGGGATCGGCGGCGACTGCTTCGTGCTCTATTCGCCGAAGGCCGGCATGCCGATCGGCATGAACGCGTCCGGCCGCGCGCCGAAGGCGGCGACGCTGGACTGGTACAAGTCGCAAGGGATCGATGCGATCCGCATGACCTCGCCGCATGCGGTGACGGTGCCGGGCGCCATCGACGGCTGGTGCAAGCTGCACGCCGATTACGGCACCAAGGACCTGGCCGAGCTGCTGGCGCCGGCGATCAACGCCGCCGAGAACGGCTATCGCATCTCGCCGCGCACCGGCAATGACTGGGGCAAGCTGACGGCGAAGATGTCGAAGGATCCGGATGCTGCAAAGCGCTTCCTGCCCAACGGCAAGCCGCCGGCGATCGGCGACCTGCACAAGCAGCCGGAGCTGGCCGAGACCCTGCGGAAGATCGCCAAGGGCGGCCGCGATGCCTTCTACAAGGGCGATGTCGCCAAGGACATGGTCGACAAGCTGCGCAGCGTCGGCGGCCTCCACACGCTGGAAGACTTCGAGGAGTCGCGCGCCGACTACGTGACGCCGATCTCGACCAAATATCGCGGCTACGACGTGCACGAGATCCCGCCGAACGGGCAGGGCATCACCGCGCTGATCATGCTGAACGTGCTCGCCGGCTTCGACTACGGCTCGACCAAGTTCAGCCAGGCCGACCGTATCCACCTGATGGCCGAGGCCGCGAAGTTCGCCTATCGCCTGCGCAACCAGCATGTCGGAGACATGCGCCAGGTCGAGGTGCCGGTCGACCGCCTGCTCTCGACCCAGGAGGCGGAGTCGATCCGCGCGCAGATCAGCCTCTCCAGCGTCTGCCCCTGGACCGAGCTCGACTATCTCGAGCACAAGGACACGACTTACCTCTGCGTCGTCGACAAGGACCGCAACGCGATCTCCTTCATCAACTCGCTCTTCGCCGCCTTCGGCTCGGGCATCCTGGCGCCGAAATCCGGCGTCATGCTGCAGAACCGCGGCCAGGGCTTCCGCCTGCAGGAAGGCCATCCGAGCTGCATCGCGCCGCGCAAGCGCCCGATGCACACCATCATCCCCGGCATGCTGACCAAGAACGGCAAGGCGGTGATGCCCTTCGGCGTCATGGGCGGCCACTACCAGCCGACCGGACATTCGACGCTGGTCACCAACATGGTCGATTTCGACATGGACCCGCAGGACGCGCTCGCCGCGCCCCGCATGTGGGCCTATGAGGGCGAGCTCCGGCTCGAGCCGGCGATCCCGGAGAGCGTCGCCGAGGATCTCAAGCGCCGCGGCCACAAGGTCGTGCGCACCGAGACCCCGCCCGGCGGCGGCCAGGCGATCTGGATCGACCACGACCGCGGCGTGCTGGTCGGCGGCTCCGAGCCCCGCAAGGACGGCTGCGCTCTCGGCTACTAGACCGATCGACTGAAGGAACGGACATGGACGACTCCATCCAGTGGGGCCAGACGAGGTTCGGCGTCGGCCAGCCGGTGCCGCGCCGGGAAGACCCGACGCTGCTCCGCGGCGAAGGCCGCTACACCGACGACGTCAACCTGCCGGGCCAGGCCTGGTGCGTGATCGTCCGCAGCCGTCATGCGCACGGGAAGATCAAGAAGATCGACCTCTCGGCGGCGAAGACCATGCCGGGCGTGCTCGGCGCCTGGACCGGCGATGACCTGAACGCCGCCGGCTACGGCACGCTCAAATGCGGCATCGCCTACAACAACCGGGACGGCAGCCCGATGAAGAAGCCGGAGCGCCGCTCGCTGGCGACCGGCAAGGTGCGCTATGTCGGCGACCCCGTCGCCTTCGTCGTCGCCGAGACCAAGTCGCAGGCCCGCGATGCGGCGGAGGCGGTCGAGGTCGATATCGAGGATCTGCCGGCGGTGACGGATGCGCGCGAGGCGGCGAAGCCGGGCGCGCCTCAGCTCTTCGACGACGTGCCGGGCAACCTCGCGCTCGACTGGCACTACGGCGAGGCCGACAAGGTCAAGGAGGCCTTCGCCAAGGCCGCGCACGTGACCAGGCTGCCGCTGATCAGCAACCGCATCGTCGTCAGCGCCATGGAGCCGCGCTCGGCGGTCGGGTCTTACGAAAAGGCGAGCGGGCGCTGGACCTTCTATGTCGGCAGCCAGGGCGTGTTCGGCTTCAAGAACTCGCTCGCCGATCTGCTGAACGAGAAGCCGGAGAACGTCCGCATCTTCACCGGCAATGTCGGCGGCTCCTTCGGGATGAAGGCCGGCATCTATCCGGAATATGCCTGCATCCTGCACGCGGCGCGGCTGCTCGGCCGTCCGGTCAAATGGACCGACGACCGCTCGGAGAGCTTCCTCTCCGACTGCCATGGCCGCGACCACGACTTCACCGGCGAGCTCGCGCTCGACAAGGACGGCAGGTTCCTCGCCGTCCGCTTCACCGGCTACGCCAATATGGGCGCGGTGCTGAACACCGCCGGCCCGCTGATGGCGACGGTCAACATCGTCAAGAACTCGATCGGCGTCTATCGCACGCCGCTGATCGAGGTCTCGACCAAGTGCATCATGACCAACACCGTGCCGATCAACGCCTATCGCGGCGCCGGCCGGCCGGAGGGCAACTACTTCATGGAGCGGCTGGTCGCCGCCGCTGCGGCCGAGATGGGCATCGACCAGGTCGAGCTCAGGAAGCGCAACCACATCCAGCCCGACCAGATCCCGTACAAGGCGCCCTCGGCGATGGAGTACGATTCCGGCGACTTCTCGAACCTGCTCGCCAAGGCGGCGAAGGCCGCCGACTGGGACGGCTTCGCCAGGCGCAAGGCCGGGAGCAAATCTCGCGGCAAGCTTCGCGGCATCGGCATCGGCAACTATCTCGAGGTGACCGCGCCGCAGGGCAAGGAGATGGGCGGGCTCCGCTTCGAGGATAATGGCGACGTCACCATCGTCACCGGCACGCTCGACTACGGCCAGGGCCACTGGTCGCCCTTCGCCCAGGTGCTGGTCGACAAGCTCGGCATCCCCTTCGAGAAGATCAAGCTGCACCAGAACGACTCCGACCAGCTGATCGGCGGCGGCGGGACCGGCGGCTCGCGCTCGGCCATGGCCAGCGGCGGCGCCATCATCGAGGCCGGCGACAAGGTCATCGAGAAGGGCAAGCAGGCCGCCGCGCATGTGCTCGAAGCGGCCGCCGCCGATATCGAGTTCGGCCAAGGCCGGTTCACCATCGCCGGCACCGACCGTTCGGTCGGCATCATGGAGCTCGCCGACAAGCTGCGCTCAGGCATCAAGCTGCCGGACGGCGTGCCGAAGAGCCTCGATGTCAGCCTCGTGCACGACACCTCGCCCTCGGCCTTTCCCAATGGCTGCCACATCTGCGAGGTCGAGATCGACCCCGAGACCGGGCATGTCCAGGTGGTGAAGTACTCCTCGGTCAGCGATTTCGGCACCATCCTCAACCCGCTGATGGTCGCGGGCCAGACCCATGGCGGCATCGTCCAGGGCATCGGCCAGGCGCTGCTGGAGCGGACGGTGTTCGACGCCGACGGCCAGTTCCTGACCGGTTCCTATATGGACTATGCCTTGCCGCGGGCGGCGGACACCTGCGACATCGGCTTCATCAGCCATCCTGTGCCGGCGACCACCAATGCGCTCGGCGCCAAGGGCTGCGGCGAGGCGGGCTGCGCCGGCTCGCTGCCCGCGGTCATGAACGCGGTCGTCGACGCGCTGCGCGAGGTCGGGGTCACGTCGATCGATATGCCGGCCACCCCGGAACGGGTCTGGCGGGCGATTCAAGCGGTAGCCAAGTAGCGCTGTCGTCCGGTTGCGCTTGGAGGGCGGCCGGCGCCGCGCTATATGGGATTAATGGACCTTCGGGAGACCCGGCAAAGGGCCTTGGCGACCATCCGCGGCTGGATGAAGCTGACGGAAACCCGGACCCTGCTGCCGATCTTCCTGATCGCCATGGCCGGCCCGATCGGCGAAGCCCTTGATGTGGCGATGTTCCTGACGCTCGAAGTTGAGGTCGTCGCCTTCGATCTGGGCCTCGAGGTGGTGTCCTCGATTCTCATCTACGGCTACAAGCTGATGCTGATCGTGCTCGCCGCCTTGGCGCTGGCCCGGTTCAGCATGGTGCTCATGCGCGAGGGGACGGTCCCCGTGCACGCGCTCGTTTCCGCCTGTTCGCGGCGCCCCGCGAAAATCCCCATCCGCTGACTCCTGCCGCTGTCTGAACCGTCGCGCGCCTCCGGCCCTCCGGCGGCGCCACGGCTCGTTCCTCATGCGTTGGAGTCAATGTCATGGAGCTTTTCTCCGCCGAGTTCTTCTCAGCGCTACTCGCCATCATCCTGCTCGACTTCGTCCTTGCCGGGGACAATGCCCTCGTCATCGGGCTTGCCGCCCGCAAGGTCCCGAAGAACAAGCAGAACATCGTGATCCTGTGGGGCACGATCGGCGCCATCGCCGTTCGCGCCGCCATGACCGTCGGCGTCTTCTGGCTGCTCAAGATCCCCGGTCTCATGCTCATCGGCGGAGTCGCGCTCATCTGGATCGCGCGCAAGCTGCTGCAGCCCGAGCAGGAGGTCGACAAAGGCCACACGATCGCCATCGCCGCCGGCTCGCCGGTCGCGGCCGCCGTCCGCACCATCATCATCGCCGACACGGTGATGGGCGTGGACAACGCGCTCGCCATCGGCGCCATGGCGCGCGACAGCATCTTCCTGATCGTCTTCGGGCTGGCGATCACGGTGCCGATCATCGTCTGGGGCAGCCGTCTCGTGCTGCTGCTCGCGGGCCGCTTCCCCTCGATCATCCTGGTGGCCGGCGGCGTACTCGCCTGGACCGCGGCCAAGATGATCTTCGAGGAGCCTCTGCTCAAAGGCCTGATGTCGCACGGGCCGGCGATCGAGGCGATGCTGACCGTGCTGATCTTCACCATCTCGGTGTCGCCGTGGTTCGAGCATCGGATGGGGCCGCGCGTACGGCCGCTGACGATCGTGCTGCCCTGTCTCTTCCTGTGGCTGCTCGCCTTCGAGGTGATCGGCGGTCTCACCGGATGGCCGGTCGGCTACCTCGACGCCACCAACTGGCCGGAGGCGGCGATGCAGTTCGTCCGCTGGGTCGGCTGGATCCCGCTTGCGTCCTTCGCGCTCTGGCTCTCCGAGCGGAAGGCCAAGCGTCAGCGCGCGAGCAGCAAGGAGGCACTGTCGGCACGCTGACGGATCAGCATCTGGCGTGGTCCTGTCCAGAATCTTTCGCACATTTGATCAGGCGGCGGCTCCGGATTGTGGGACCTGCGGCTGATAGAGTGGCCGCATGTTCATGTAGCACCTGGCTGACCACG
>Ga0194132_10009120_pt1 | contig 13864 bp, 13 predicted proteins | sample TA2KigOf80mmetaG_FD_148612 | JGI IMG/M metagenome (GOLD analysis project Ga0194132, IMG submission 148612) | Freshwater microbial communities from Lake Tanganyika, Tanzania - TA2015054 Kigoma Offshore 80m | ecosystem: Environmental > Aquatic > Freshwater > Lake | place: Tanzania: Lake... | reverse complement strand
CCGCTCGGCATCGTGGCGGCAGGAGGACACATCGTCCATTTCGGCATGCCGGTCGATCCGGGAAACCTCACGCTGCTCGCCTGCATCGACGACACGGCGGTGCTCGGCCTGCCCGGCTCCGCGCGTTCAGCGCGCGTGCAGGGCGGCGATCTGATCCTCCACCGATTGCTGGCCGGCATCCCGGTGACCGGGCCGGACATCATGCGCATGGGCGCCGGCGGGCTGCTCAAGGAGATCCCAGGGCGGCCGCAGCCGCGCGACCGTCCGGCCGAGGATGCGAGGCGACAGCCGCGCGTGGCAGCCATCGTGTTGGCGGCGGGCATGTCGCGGCGCATGGGTGCCCGCAACAAGCTCCTCGAGTCGCTGTTCGGCGCCCCGCTTGTCGTGCGCGTGGTCGACGCGGCCATCGCCTCATCGGCCCGTCCAATCGTCGTTGTCACCGGGCATGAGGCGGCGGCAGTGCGCGAGGCGCTCGGCGGCATTGACGTGACGCTGGTCGACAATTCCCGTTATGCCGAAGGCTTGAGCACCTCGCTGGCGGCCGGTCTGCGGGCGCTGCCGCCCGTCGATGGCGCCTTGATCTGCCTCGGCGACATGCCGCGGATCACGGCTCAGCACCTCGATCAGCTCACGCGGGCGTTCATCGAGCACGACGGCCGAGCGATCTGCGTCCCGGTCTTCGACGGCAAACGGGGCAATCCGGTGCTATGGCCGGCCGCCTATTTCGGCGAGCTCGGCGCCCTCACGGGCGACAGTGGCGCCCGCCATCTGCTCGCCGAGCACGCCGCCGAGGTCTGGGAGGTCACGATGGCCGATGCCGCCATCCATGAGGACATCGACACGCCCGAAGCGCTCGCCGCCGCCCGCGCCGCGACTGGGGAGCGCTAGCACGTTGGACGAGCTTTATCAGAAGGAGCTGCTGAGGCTCGCGGCCCTCGCGGTGGGGCACGGGCGGCTGGCGGACGCGGATGCGAGCGCGACGGTGGACAACCCGCTGTGCGGCGACCGCGTGACGGTGGACCTCAAACGGTCGGACGGGAGAGTTGCCCAAGTCGGGCACGTGGTGCAGGCGTGCCTCCTGTGCCAGGCGGCGGCATCGATCATCGGCGCCCACGCTGCCGGCCACACGGCGGTAGAGATCGAGGCGGTGCGGAGCGCCGTGGCCGACATGCTGACGGGGACCGGCTCGGCGCCCGACGGCGAGTGGTCTGAGCTCGCGGCGTTCGCTCCGGTGGCGGCGCACAAGAGCCGCCATACCTGTGTCTTGTTGCCGTTCGACGCGCTCCTGCGCGCGGCGGCAGAGCCGGCGGAAGCGAGTTTCTGAGCGACGGCGGCGTGTCGCGCCGGATCAGGCGAGGATGTTGAGGAGCGAGCCGGGCAGCCGCGGACGGGCCGCACCCGGCGGACCCGCCGCGGCGTTGGCGCCTTCCGGACCGAGATCCTTCGTTTCCTGGCGGGCGCGCGCGATCTCCTGGTCGGCGCGCGCCGCAACGGCACGGTCCTGATCCGAGGGATCGGCCGGCGCGAACGCCGCGCGCTTGATCGCCTCCATCTTGCATATCGTGGCATCGGGATCGCCGGACACCGGGCTGACATCGATTGGGGTCGAGCCGCCCGTGGCATACAGGCGCCCATCAGGGCCGCGCGTGTAGCTGCAGGTCGGCGCCCCCGCATACTGCCCGCCCGCGCGGGCGTGCGCCTGCTCGTGGCGGCGCACCTCCTGATCACGGCGGCGGAGCTCGGCGACCGTGCGGCGCTCGGCTTCGGTGAGGTCTGGGTCGACACCCGGAGACCTAGCCGCCACAACACCGGCGGGCGCGGGCGGCGACCTACCCGCCGACTGCTGGGCGACGAGAGCGCTCGAGAGACTGATCGTGGTCAACGCCGCCTCACTAGTTGCCGGGAGTAGAGCGCACCATAGCTCACGAGTCGTGAATCCGGGTCTTCTTGCCCGCCTCTACCCCCTCGGGCACAATCAGCGCCAACGATCATCTCAGGGACAGGGAGGCGTCCATGGCGTCACTACAGGCCCGTGAGCGTGCGGTTGCCGCCGAGATGCAGAAGGTACGCTTCTTCCCGATGTCCGCGGTCGGCGGCAAGGGCTCCTACATCATCAACGAGGATGGACGCCGGATCCTCGACCTGTCATCCACCTGGGGGGCCGCCGCCCTGGGTTACGGCCATCCGGCCGTCGTCGAGGCGGCAACGCAGGCGCTGAGCAACATGCCGGGCGCTACCCAGTGCACCATCACCAACGAGCCGGCGGTCGCCTTGGCCGAGGAACTTCTGGCCATCGTGCCGGGCAACGGCGACCGCCGCGTATGGCTCGGCCACGCCGGATCGGACGCCAACGACGCTCTCATCCGCGTCGTCTCGGCGGCGACCGGCCGCAGCCGTTTCGTCTGCTTCATCGGCGGGACTCACGGTGGGACGAGCGGCGGGCTCGAGGTCTCGGGCTACTCGCCGCTGCAGCACCAGACGCGAACCTCGCCACGTGCGGGGCAAGTGTTCGTCCCCTACCCCGACCCGTATCGGCCCGTGTTTCCGGGCGACGTCGGGCAGCGCGTGCTCGACTACTTGGACTATCTCCTGCACACGATCGCACCGCCCGCCCAGATCGCCGGCGTGCTGATCGAGGCGATCATGAGCGATGGCGGCCTGGTCGTTCCGCCGCCCGGCTTCCTGAAGGGCCTCGCCGACTTGTGCAAGCGGCGCGGCATCCTGCTGATCTGCGATGAGGTGAAGGTCGGGCTCGGCCGCACGGGCATGATGCACGCCTTCGAGGCCGACGGCGTGAGCCCCGACCTCATCAGCTTCGGCAAGGGCCTGGGCGGTGGGTTGCCGCTCTCCGCCCTCGTCGGGCCGGCGGAGATCATGAACGATCCGCGCGGCCTCACCGTCATGACGACCTGCGGCAACCCGGTCTGCGCCTCGGTCGGGCGGGCAGTGCTGCGCACGATTCAGAGCGAGAAGCTCGTCGAGAACGCGGCGGCGCGGGGCCGGCAGCTGCAGGAGGGCCTGCGCCAACTGGCCAACAAGCACCCCCTCGTCGGCGATGTCCGCGGCCGCGGCCTTGTCATCGGCATCGATCTCGTGCGCGACCGCCAGACCCGCGAGCCCGCAACAAAGGAGTGCGCCAAGGTAGCGATGCGCGCCTTCCAGCTGGGGGCGCTGTTCTACTACGTCGGACACACCTCGAACGTGATCGAGCTGACCCCGCCGCTGACGCTGAGCGCCGCGGAGGCCGAGGAGGGCTTGCAGATCATCGACCGGGCGCTGACCGATGTCGAGGCGGGGCGGGTGCCGGACTCGGCGATCGAGGGCTTTGCTGGAATCTGACGGCGCGCCATCGGCTACGAGGATGGTGACCCCAACGGGAGTCGAACCCGTGTTTCCAACGTGAAAGGCTGGCGTCCTGGGCCGCTAGACGATGGGGTCGGCCGTCTCTGTTTCTAGGTGGTCGGCTGGACGTTAGCAAGCGCGCATCAACCGGGCACGGCGATGTCGCGGATGTGGAGCTCGGCAGCGCCATCGCGCCGGCCACGTCGCAGGTAGCCCGCGACGTGGCGTTCGCTGCCGCGAGCGGCGAGCAACTCCCTCCCAATGGAATCGGTGGCGGCGCGAAACGCGATCGCGGGCAGGCGTGCACCATCTCGGCCGGCGAGGATGCAGCGAACGTGGTCGCCGCCCACGACCTCGGCATGCACGACGCGCAGCGCGGACAGCGCGAACACCGGCTCTTCGTTGCCCGCGCCGAACGGGCCAGCGCGCGCGACCCACCCGCACACGTCTGGTTGGACCGCCGCCATGGCGGCCAGGACCCCATCGACCGCAAGGGTCGCCTCCGTCCCCGCGGCATCGGCCAGCGCGACCCGTTGGGCAAGGAACGCCGCGAGTGCCGGAACGCGCTCAGCCGCCACCGTCAATCCGGCCGCCATGCGGTGGCCGCCACCGTCGAGCACAAGCCCCGCCTGGCGTGCGGCGCTGACGGCCTCGCCGAGGTTGACGCCGGGAACCGAGCGACCCGAGCCGCGCCCGGTCTCGCCGTCGAGCGCGATCACGACGGCCGGTCGATCGAAGCGCTCGCGGAGACGACCGGCGACGATGCCGATGACGCCGGGATGCCATCCCTGCCCGGAGACGACCACGAGCGACTCACCGCGCGCGACCGATCGCTCCGCGAGCGGCGTCGCCGCGTCGAGCACCATGCCCTCGATCGCGCGCCGCTCGGCGTTGAAGCGGTCGAGCCGCTCCGCGATGACGCGCGCAAGTGCTGGGTCGTCCGTGGTCAGGAGTCGCACTCCGAGATCCGCCTGCCCCACCCTGCCGCCGGCATTGATGCGCGGCCCGAGCAGGAAGCCGAGGGTGAACACGTCGGGCACACCCCGCACGGCCGCGACCTCGGAGAGGACACGGAGGCCGACGTTGTGCCCCTGGCCGAGCACGGCGAGGCCTTGGCGCGTCAGCGCCCGGTTCACTCCGACCAGCGGCACGACATCGCACACCGTGCCCAGCGCGACGAGATCGAGCCATTGGCGCAGGTCGGGCTCGCGGCGCGCCGCATACCATCCGGCCCGGCGGAGCGCGCGATTGATCGCCACGACGAGCAGAAACGCCACGCCAACGGCTGCGAGTTCGCCGTAGCGGCCATCGCCGTCGTGACGATTCGGATTCACCACCGCGTAGGCCGCCGGCAGCCGCGCTTCGGCCGCATGGTGATCGGCCACGATCACCTGCTGGCCGGCCTGCGCCGCCGCCTCGATCGCCGCGAACGCGTGCGTGCCGCAGTCAACCGTCACGACCAGGCGCACTCCGGACGCGGCGTAGCGCAGCAACGCCTCGCGGTTCGGGCCGTAGCCCTCGCGCAACCGGTCGGGAACGTAGAACTCGATCCGGCCACCGGATGCGGCGAAGAACCTGACGAGGAGCGCCGCTGCGGTCGCGCCATCGACATCGTAGTCGCCGAACACCAAAACAGCCTCGCCGGTCGTGATGGCCTCGGCGAGCCGCGCGGCGGCGCGGTCCATGTCCTGCAAGCTCGAGGGATCGGGCAGCGAATGGCGGAGCGTCGGGTCCAGGAAGGCTGCGGCATCCTCGAGCGCGACCCCGCGCGCAGCAAGGAAGCGCGCCACGAACTCGGGCAGTCCGAGGCGCTGGGCGAGAGCCAAGGCGAGGCGCTCGTCGTACGCCGGCGCTACCCAGCGCCGGCCGGTCACCGATCGGCGCACGCCCAGGAGGAGATCGGCCTCGACGCCGGCGGGGGCGCCGAGCGGCACCGCTAGCTCGTGATCCGGTGCCGCGTGCGGATCCAGCGCACGGTGCCCGAACTCGATCGCATCACGATGCTCTCCGTGACCGCAGCGCCCGCGGCGCGCTTCACCCCCGCGAGCATCGTCCCGTCGGTAACCCCTGTCGCAGCGAAGATAACGTTGCCGCCGGCCAGATCCTCGAGCTTGTACTTTCGGTTCAAGTCTGAGATCCCAAGGCGTGCAGCGCGGGCGCGCTCTTCATCGTTGCGAAACACGAGCCGTCCCTGCATCTGCCCGCCGATCGAGCGGAGGGCCGCCGCCGCGAGCACGCCCTCCGGTGCCCCGCCAATACCCATGTAGATGTCCATCCCGGTCTCCGGCGTCGCGGTCGCAATGACGCCCGCGACGTCACCGTCCGGGATCAGGCAGATGCGGGCGCCGGCGTCGCGGACGGCGGCGATGAGCTCGGCGTGCCGCGGCCGGTCGAGAATGCAGGCGACGAGGTCACCGACCGCGCATCCCTTGGCGCGCGCCAGGCTGCGGACGTTGTCCTGCGCCTTACGGTCGAGATCAACGACATCCGGCGCCAGCCCACCGCCGACGGCGATCTTGTCCATGTAGACGTCGGGCGCGTTGAGGAACTGGCCCGCGTCCGCAAACGCTACCACGGCCAGCGCATTCGGCGCACCGCGCGCGGTGATGGTCGTTCCCTCCAAGGGATCCAGCGCGATGTCGACCTTCGGACCTTGGCCCGTCCCCACGCGCTCGCCGATGTAGAGCATCGGCGCCTCGTCGCGCTCTCCTTCGCCGATCACGACCGTCCCGTCGATCTCCACCAGCGCCAGCGCCTTGCGCATAGCGTCCACTGCCGCCTGGTCGGCAGCCTTCTCGTTCCCGCACCCGACCAGGCGCGAGGCCGCGAGCGCGGCCGCCTCGGTGACCCGGACGGCCTCGAGGGCCAGGTGACGCCCCATTCGTTCGGTTTCTGACATCATCTAGTACTCGACGAAAACCTCTGCCCTGCGATTCTCCGCCTCGCCGGCCGGCATCGACTCGAAATAGATTGGCTCGGAGTCGCTGCGGGCCTCGACCCGGACGACGGCGGGCGGCACCCCCAGCAAGACCAAGGCCTTCGCCACCGCCTCGGCCCGCGTCAACGACATCTGGAAGTTGGCGAGCATGTGTTCCGCCAGTGGCAGGTCGCGAGTACGGCTCGAGGAGTGGCCGACGACCCGGATGATGCCGCCCTGACGCTTCTGTACATCAACGACCTCGCGGAGCCGTGCGCGGTCGCCGGAACCGACGCGCGCTGAGCCATCGCCGAACCGGATGACGACCACGGGAAGGCCCGCCCCGCCGGCGGGCCCGCTCTGCACGGCCGCTGTCGCCGCCTCCAACGTCGGCCCTGACGAGGCGGCAGCGTCGCCTCCCCGAGGGCTGTCGCCGTCCACCCGAACGGATGTTCCGCGCGGCGGCGCCGCATCGAACTCGGCGTTGGCGGGCGCCGTCGTCACAGTCGGAGCCGACTCGGCCAATCGTGCCGCAAACATCTGCGCGAGCGTGTCGCCGCCGCCGCGCTCCGTTCGCGCCGGTGGCTCCTCGGGCTCGGCGGACGCCACGGGATGACGCTTCTTGCCGGACGGTTCCGCCGGCCCCTCGGCCTCGAAGCGCGGCTCCTCAGGTAGTGGCGTCTCGACCATGGAGTCGCCGGCGATCTCCTCCACCATCGACTCATCTGCGAGCACGCTCGGGCCCGTGTCGATCGCGGCCTCCATGTCATCGGGCGATATCGGCTCGACGATGAAGGGCGACTCCTCGTCCGCGGCCGTGGGCTCGACGACGGCCACCGCCTCGACATCGGGCGCCGGGCGCGGCGCCTCCTCCTCCTCCTCCTCCTCCTCCTCCTCCTCCTCCACAGCCCTAGCTCGCGGCGCCGACTCGGCGACTGCCGAAGGCTCGGTCAACCGCTCTTCAGTCATGGCTTCTGCCCGCACCTCTTCGTCCGTATAACGAGCGCGGGCGCGGTCGGCAACCAGCCCCTCAGCGATCTCGGCTCGCTCGGCGCCACTCTCCGCCGCGGGGCGCTCCGGGACCGTGCTCAGCTCGGGGAAGTCCTGATCCGCCCCAGGGGCGCTGGCCGCGACCTGCAACGTCTCGTCATCGGAACTAACGAGGTCGTCATAGACCGCGGCGGGATTCGCCCAGTCCGGCACCGCGGAACAGCCTGCCGTCGCGAGCGCAGCACCGAATGTGCAGGCGGCGCCGAGGCGGACGTGCCAGCGCCTCGGCGCCCCGCTGACTCTCATGGTCGCTTCACTCCGCACCGAAGCCCCACCCGACACCGCGCCACCGGTTCATCATAGGGCCGGCAGGCGGACGATCAACGAGGAAGCCATGCTAGGGAAACAAAGGCGCCTGTTCGAGGCCGCGCGTCTCTTCCAGCTCGCACATGAGGTTGAAGTTCTGGACCGCCTGACCGGCAGATCCCTTCACGAGGTTGTCGAGGACCGAGACCACGATCGCGCGCCCTTTGAGCCGATCCTCGAACACCCCGACCAGGCAGTGGTTCGACCCGCGCACGTGCCTGGTGGCAGGTGCAACGCCCTTCGGCACCACGCGTACGAAAGGCTCGCCCGTGAAGCGCTCTGCGAGGCTGCGGCGCAGGTCGTCAGCCGTCCACCCGTTGCGCAGCGATACATAGATCGTGGCGAGAATGCCGCGGTTCATCGGCATCAGATGCGGCGTGAAGTTGACGATGATCGGGGCACCCGCGGCGCGCGAGAGCTCCTGTTCGATCTCCGGGGCGTGCCGGTGCGCCGCGACCCCGTAGGCGTGGATGCCTTCGCTCACTTCCGCGAACAGGCTCGCCTCTTTGGCGGCGCGGCCCGCACCGCTGACGCCCGATTTGGCATCGATGATGATGTTGTCGGCATCGATGGCGCCGGCCTCAAGGGCGGGGACGAGCGGCAGGAGCGCGGTGGTGGGATAGCACCCCGGGCAGGCGACCAGGCGCGCCGCCGCGATTGCCTCGCGCGCAAACTCGGTGAGACCGTAGACGGCGGTGCGCTGCAAACCCGGGGCGCGGTGGGCGTGGCCGTACCACTGGGCATAGGTATCCGTATCGAACAGACGGAAGTCGGCCGAGAGATCGATGACTTTCGCGTCACCCTTCAGGCGCGGGCGTGTATCGGTCGAGGCCGTGCCGTTCGGCGCCAGCAGGCTCGAAACCACGTCCTGAGTGGTTCCATGGGGCAGTGCGCAGAACACGACATCGACGTCGAGCCCGGCCCAGTCGGCCCGCTCCATCGGCACCAGACGCGGCAGATCGAGCCCACCGAGATGGGGGAACACCGCGTCCACCGGCTGATCGGCGTGGCGCTCGCCCGTGAGCAGGACGAGGTCGGCCTGCGGGTGGCGCGACAGCAGGCGGATCAACTCCGCCCCGGTGTAGCCGCTCGCTCCGAGGATGGCGACCCGCTTCCGCGCGTTGCTTGCTTGCCTCACCTGTCCCTCCCGCTGCGTCCGGCGCGGCACCAACGGGTTGGCGTCCCGGCCCCTACCGTTTGGAGAACTGGAAGCTGCGGCGCGCCTTTGCCTTACCGTACTTCTTGCGTTCGACGACGCGGGCGTCGCGGGTGAGAAAACCACCCGACTTCAGCGCTCCTCGCAGCGTCGGCTCGTAGAACGTCAACGCGCGGCTGATGCCGTGGCGTACCGCTCCGGCCTGGCCCGACAGGCCGCCGCCGCTCACGGTGCACTTGGCATCGTACTGGCCGTCGCGCCCCGCCGCGATGAAGGGTTGATTGATCAGCATCTGAAGGACGGGACGGGCGAAGTACTCCTGATAGCGTCGCCCGTTGACCACGACCTTGCCACTCCCGGGGCGCAGCCAAACCCGGGCGACCGCATTCTTGCGCTTGCCAGTGGCATAGGAGCGGCCCTGGGCGTCGATCTTCGGTGCGGCCGCCGGCTCCGGTGGGGTCTGCCCGCGCGCACCCCGCAGCGACTCGATCTGGGTCAGATCGGCGGTCATGCCTGCACGCTCCTTGCGTTCTTCGGGTTAGCCGCGGCGAAATCGAGCACCGCCGGATTCTGCGCCACGTGCGGATGCGAGGGTCCGGCGTAGACGCGCAAATTGGAGAGCTGCTGGCGCCCCAGCGGTCCACGCGGGATCATCCGCTCGACGGCCTTCTGGATCACCCGCTCGGGATAGCGGCCGCCGAGGATGAGACCGGCAGTCCGAGCCTTGATCCCACCTGGATAGCCAGTGTGCGCATAGTAGACTTTGTCCGCGCGCTTGCGACCCGTCAGGCGGACCTTCTCGGCGTTGATCACGATGACGTGGTCGCCGTCATCGACGTGTGGTGTGAAGCCTTTGAGATGCTTGCCCCGCAGCCGATTGGCTACATAGCTCGCGAGCCTGCCGAGCACGACGCCATCCGCGTCGATCAGCACCCACTTCTTTTGTATGTCACGCGGACGCGCAATGAACGTGGTCATCTATGTCCTTCGCACCCCAGCCGCTGTGCCCGCATGATGCGGGTACGCGCGTGCGTGTCAACGAGAAAGTACGCAAGGGCAAGGCGTTAGAAGGCGGTACCAGGGTATGTCGGGCAGATGCATCACGGCGTTTGCGGTACCGCACGACCGCGCGGGCGCTCTATGATAGGCCGATGACCGCCGGAGCGAGCACGATGGCCGAGCCAGAGGCGAGAATCGACTGCCTGCAACGCGACTTGCGCGACGGTATCCTCCACTTGACGCTCAATCGGCCCACCGCGCGCAACGCACTCTCACGCGCGCTCCTCCAGGCGCTCCTCGGCGAGGTCGTCGCGGCGGCGGAGGCGCCCGATGTACGGGTGGTCGTGATCGCCGGCGCCGGCGCGGCATTCTGCTCGGGACATGACCTCAAGGAACTCCGAGCGCTCAACTCCGCCGACGCCTATCAGGCGGTGTTCCGGCTCTCGAGCCAGGTCATGCTGGCGATGATCCGCTCGCCGGTGCCCGTCATCGCGCGCGTCCACGGGGTAGCCTCGGCGGCGGGCTGCCAGCTCGTAGCGAGTTGCGATCTCGCGATCGCCAGCGAGGACGCGTCGTTCGCCACCCCTGGGGTCAACATCGGCCTCTTCTGCTCGACACCCATGGTGAGCCTGAGCCGCAACGTGCCGCGCAAGCGCGCGATGGAAATGCTGCTGACCGGCGAGGCCATCGGCGCCACGGACGCGGCCGATCTCGGCCTCGTCAATCGAGCCGTCCCCGCGACCGAGCTCGATCGCGCCGTCACCGCCCTGGCGCAACGGATCGCTGCCAAGTCGCGGCGCACGGTCGCGATCGGCAAGGAGGCGTTCTATCGCCAGATCGACATGGAGCTATCGGCCGCCTACGACTATGCGAGCCAAGTGATGGCCTACAACATGCTGGCGGCCGACGCCGAGGAGGGCATCGATGCGTTCCTCGGCAAGCGTGCACCGGTGTGGCGAGACGCCTGAAGTCCCCGGACGCGATGGACCACGACTACTACCCCGAGGACCTCATCCGCGGCGTCCTCCGCAGCGTCCGGACGATCGCCATGGTAGGGGCGAGCGCGCACTGGAACCGGCCCAGCTATTTCGCGATGAAGTATCTGCAGAGGAAAGGCTACCGGATCGTCCCAGTGAATCCCAAGGAGGCGGGAGGTATGATCCTCGGCGAGCGGGTCTATGGCGCGCTCGCCGAGATCCCCTTCAAGATCGACATGGTGGACATCTTTCGCGCTTCCCAAGCGGCGGGCCCGATTACGGACGAGGCGATTGAGGTCGGCGCGCGCGTGGTTTGGATGCAGCTTGGTGTCCGCGATGACGCGGCGGCACGGCGGGCCGAGAGGGCCGGACTGACTGTCATCATGAACCGCTGCCCCAAGATCGAATACGGACGGCTGAGCGGCGAGATCGGCTGGCTCGGCATCAACACGCGCGTGATAAGCAGCAAACGAAAAAAGGGCGTCTAGAATGGACACTCCCGAGTACGGTTTCGAGACCCTGGCGATTCATGCCGGCGCCGCGCCCGACCCCACGACCGGTGCGCGGACGACCCCGATCTACCAGACCACGTCCTACGTGTTCGACGACGTCGACCATGCGGCGTCGCTCTTCAATCTCCAAGTGTTCGGGAACATCTACACACGCATCACCAACCCGACGACGTCGGTATTGGAGGAGCGGGTCGCCGCGCTCGAGGGCGGCCGGGCCGCGCTGGCGGCCGCCTCGGGACACGCCGCTCAGCTGCTCGTGATGCACACGCTGCTCGAGGTCGGCGACGAGTTCATCGCCTCCGACAAGCTCTATGGTGGCTCGATCACCCAGTTCAGTCACTCGTTCCGGCGCATGGGCTGGACAGGCCTTCTCGTCGATCCCGATGATCCCGACAACTTCCGCCGGGCGTTGACGCCGCGCACCAAAGCCATCTTCATCGAGAGCCTAGCCAACCCTGGTGGCATCGTCATCGACATCGAGTCGATCGCCGCGATCGCGCACGGGGCCGGAATCCCGCTCATCGTCGACAACACGCTGGCCTCACCCTACCTCTGCCGACCGTTCGGTTGGGGCGCCGACATCATCGTGCACTCGCTCACAAAGTTCCTGGGCGGCCACGGCAACTCGATCGGCGGCATCCTCGTCGAGTCGGGCAAGTTCGACTGGGCGGCGGGCGGCAAGTTCCCTGCCCTGACGGAGCCGACGCCCTCGTATCACAACCTGCGCTTCTACGAGACCTTCGGCGACATGGCCTTCTGTGTCGCCGCTCGCACGGTCGGTCTGCGCGACCTGGGTCCGGCGCTAAGCCCGATGAACGCGTTCCTGATTCTGACCGGCATCGAGACCCTGCCGCTGCGCATGGCGCGGCACTGTGAGAACGCTCTGAAGGTGGCCACGTTCCTCGAGAGCCACGACCGCGTGGCATGGGTCTCCTACGCCGGTCTGCCTTCAAGCCGCTACCACAACCTGGCGAGGAAGTACCTGTCCAATGGGGCCGGCGCGGTCATGACTTTCGGCGTCAAGGGCGGCTACGAGGCTGGCATCCGACTGGTTGAGAATGTGTCGCTGCTATCGCACTTGGCCAACATCGGCGACACCCGCAGCCTGATCATTCACCCGGCCTCGACGACACATCGGCAACTCAATGCCGAGCAGCTTGTCGCATCGGGCTCGGGACCCGACGTCGTGCGGCTATCGATCGGGCTCGAGAGCGCGAACGACATCATCCGCGATCTCGACCAGGCGCTTGCCGCCTGAAGGCGCCCTACTCGCCCGGTGCCGGCGCCATCCGCACCGACGCCCTGCTCGCACGCCCGCGCGGAATGAGCAGGGCCAGTACGGCGGCGATGGTGGCAAACACCACGATGAAGGCGAAGATGCCGTCGAGCGAGCCCGTCAAGCTGTGAACGAGCGGGACGAGCGCCACGCCCAGCGATGAAACGCCGAGGTTCAGCACGAACTTGATGCCGTAGATGCGGCCGCGCCACTGCGTCGGAGTGAATTGCGCAAGCAACGAGTTCTCTGCCGGGAGCACCACCGAGTGGGCGCCGACCATCGCCATGGCCGCCGCAACCAACCACAAGTCCCCCGCCCCGTAGGCGAGCGCCGCGAGCGGCACCGCGCCGACCAGGCCGGCCGCGTAGATCGTCCGCAGCGAGTAGCGATCGGCGAGCTCACCGCCGATCAGCTGGGCGAGCCCACCCAACAAGAAGACCGCCGACACCATCAGCCCCACCACGGCCGTACTGCCGCCCGCGAGATCGGCGACCCGCTCGCTGAAGACCTTGGGCAACCCGACCACCAGCGTCTGATAGATCAGTCCGACGCAGACGACCGTCATCGCCATGATGGCGAACGCGCGGCGCAGATCGACAGCGGATGCCGGGACGTGGGGTGCCGACGTCTCGTCCGGCTCCACCAGCCGACCGCGCCGGGCGAGAACGACGAACGCCATGCCCGTGAGCAGGCACAGGGCCCCGGGGACGATGAAGGCGGCGCGCCAACTCAGGAGGTCGGTGAGGGCGCCCGCGACGACGGCGCCGCCCGCCGTCCCCACGCTGCCGAACACGCCGTTGATCCCGAGCGCGCGGCCACGGGTGGCAGCATTGTGAACCAGCCAGGCGATTCCGACCGGGTGGTAGATCGATGCGAACAGGCCGATGAGCGCGAGGCCGCCGGCCAATTGCCACGGCCCGGTCGCGAGACCGGTGAGGATCGCCGCCGCGCCGGTCCCGAGAAAAAAGACCGCCATCATTCCCGTTGCGCTCCAGCGATCGCCGAGCCAGCCGGCAGGGAGTGCGGCCGCGCCAAACAGCACGAAGCCCGGCAGCGCGAGGGCGACGAGCTCGTCGTACGGCAGCGGGAACTCGCTCCCGAGCGCCAGGACGACCGTCGGGTAGAGCAGCATGAGGAGATGCGAGAAGGTGTGTGCCGCGCTCGAGAACAGGAGCGGCCAGCGCGCTGCGCCCGTCACCGCGGCTCCCTGGTTTCGGCCGCGACCCAGGCGAGGTAGTCCGGGTTGCCCCCGTTGATCGGCAACGCGACGACGTCGGGGCACTGATAGGAATGGTTCGACTTGACGCGTGCGACCAACTCGAACCATTC
>Ga0194132_10009115_pt1 | contig 13870 bp, 10 predicted proteins | sample TA2KigOf80mmetaG_FD_148612 | JGI IMG/M metagenome (GOLD analysis project Ga0194132, IMG submission 148612) | Freshwater microbial communities from Lake Tanganyika, Tanzania - TA2015054 Kigoma Offshore 80m | ecosystem: Environmental > Aquatic > Freshwater > Lake | place: Tanzania: Lake... | reverse complement strand
GGGGGCGCGCACGCCGTCGCTTTCTCCGCCCACTCCGCCGCCGCCGCGAACTCGCCGGCCGCCGCGTACGCCGCGGCCAGCGCCCGCAAACACGTCCAGTCCTGCCAGTCCGACAGCGCGCACGCGCGGCGCGCCATATCGACGGCCGCGGCGCGCTCGTTCGCGGGCGCGGCGGCGCTGTTCCACCAACTCGCGTAGCTGGCGTAGGCGTCGGCGGCGTTCGGGTTCAGCCGCACCGCTTCGATCAGGTCGCCCACCGCGCCCTCTTCGTCCCCCAACGGCTGCCGCGCCCGGCCCCGGTGGTGGTAGGCGTCGGCGTACTTCGGGTCGAGGCGCACGGCTTCGTTCAGGTCGTCGAGCGCGCCGCGGGCGTCGCCCAGCGCGAGGCGCTCCGCGCCGCGGTTCTTGTACGCCGGCGCGCGGTCGGGCGCGAGCCGCAGCGCGTCGGTGAAGTCGGCGACCGCGGCCCGGTGGTCGCCGCGCACCGCGAAGCACTCGCCGCGCCGCAGCCACGCCGGGACGAAGTTCGGCGCGAGCCGCACGACCGCGGTGAAATCCGCCACGGCCTCCGCGAGCCGCCCGCCGGCCCGGTGCAGGTCGCCGCGCTGGTACAGCGCGTCGGCGAAGTGCGGGCGCAGGCGCAGGGCCTCGGTGTAGTCGGCCAGCGCCGCGCCCGGGTCGCCGGTCAGGGCGCGCACGAACCCGCGGTTGTACCACGCCGGCGCGCTCGCCGGGCGCAGGGCCAGCGCCGCCCCGTAGTCCGTGAGGGCCGCGCCGTAGTTCGCCAGCGCGGTCTGCGAGAACCCGCGGTTGTGCAGCGCGTTCACGAGGTCCGGGGCCAGCGCCAGCGCGCGGTCGAAGTCGGCCACGGCGCGGGCGTGCTCCCCCAGCGCGGCGCGCGCGAGGCCGAGGTTCTGGTGCGCCAGCGCCATCCGCGGGGCCAGTTCGAGCGCGCGGTCGAAGTCGGCCACGGCGCGGGTGTACTCGCCCAGCGCAACCAGTGCCAGCCCGCGGTTGTTCAGCGCGCCGGCGAACGTCGGGTCGAGTTCGAGCGCGCGGTCGAAGTCGGCGACGGCGCGGGCGTGGTCGCGACACGCGGCGTAGGCGTACCCGCGGTTGTTGAGGGTCCGCGCGGACGCGGGGTCGGCGCGGAGGGCGTGGGTGAACTCGGCGACGGCGCGAGCGTAGTCGCCGGCGCGCGCGGCCCGCAGCCCGCGCTCGGTGTGAACCTGCGCCGCGCCCACATCCGGCGCGCCGGGCGACGGGGCCGGCGCGGGGCCGGGCGCGACGAGCGGCCCGCCGCACGAGGGGCACTCGCCCCCGGCCAGCGCCGGCGGCAGGTCTAGCGATTGCCGACAGAGGGCGCATTCCACGAGCACGGGCGGCCTCCCAAAGTTCTCCCCATCATCCCCGCCGCGGCGCACCGGGGCAACGGCGCGCCTTTGTGCGCGCCGGTTACGAGCACAATCCGCGGCCCACCCCCAGACGAGTTGGCGCTCTGGCGCTCTGGCGCTCTGGGGTGAAAAACACTTGAAAAACAAGAATTTCCCCCAGAGCGCCACTCCGAAACAGTGGCGCTCTGGGGTGGGGGGAAGTGGCGCTCTGGGTTGGGAATTGACGATCTCTTTTTGGCAATCTGGGGTGAATTGCGCGCGCCCAGTCGGGCCGTCCGTGGCGAACACGGAGCCACAACCGCGCGCGAAATCGGGCTTCCCAAGTTGCGCGGGTTGTGGCATCTTCCGCGGCGCATGGACGCACCCGAACCACCGCCGGCCGCGCCGCCCCCGGAACCCGCCCCCGTCGTGGCCGAACCGCCGGCGCGCCGCCGGGTCACGCGCCGCGGGCTGCTGAAGCTCGCCGGCGGGCTGGCCGGCCTCGGCGTCTTCGCCGAGTTCCTCCGCGTCTCCGCGTTTACCAACGTCCACACCGTCGTTCCCGGTCGCGTGTACCGCACCGCGCAACTCAGCGCCGCGCGCCTGTCGAAGTTCATCGCTGAAAAGGGCGTGCGCACGGTCGTGAACCTGCGCGGCGTGTGCAAGGACATGAGCTGGTACGTGGACGAGTGCCACTGCACGCTCGACGCCGACATCAGCATGGAGGACATCACGTTCTCGGCGAAGCGGTTCCCGGCCCCGAGCGAACTCCAGCGCCTGATCGACGTGCTGGACCACACCGCGTACCCGATCGTGATTCACTGCCAGCGCGGGGCCGACCGCACCGGGCTGGCCGCGACCGTGGTGCGCCTGCTCCAGAGCGACGACGACCTGCCGACCGCGCGGCGGCAACTGTGGCCGCGGTACGGGCACTACGCGGTCGGGCGCACGGCGATTCTGGACGTGGTGTTCGACTACTACGCGGAGTGGCTGAAGGCCCGCGGCGAGGGCCACGCCCCGGAGCGGTTCCGCCGCTGGGTGGCGAACGACTACTGCCCCGGCCCGTTCCGCGCGAAGTTGGAACTGGTCGGCCCGGTCACGTTCGCCCCCGGCCGCGGGTTCGTGGTCGGGGTGCGGGCGACGAACACGTCGGTCGAGCCGTGGCGGTTCGACACCGGGCGCATGGGCGGCGTGCGGCTGCGGTACACGGTGATCGCGGAGAGCGACGGCACAACGGCGCGCCGCGCCTACGTCGGCACGGTCGCGCGCGCGGTCCACCCCGGCGAGAGTATCGAGTTCGCCTGCGGCCTGCCGCCGCTCCCCGCCGGCACGTACTCGTTCCACGCCGACCTGCTCGACGCGCAAACCATCGAGTACCACCACAGCGACTTCGCCCAGTACGGCTCCGAACCGCTGGCCTCCGCGCTCATCGTGCGGTAGCGCATACGAGGAGACGGGCCGCACGGCCCGCCCGAACCATGTCCCTTCTTTCCGTTGTCGTTCCGCTGAAGGACGAGCGCGAGAACGCGCGCCCGCTGGTGGAGCGCGTGAGGGCCGCACTCGACGGCGGCCGGGTCGGGCCGTGGGAACTCGTCCTCGTGGACGACGGCAGCACCGACGGCACGTTCGCCGAACTCGACGCGCTCGCGCGGGCCGACGAGCGCGTGAAGGCGGTCCGCCTGCGCCGCAACTTCGGCCAGAGCGCGGCCACGCAAGCCGGCATCGACGCGGCCCGCGGCGACGTGATCGCCACGATGGACGGCGACCTCCAGAACGACCCCGCCGACATCCCGCTCATGCTCGCCAAGCTGAACGAGGGCTACGACGCGGTCCTCGGCCAGCGCGAGAAGCGCCGCGACAAGCTGCTGCTCCGCAAGCTGCCGAGCGCCACGGCGAACTGGCTGATCCGCAAGGTGCTGGGCGTGCCGTTCAAGGACTTCGGGTGCGCGCTCCGCGTGGTGCGCCGCGAGGTGTTCGACGGCATGGTGCTGTACGGCGAGATGCACCGGTTCATCACCGCGCTCATCATGCAGCAGGGCGCGCGGGTCGCGCAACTGCCGATCCGCCACCACGCGCGCACCGCGGGGAAGTCGAAGTACAACCTGTCGCGCACGGTGCGCGTGGTCCTCGACCTGATGACGGTGAAGTTTCAGGGCAGCTTCCAGACGCGGCCGATGCACCTGTTCGGCGGCGTCGGGCTGGTGTGCCTGTTCGCCGGGCTGCTGGGCGTGATCGCCAGCGTGGTGATGAAGTACACCACCGGCCCCGGCATGACCGCGAACCCGCTGTTCCTGTTGGGCGCGGTCGCCGCCTTGATCGGCGTGCAGTTCGTTTCGCTCGGGCTGATGGGCGAAGTACTGACGCGCGTCTATTACGAGAGCCAAGGGAAGCGCCCGTACGTGGTGCGCGAGCGGCGCAACTTCGAGCGCCCGCGCGCCGCCCCGCGCGAATCAATCGCCGCGTGACGCCAATGAGTGACGAGAACGCACTTCTGCGAGCGATTGGGGCGCACCCGGACGAGGACACGCCGCGCCTCGCCTACGCCGACTGGCTCGACGAGCACGACCAACCCGAGCGCGCGGCCTTCGTCCGCGGGCAGATCGAATACACGCAACTCAAGGACGACTCCCCGCGCCGGCGCGAGGTCGCATTCCGCTGCCGCCAACTGCTCGACGCGCACGAGAACGACTGGCTCGCCGCGCACCCGTTCGGCCGCGATTGGCACTGGGCGCGCGGGTTCGTGGAGAGCTTCACCAGCACGCCGGAAGCGCTGCACGGCGCGGACGCGGACCTGTTCGATACGCACCCGTTCCGCCGGCTGTGGTTGTGGGAACTGAACGGGGACGCCGCGGGCGTCCACCTGATCCCGGCCGGCAACCGCCTCGCCGCGCTCGACCTGATCGGCAACCGTCTAAACACGAACGCCCTGAAAAAGCTGGCGAAAGCGGCGCACTTGCCCCACCTGCGCGAGCTGGGCTTGATGTTCAACGCCCTGCGCGACACCGCGATCCCGGTGCTGTGCGGCGAACCGTTCTTCCAGCGCCTCGACGTGCTCCGCCTCGGCGCGAACCCGTTCACCGACGAGGGCCGCGCCCGCCTGCGCACCCACTTCGGCCGGCGCGTCACCTTCGCCCACGACCGCGAACCGGAGCGCCTCTACACGCTCCAAGACGACTACCTGCGCGTCGGCTGGGGGAACGACCTCACGCAGTTCTTCCTGCAAGCCGGTGAGCACGAGCAGCGCCTCGCGGTCTTCGATCACGCGGGCGCGCTGCTGGGGATCGAGCGGCGCGAGGTCGTCCAAAAGGCCGGCGCGAACTACCAACAGCGCTACAAGACCCGCGAGGCGGCGCGCGACCAGTGGCTCGCGGAACTGGGCTACACGTCCGCGACGATCAAGGTGAAGCGGTTCCAGTTCGGCGACGGCTCCGGGTTGACGCCGTTCAACTGGTGGGCGGAGATGTTCGATCAGACGAACAGCCCGGAGCGCCCCGGGCTAAACGAAGCAATCGATCGCTGGCTAGGAGAGGGGCAGTATCGCTTCGCCTTCGGCGGCAGCGACGTCTGGTTCGACCGCAATGGCGAGGTCACGGACACGTGACGTGCGAAGCCGCGACCGGCGCTACACTTCCACCTTCTTCCACTTCCCGCTGGCGAAGCGCAGGGCGAAGAACGTGCCGCGCAGCCAGAGGTCGGCGCACATCGCCACCCACGCGCCGAGTAAGCCCATGTCGTAACCGCGAACCACGCCCAGCGGCCCCAAGTCCACTTGCGGGGCGGTCAGCAGGTACGCGAGCGGGATGCGCACGCCGAGGAACCCGAACCAACTGAACAGCACCGGGACGCGCGAGTCGCCGGCTCCGCGCAGCGCCGCGGTGAAGATGATCTGGCACGCCAGCGCCGGCATCGCGCACGCGATCAGCCGCAGCGCCGGCACGCCGGCGTCAACGACGGGTTTCAGGCGCGGTTCCGGGCAGAACACGCGAAACATCGGTTCGGCCAGCAGCAGGAACAGCAGGCCCATGAAGCACATGAGCGCGCCGCCGAGCGCGAGCGCGGTCCACCCGCACCGCGCGGCGCGGGCCGGGTTCCGCGCGCCGAGGTTCTGCCCCACGAGCGCCATCGCCGCCGTACCGAACGCGCCGCCGGACAGGAACCCGAGCGCTTCCCACCGCAGGGCGATGCCGTGCGCGGAACCGGCCGTGTCGCCGAGTTTGTTCACGAGACTGAGGAACCAGAGTTGGCAGAACGCGGCCGAAAGGCTGTCGATCCCGGCCGGCACGCTGACCCACAGCATCCGGCGGATCAGCGCGAAGTCGGGCACCACGTACGCGAGCCGCAGCTTCAACCCGGACTTGCCGCGCGCGAGGATCACGAGCAGTGTGATGCAGCCGATGACGTGGCTCAGGCCGGTGCCGAGCGCGATACCCTGAAAGCCCATCGCCTCGATGGGGCCGACGCCGAAGCACAGCCCCCACGCGAGCGGCACGTTCAGCACCGCAACGAGACCGAGCACCTTGAGGCCGGTGCGCGTGTCCCCGGCCCCGGCGAGGCACGCGGCGCACGCGGACTCGGTGATCTGGAACGCCAGTAGCGCCGCCAGTGGGGTGAGGAACTCGACGCACACGCGCCCGGAGTCGCCGGTCAGCTTCAGGGCTTCGATAAGGGCGGGCAACCCGGCCAGCGCGCCGACCGCGCCGACGGTTCCGAACACGAACGCGAGCAAGATGCCCTGCCCGGTGGCGCGGTTCGCCAGCGCCCATTCGTTCGCGCCGACGAACCGCGCGACCAGCGCCGTGCTGCCGACCGTGACGATGACGGTGTAACTGGACACGAACCAGTACAGGTAGCCGGCGGTGTTGAGCGCGGAGAGGTACACGGCGCGGCGGTCGGGGTCCGCGAGCGGGAACCGGCCGGCGAGGTACTGGTCGGAGAGCGAGACGACTAAGTGCAGGTACTGTTGGGCAAGCGCGGGGAGCGCGAGGGCGAGCACCTGCCGCCAGAGCGGGCGGTCGGCCCGGTCCGGCGGTGCGGGGGGAGCGTCCATTCTCACATGATAGGCGGACGAATCAGGCCGGCGGCGCGGCGTCCGCGGTACGGGAGCGGGGCTTGCGCTTGCGCTTCGCGTACTTGCGGCGCTTGTGGCTCCCGGTCGCCGGCGGCGGGGCCGCGTTCGCCCACAGCACGATGCGGAACTGGCCGAGGGTCAGCGTGCCGATCACGTCCGGCGTCGTGCCCGGCGCGTAGTACTTCGGGTTCAGCGAATAGATCATGTTGCGCCCGTCGCGCTCGCCCTTCAGCACCCCGGACAGGCGCATCACGCCGAGGTGGTGCGACATGTTGACCATGCGGATGTCCACCGCGTCGGCCAACGCGCCGACGCACATCGGCCCCTTGGTGAGCTGAAACAGCACCTTCAGGCGCGTGGGTTCGGACACCGCCGCCAACAACTCGGCGACTTCGCAGGCTACGAAATACTCGGTCATCGGCTCACCAGAAGGACGCCGCGAACTGCGGCAGCGGGCGGGCATCGGTCTCGGGGGCATCTTACGAATCGCGCCCGCGCGCGGAAACGCACGCGGCCCGCGCACCGTCAGATGCGCGGGCCGCGTGCGGGAAATGTGAGAGCCGGCGGCGGGATTCGCGCCCGCATGAACCGAGGTACGAGCTCGGTGCCTTTCTGTGTCGTGCCACGCCGGCAGGGGCCGATGAGGAGTGAGAAGTGCAGGCAAATCCCTGCGGTTGCTGTCTTTCCTCCTGACTCCTCACTCTGTCCGAAAGGGCGGCGCGGGGGGAGTCGAACCCCATCACCTCGGCCTTCACAGGGCCGCGTGCTACCGCTACACCACATGCCGCATCACAGCGAACGGAACAGTGATCCCGGGTGGAGTCGAACCACCGATCTCCTCCGTGTCAGGGAGGCACCTTGAACCGCTGGGCCACGGGATCGTGTCGAGCGAGCGGAAGGGGTGGGATTCGAACCCACATGCCCGTGAGGGCTACCGCGTTAGCAGTGCGGCCCGGCCAAGCCGTATCCGGGTCCCTTCCGTAGTGGCCGGTGTGTGTGCGACGGGCGCGGGCCGCGGGTCGAACCCCAGTCGGCCGGACCATTGTTCGGGCCACGCGCCCGCGCCCGCCGCACACACCCCGACCGAGTGGAATCGCAGGGAGTCGAACCCTGACGCCGTGCTTGCAAGGCACAGCTCGCGCCCGCGCGCGATCCCGAGTTCAGTGACTGAGGTGGGAGTCGAACCCACACTGCGCAGGCTCTCAACCTGCCGGCTCTACCGAGTTGGCCTACCCAGTCATCGAACCAGTTGCGGTGCCCGGGACTCGAACCCGGATGCTAGGCTTATGAGACCCGGCCGGGTACCTACCCGCCCGCACGCGTTCGCGCGATCCGTTACCAGTTGCGGACTTGGGAGTTGAACCCAACGTTCAGGCTTATGAGACCCGACCGAGCGCCGGCCCGTCCGCAATACCGATCACAAGAGTGGTGACGGTGGGATTCGAACCCACACTGTCCACGTTCTGAGCGTGGCGACTCCTGCCGTTGGTCTACATCACCAGTTGGGAAGTGAAGATTGACGATTTCTGATTGACGATTGAGGCACGGAATCCCTCCGGGCTGCCCAACCGCCAACCACCAATCTCCAATTCGCCAGTGACCCGTGGGGGAATCGAACCCCCACTTACAGGTTGAGAACCTGTCGTCCTGAACCGTTAGACGAACGGGCCGTATCACCAAGTGCCCCGGGTGGGAATCGAACCCACATTGCCCATCACAGGCGCCCGCTTTACAGGCGGACTGGCGGCCCACCGCGCGTCCGAAGGCAGTTGTCACTTCCACTGGAGCGGCCGTGAAGCAGCGCTTTGCTGCGACAGGCCGCGAGTCCCGCCGAGCGGCCGTGAAGCAGCGCTTTGCTGCGACAGGCCGCGAGTCCCGCCGAGCGGCCGTGAAGCAGCGCTTTGCTGCGACAGGCCGCGAGTCCCGCTGTAGCACGGGTGGGAGTCGAACCCACACCCACCAAGGTTTGAGCTTGGTCGCTTCTGCCGGTTGGCGTACCGTGCCATTCCTTCTAGAGCCTCCGGTGGGAGTCGAACCCACGCGGCCGTCATACCAAGACGGCAGGCTACCGTTACAACACAGAGGCATCACACCGACAGAGCGCCCAGTGGGAGTCGAACCCACACATCCGCCATGGCAAGGCAGTAGGCTGCCGCTACATCATGGGCGCGTTCAACAATCAACGATCCCCGACAGTACATCCGGCGGGATTCGCACCCGCGAAACCACTTTGGAAGAGTGGCGTGTTACTGCTACACCACGGACGCTCTCTTCGTTCCAAGTTCCAGAGTTCCAGAGTTCCAAGTTGAATACCGCGACCACACTTGAAACTTGGAACCTCGAACTTGGACTTCACAACCAGTGGAAGCGGTGGGAATCGAACCCACGTAAACCTGCTTAAGAGGCAGGCCCCTAGCCAACGTCGGACACACTTCCTTGGAGCGGCCGTGAAGCAGGCGTTGCTGCTACAGGCCGCGAGTTCAGCGGACCAGCGGTCCATACGGGAGTTGAACCCGCACCCTTCCCGTTGACAACGGGCTGCTCTACCAACTGAGCTTCTGGACCGTTCAGCAGGTGGCGGAGGAATCGAACCCCGCAGGATGAACCGTCGGTTTTGGAGACCGAGTGCGTTCCCAGACGCATTCACCACCTGTGTGTCTTCTGTAGCCGGCCTCACTGAGGCCGGGGCTGATCCCCTCGTATCGCTCCGGCCTCAGTGAGGCCGGCTACAAAGGCCGCGGCCGCGCAGAGGCCGGCTACAGAAGGCAGTACCCCGTGCGGGAATCGAACCCGACCTAGCCAGCTTGAAAGGCCGGCGACCTCACCAGAAGTCGAACGGGGCGGATCAACAAACGAAGCCGGCCGGGGGTCGCTTCTACCCCCGGCCGGCGCGGTTGCCATGAATGGCTCGCCGAGGGTTATCCGCTCGTATCCAGTTCCGCACTATCCAAGCCCAGACCCATGAGACCGGCCGCGGTATAGACCGTCTTCGCGACAACGGCGGCGGCCGTCGTAAGGCGAAGTTCGGTGCTCGCGTGCCAGAGTGTCATGGTTGTATCGGGTGTACGTTGTGTTCCGCGTTGTGTCGGTTCGGCTTCCGGGGTTACACACCCATCGGCCGTGTACGATAGATAGACGCGGCTCTCAGTAGTAGGTTCGCGGAAAACGCAAAATAGTTTCGCCTCTCGTTGAGATTCTTCCCGTGTCCACTCTCGCTGATACAGAACGCTGGATGAGACACGCACTTGCGCGCGCTTCCAACGGGCGCGGGTTCGTGGAACCCAACCCGATGGTCGGGGCGGTCGTGCTCGATTCCGCCGGGGAACTCGCGGGCGAGGGCTGGCACCAACAGTTCGGCGGCCCTCACGCCGAGGTGTTCGCGCTCGCCGCGGCCGGGGACCGCGCGCGCGGCGGTACGCTGATCGTCACGCTGGAGCCGTGCTGCCACCACGGGAAGACGCCGCCTTGCACTGAAGCCGTGCTGCGCGCGGGAATCGCGCGCGTCGTGGTCGCGATGGCCGACCCGTTCCCGAAGGTGGCCGGCGGCGGGCTGGCGGTCCTCCGCGCCGCGGGCGTTGAGGTTCACGTCGGCCTGTGCGAAGCGGAAGCAATCGCCCTGAACGCGCCGTATCTGAAGCTGCTCCGCACCGGGCGACCGTGGGTTCACGCGAAGTGGGCCATGACGCTCGACGGCAAGATCGCGACACACACTGGCGAATCGAAATGGATCAGCGGTGAAGAGTCCCGCCGCCGCGTTCACGAGCTGCGCGGGCGCGTGGACGCGATCCTCGTTGGCGCGGGCACCGTTCGCGCCGACGACCCGCTGCTGACCGTGCGCCCGCCCGGCGCACGGGTTCCGGCGCGCGTCGTGGTGTCGACATCGGGGAACTTGCCCGAAGCGTGTCAGTTGCGCGCGACCGCGCGCGACGTGCCGGTGATCGTTTACACCGCGAACCCGGCCGCGCTCATGGGTTGGGCCGCGGACGGCGCGGAAGTCGTTCGTGCAGAGGGCTTGGACGCGATCCTCGCGGACCTCGGCGCGCGCCGCTTTACCAACCTGCTGATCGAAGGCGGCGCGGGGTTGCTCGGCGCGGCCTTCGACGCGAGCGCGATTGACGAGTTCCATGTCTTCATCGCACCGAAGCTGGTCGGCGGTTCCGGGCCATCGCCGGTGGGCGGCGCGGGCCTGTCGCGCATGGCTGATTCGCTGGCACTGTCGCGCGCCAGCTTCGAGCCTTCAGGGGACGATGTGTATCTGCATGGGTTCGCACGAAAATAAGCCGCTTGCGGCTTCGCCAGTGTTTGCGAAGCCGCAAGCGGCGCAGGGTCGCGAAAGAACTGCCCCCTTCCCGCCGTAGGGCTTGCGGCCGGATTTTGACCCGGCTTATACTGTCGCCACGCGCGCACCACACTCATTCGGGATCACGCATGACGGCCCGGGCGGTCCACTGGCACGAGGGCATGTTCCTCCAGCCGCACCAGTTCTAGGCCGAGCACCGCTACCTCACGGCCCGCGCGCACCGCGCCGCGAGTTGGCCCACGCACCACGTCTGGGGCCTGCGGACTGTTGAACTCGACGCGGACGCCCTCACCAACAACCGGCTCGTCGTGCGGGCGCTGCAAGCGGTCTTTCGCGACGGCACGCCCATCGAAGTTCCCGCCGACGGACTGCTTCCCACCATCGAACTGAAGGGACTGTTCGAGCCGGGGCAACCGCTCATGGTGTACCTCGCCATCCCCGCGCTCAACTTGGGAAAGGCGAACATCGCGGAGGATGTGCCCGACCCCAACGCGCGGTATCAGCTCGATACGCAAGAGCTTGAGGACGAGAACACCGGCGTGAACCCGCAGCCGGTGCGCGTCCGTCGGCCGAACCTGCGCTTGCTCGTCGGCGAACAGGATCAGACTGGCTTTTCGACGCTGCCGCTGGTGCGGCTCGTGAAGTCGGCGCTGGCCAACGCCCCGCCCGAAGTGGACGTGTCGTACATCCCGCCGGTTTTGGCGTGCGACACGTGGCCGGCGCTGCACGGCGACATCCTGCAATCGCTGTTCGACCGCATCGGCCGCAAGCGCGAGCGGCTCGCCAGCGCGCTCGCGGCCCGCGGCGGCGCGCTCGTCGGCACCGACCCGCAAGACGCGGTGAGCGCCGCGCACCTGCGCGAGTTGAACGAGTCCTACGCGGTGCTGAGCGTGATCGCGTTCACGCCGGGCATTCCGCCGCTGCTCGCGTACACCGAGCTGTACCGCTTGGTCGGGCAACTGGCGATCTTCGACCGCTCCGGGCGCTGGCCCGCGATCCCGCCTTACGACCACGACGACCTCGGCGGCTGCTTCTATCGCGTGAAGGTGTACCTCGACACGCTGCTCGACATCCTGCCGGAACCGGAGTACAAGGAGCGGCCGTTCATCGGGATGGGCCTGCGGATGCAAGCGGCCATCGAACCGACGTGGCTCGATCCCGCGTGGGAACTGTACCTCGGCGTGCGCTCGGAGATGGACCCGGACGAGATGATGCGAATGCTCACGGTGCCCGGCCAACTCGACATGAAGGCCGGGTCCGGCGACCGCGTCGACGCGATCTATCAGCTCGGACAAGCGGGCCTCCGCTTCGAGCCGTGCCCGAAACCGGGCCTGCTGCCGGACCTGTCGGGCCAGCGCTACTGCCGCCTGAGCCGCCAGCCGGAGCGCGAATGGAGCGCCGTGACGCGCTCGCTGACAGTGGCCGTGCGCTTCAACGAAACGCGCGTGGTGGGCGCGATTCAGGGCCAGCGCAGCGTGACCGTGCGCAGCGGCGGGCGCACCAACGCCATGACCTTCACGCTGTACGCCGTGCCTTCGGGGTGACGTATGGCGAACCAGATAACATCGAGGACATGGTTCGATAACTGCGGCGGCTTTGAACCGGCGCACGACCTCGCCACACTCCGCGCCGGGATCGCGGCCGGTTTGCTCGATCAGCAAGACGAGTACGGGATGACGGCGCTGTACTTCGCCGTGGTATCCGGGTGGCTGGAAGGAGTACAAGAACTGTTACAAGCCGGCGCGAATACGGAACTTCGCGACCATCGCACAGGTGCGACCGCCTTACTTAACGCGGTCCAGTACGGGACCGCAGAGATGATCGCGGCACTGCTCGCCGTCGGCGCGAATGTGGACGCGGGGAACCACTTCGGATTGACTCCGCGCAAGTGGCGCGAAGTGCGGGGACATGAACCGTTTGCTGACATTCCCAAGCAGACGGTGCAGTTACCGGAGCCGCGCATCCAAAACGCCGAACATCTGGCCGACCACCACTACCCTCAGTTCAAGATTCCTAACCGCGACGAACGCGAGGCGCTTGTGGTCGGCACCGCGGTGAACCTGTATGTGTACGGACCGAAGGTCGAGGGCAAGCAAAACACGGTGAAGGTGCGGATTACGGCGCGCGCCGGACGACGGCCCAATGTGAGGTACACGGCTGCTGTGGAAACGCCCACCGAGCAGACCAACCTGCCGGCCGATACAACGGTAGTCGAGTTCGGCCCGGAGAACGTAGCGACGGTGTACATCCAGAAGCCACAAAAGCCGAAGAAACGGAAGAATGCGTGACTCCCTGCTATCCGTGGTGAACCCGGTCGTGCGCACGGCGCTGCGGCTGCGCGACGAATGGGCATCTGGCGTCGGGCCGCCGTTCGACGCGGGGCGCGAGCTGCTCGTGCAGCGGTTCCGCGACCTGTTCGCCGTTATCGCCCCGCCCAGCGCCAAGCACGGCGCGTCCGCTTACGAGATCGACCTGAGTGCGGTCGCGCAGTCGTCGGCCGACGCCCGCTATCTCGGCATCGGGTACGCGCTGGCGAGCTGGGTGGACGAACTGTTCACGCTCAACTCGCCGGTCGCGACGCGCTGGAACGAGCGCAAGTTCGAGGTCGAGTTCTACGAGACGAACGACCGTGCGTGGCGCTTTTGGGTGCAAGCGCGCATGGCCGCCGAACGCGCCACCGACGACGACCTCGAAGTGTACTACCTGTGCGCGGTGCTCGGCTTCCGCGGCGAGTGGGTGGACGATCAGCCGCAGCTCCGCGCGTGGCTCGGTTCGACGCGCGAGCGGCTGGTGAAGGCGCTGCGCACCGAGTGGGTCGGGCCGCAGGCGCTCGAACCACCGGCGCACGTCCCGCCGCGCTACGGCAAAACGCGGCTCGCGCGCATGGCCGTGTTCGCGGGGCTGGCCGTGCTGGTGTGCCTGCCCTTCGGGGCGCTGCTGGTGGCCCGCCAGTTGGTGAAGTAACAAAAGGCTACTGCAATGGAACGATCACAGCTACTCATTAGATGTTCTTCACGATAAGGTCGGCGCCCGTGCGGCCCCGCCGCGTGGCTGATCGGCGGGTGGGTTCAGGCGTCGATCATCCGGTTCACCAGTCCGGCGATGGCCCGGACCCGCATCCCGTGCCGC
>Ga0194132_10009114_pt1 | contig 13870 bp, 8 predicted proteins | sample TA2KigOf80mmetaG_FD_148612 | JGI IMG/M metagenome (GOLD analysis project Ga0194132, IMG submission 148612) | Freshwater microbial communities from Lake Tanganyika, Tanzania - TA2015054 Kigoma Offshore 80m | ecosystem: Environmental > Aquatic > Freshwater > Lake | place: Tanzania: Lake Tanganyika... | reverse complement strand
GCCCGCACTTCCACGGCCCGACCGCGGCGGCGTTCCGCGCGCGCCCGCGGTTCGAGCACGCGCTCGCGCTGCGCAAGGCGTGACGCGGGGTCGCGCCCGAAAATCTGGAAAAAAGTTCACATCTGGTATGGAACCGGCCGCGCGCCGGGACGTAGTATACATCAGTAGATGTAAATCGGCGCGCGGTGCGTCCGCGCAACGTCGGCACCGCGCGATCCGCCCGGTGGCGACTCCGGTTCACGCGCCGCCCCTGCGATCCGGTGCCGCTCGGCAAGCGGCACCTACCAAGAGGGTCGCGGGGCTTGTGCAACCGATTTTGATTGCTCCCCAGTTCGGGGCGCGCGGGACGGGACGAGGGGGAACGGGCCGTTGTGCAACCGTTTTTGATCGCCCCCCACTTCGGAGGAACGGCGATGGGCTGGGAAACTCGCGGCGGCAAGGAGTACTACTACCGCGCCGTCAAGATCAACGGGCGCGTGGTGAAGACCTATGTGGGGACCGGCGCGGTCGGCGCGGAGGCGGCGCGGCGCGACGAACTCGCGCGCGCCGACCGCGCGCGTGAGGCCGTCGCGCGCCACGCGGAGCGCGAGCGCTTGGCCGAGGGCACGCGCCTCGCAATCGCCGTGTACGAGCTGGGCAAACGGGTGTACGCCGAGGCCATGACGCGTCTCGGGTGCCACTTCCATAACGGAGAGTGGCGCGCGCGGCGCGCCGCGCGCGCGCCGGTCGATGAGGGCGCGGCGACGGACGCGCGCGCCCGCGCCGCGGCCGCGCGCGAAGCCGACGAGCGGCGGTTCGCGGGGGTCGCGCCCGTGCCGGTTCGCCCGTTCACCGCGCCCGCCGAAGCGGTTCTCGAACACGAGATCGCGAAGGTGGCCGGCCCGGACGCCGCGGCCCGCGCCGCGGTGCGCGCGACCGTGGAGGCGAAGCGCGCGGAACTGGCGGGGCCGCGCCCGCGGTTCGAGGTGTCGCTGGTGGCGGACCGGGCCGCGCTCCTGTGGGTCCGGTACTACCGGCTCGACGCGGAGTGCCGCGACCGAACGGACCCGCGCGCGGCCCGCGCGCGCCAGCACGAACTGACCGCGGCCCTGCGCAACTGGCTGGACGAGATGCGGCGACTGGGCGCGCTCAAGGACCGCCAGCGGGACCGCGACCGACTCGCGCTCAGCGGGTGAGGCCGCGCCGGGTGTTTGGCGCGGGGGCCGGGTCACTTCTTGGCGGGGTCGAACTTGCCGCGGGTGGCGTCGAACTCGCGGCTCGCTTGGAAGAAGCGCACGCGCTCGGGGGTGTTGAACTCGCCCCCGGCGCGGGCCTTTTCGAGGCACGTCACGGCCCTGTCGATGGCGGCCTTGGCCCGCGCGAGCCGGTCGGCCGGGTCCAGTTCGCCGTCGCCGCCGATCTGGTTCGCGGCGAGGCACCACACGCGTGCCACCTCGTACCACATCCACCCCGGCAGTTCCTTGCGCATCTGGACCTCGGCCCCGGCGGTCGCGGCCTTCCAGTCGCGGGCGAACAGGAACGACTGGAGCACGAACAGTTCGTGCCGGGGGCGGCGGCGCGGGTCGGGGTCTTCGGTCGCGAGTTTGGCCCACTCGCCCGCGGCCTCGCGGTGGCGGCCGGTGAGGTTGTAGACGTGCGCGCGGCCCACGACCACCCCGACCCACACGTCGCGCGCCTTCGGGGACCGGGCGAGCGTGGGCGCGAGGTAATCGAGGGCCTTGTTGTACCGAGCCTCGGCCTCGCCGTGGTGCCGCTCGGCGCGGAGCGAGTCGGCGTACTTCGTGTAGGCGTTGGCGATCTCGACGGCCTGCGCGTCGGACCCGGCGGGGCCGGCGGTGTCGAGGGCGGCCAGCGCGCGGGATTGCAGGCGGTCGATCAGGACGACGTTCCCGCGGGCGCGCTGGTGGGCGGCGCGGGCGAGCAACGCGGTGCCGTAGTCGAGGGCGTACTTGGGAACGTGCGGGGCCAGCGCGCGGGCGCGGGCGCGGGCGGCGGCGGCCCCGGCCAGCGCCCGGTCGATCTTCTCCCAATCGTTGTCCGCGCGCAGAGCGTCGTGTAACTCGTCGTACGTGCCGGCGAGCACCTGCCAGCGCTCGGCCTCGCCCCACTGCCCCAAGACCGCTTCGCGGGCCAGCGCGACGCGCTGCCGGGCGACGCGCTCGCGGTCCGCGAGGCGCTTCTCGATGCGGTACAGGTTGGCGAGTTGCCCGTAGGTCTCGAGGGCCTGCGCGTAGTACCGCTTCTCGCCGGGCGCGGCCAACACGTCGTCGATCACGGCACACGCGGCGCGGTAGCGGGTCTCGGCGTCGCGGTACCGGCGCGCGTTCACCAGCGCATTGCCGGCGTTCACCAGCGAGTACGACTGGCGCGTCCGCGGCTCCACGTTGGTCGCGTCCAACTCGGCCCAGCGCGCGGCGGCGTCGGCCGCCCGCTGGTACTCGACCGCGGCCCCGTCGTGGTTCTTGTTCACGTACTCCAAATAGCCCAAGAAGTGCGACACGTCCGAGCGGATCTCGAGCCACTCGGCGGTGCCCGGGGCTTGATCGGCCACGGTGTCGCGGTACGCGCGCACTTGGTCGAGCATCTTGAGTCGGGCGTCGCGGAAATCGTCGTCCCCGAACCGCGGGTGCCGGGTCAGCTCGCGCATGCTCCCGCGGATCACGTCGCTCGCCACGCGCAGGTTGCCCTCGGCGCGGGCGCGGGCCGCGACCGCCGCGGCCTTCTGGTGCTCCGCGACCTGCTTCTGCTGCTCCGCGGTCTGTTTCTGCGCCTCGGCCGCTTGCTTCTGCGCGCGCGCGTCGCTCAGCGCGGTTTGCAGTTGCTCGCTGGCGGACAGGGCGGCGAGGTGCTGGCGGTCGGCCTCGGCGCGGGCGACTTCGGCCGTGTCGCGCGCCGCGCGCTGTTCGGACTCGGCCCGGCCCAGCGCCAGCGCGAGGCCCCCGGTCACGGCGCACCCGATGGTGGTGAGCAGCAGGAACGCGGCCGGGATCGGGTTCCGCTTCACCCACCGCAGGGCGCGCTCCGGCGCGCCGACCGGGCGCGCGGTGATCGGCTTGCCGGCGAGGAAGCGGTCGAGGTCGTCGGCCGCGTCGCGCGCGGTCGGGTACCGGCGCGGGGCGTCCTTCTCCAAGCACTTGGCGACGATCACCGCGAGGTCGCGGGGCACGCCCGGCGCGAGCTTCCGCACCCCCGGCGGCTCGGCCTTCAGGATCAGGTTCATCAGCGCCGGGGCGTCGGTGCCCACGAACGGCGGGCGGCCGGTGAGCAGTTCGTACAGCACCGCGCCGAGGCCGTACACGTCCACCGCGGGGCTGAGCGCGGTGCCGCGCACCTGCTCCGGGGCCATGTAGTTCGGGGTGCCGCACGCCACCCCGGTGATCGTTAGGTCGTGGCCGTTCTCCAGCGCCTTCGCCAGCCCGAAGTCGGTGATCTTGGGCGTGAACGCCAGCGGCGCGGACCCCGCGCTCGTGGCCGCGCTCGCGCGCGACGCCGTGCTCGCACGCGACACCGGGCGCTCGACCGGCTGCGTGGGGAGCGCGGCCGAGGCCGGCGCGCCCAGTTCCGGGTGCGCCGCCGCGACCGGCGCGAGCAGCACGTTCGCGGGCTTGATGTCGCGGTGAACGATGCCCTGTTCGTGCGCGTGGTGGATCGCCCGGGCGAGCGCGGACACGAGCCGCGCCGCCTGCTTCGGGTCGACCGGCGCGCCGTTCTGCCACTGCCGCAGCGTCTGCCCCTCGATCAGTTCGAGGGCCATGAACGAGAACCCGGCGTACTCGCCGACGTCGTACACCTGCACGATGTTGGGGTGGTGGAGCCGGGCCGCGGCTTCCGCTTCGACGTGGAACCGGGCCTTGTCTTCCGTACTGGCGAGCGGGCCGCCGAGGATCACCTTGAGCGCGACGAGGCGGTTCAGGTTCCGCTGCCGGGCCTTGTACACCACGCCCATGCCGCCGCGCCCGAGTTCGCCCAGAATCTCGTACCCGGGGAACACGACCGGGGCGGCCGTGACCGGGCGCGGGCCGACGCCGTCGCTCACCAGCGTGAGCGGCAGCGGGTCCGGCGGGGCCGGGGTCGCGACCGGGTCGCTAGCGGCCGGCGCGTCGGGCGCACCGGTCGGCGCGCGCCAGCGGATGGTGGTATCGGACATAGCCGATCCGGGGCGGGGCAGGGTCGTTCGCCTGAAGCATACCACTGGGCTCGGGCAAAAGCGAATAACCGCTTCGATCCTCACTTCTTCGCGCCCGGCGCGAACGCTTTTGCGAGTGCGGCATAACTCGCCTTCGCCGCGGCGACCGCGTCGTAGCCGGGCTTCCCGCTGATGTGCCCACTCACTTCGACGACGACCGGCCCGGCGAACTTCCGCGCCGCGAGCAGTTTCGCGTAGGCCGCGTAGTCGGTGGTGCCCGCGCCCGGCAACAGGAACTCGAACTTGTCGGCCGTGCCCTTCGCGTCCTTCACGTGAACGAACGCCGCGAGCGGCACGAGCGCGGCCACGGCGTCCGCGAGCCCGACCTTGCGCAGCTCGAAGTGGCTGTAATCGAAGGCGAGCCGCAGCCACGGGCTGTTGACCTGCTTCACCAGCCACGCCGCGCCGTCGGGAGTGTGAAGGGCGTTGGCGACGTGCGGCTTCACGGCGATCACGGTCTTCGCGGCCCGGCCCACGTCGGCCCACGCGCCGAGGCGCTCCGCGAGCTGGTCCTTGACGCGGTCCCAGTCCGCGGGCTTGCCGCCCAGCACGCTCTCGACGGGCGGCGGCGCGCCGGGCGCGAGGGCGTTCCCCAACTCGGTCGCGGCCTTGAGCCGTTCGAGGTTGGCCTTGTGCGCGGCGTCGGCCGCGGGTTCCGGCAGGTTCTCCATCAACCCGTGAACGGCGAGCGCGCTGTCCGCGAGCCGGGCGCGCAGGTCTTTGCGGTCGGCGGCGCTGAGGAGCCGCGGTTCCGCGGGGTAGCCCGGCATCAGCGCGAACTCGACGCCGGCGTACCCGATGGCGCGACACGCCTTGAGCGCGTCGGCCAGCGACAGGGCTTTCATCCCATACAAACTGAAGCCCAGCGCCGGCGGCTTGGGGTCGGCGGCGCGGGCGCGCGGCGCGAGCGCAAGAGCCGGGAGCGCGGCAAGAGCGGCCCGGCGCGTGAGGTGCGGCATGGTTGGGATCACTTCTCGGTGAGTGCTTCGCAGGTGGCTTCGAGGTGCTTCGAGAGCCGGTCCCACGGGTTCGCGGCCTTCGGGTCGTTGGGTCGGAAGACGCCCTCCGTCACGTACACCCACCCCGCGTACTTGCTCACGAGGCGCACCGCGGCCCTGTCGAACTTCTCCTGCGAGTGCAGCAGCACGCCGCGCGTGAACGGCGGGTGGTCGGCGTACCCGCCGAAGTAGTCGCCCTTCAACCGCTCCTCTTTGGGGCAGGTGTTTCCTTCGTAAGTCACGATCACGTCGGCGGCCTTCGCCGTGAAGTACCGGCCGGGCGTGTCGGCCCCGGGGTTGCCGACCGTGGGCCAGAACCCGGCGTCGCGTGCGTACGCGCTCAGGGCCGCTTGGTGCTTCGCCCCGGCCGCCGTGTCCTCGTACACCATCTCGTCGAAGAAAATGCCCTGCGCCCGCGGGTACAGCTTCTGCCACTGGTCGATGTCGGCGCGCACGTCGGCCGCGGCGCGCTTGCCGTAGGTGGTGGGGACGTAGCCGAGGACGACGCACCCGGCCCCGCACAGGCGGTCGATGGCCTTCGTGTAGTTGGCGTCGGCGCGCGCGCCCGGCCCGGACGCGGGGTTCACGATGACCCACACCGGCACGGTGCGGAACTGGCGCTTGATCTCGATGAGGCGGTTGTAGGCCGGGTTCTTGTGAACGTCGGCCGGGTAGACGTACATCGGCACCAGCACGCCGGTGCGCTCGGCGGCGCGGGCGTGGAACTCGAGGGCGTCGAGCCGCCGGCGCGCGCCGGGCGGCTCGTCCGCGCCGCGCGCCGCCGTGATGCCGGCGAGCGCGACAACGGTTGCGAGTACGGTTCGGGTCATGGTCACTTCGGATAATCGAGGTGCTTCTTCAGGAACGCGAACGTCTCTTTCGCGTTGATCTGGTGGCCGCCGACGAACCACTCGATCGTGGTGCGGTCGGGAACCTTGAGGCGGTTCGCGTACAGGTATCGAACCTTCGCGAACTCGTAGGCCACCATTTCGTCGATGCCCACGCCGTCGTCGTGGCCGCGCTCCACCATGAACGGCCGCGGGGCGATCAGGTACGCCATCTCCGCGTAGTTGAACGTGTGGCCCAAGTCGAACTCGAACATCTCGTACTCGCCGGTCCACATGTAACTGCGGTCGAGGTCGATGGAGACGTTCTTGCCGATCCACTCGTTGAAGTCGCCGGAGCAGATGCTGAGGCAGTAGCGCTTTTCGACCGCGGGCACGCGCATCGCGGTCTTACCGCCGTAGCTCAGGCCGTAGAACGCGATCCGCTTCGGGTCCACGTTGGGCAAAGTTTCGAGCCAGTCGATAGTGCGCTGGTGCTGCCGGTTGATGAAACTGAACAGCGACAGCTTCAGCGGGTTGGCCTTGCGCTGGAGCTGGCGGAAGTCGTTGCGGCCGTAGTACGGGTTCTGCGGCGCGTACACGATGTAGCCCAGTTCGACGAGCCGGCGCGAGAAGTGGTTGTACACCGGGCGCTTCTCGACCTCGATGGTGTCGCGCGGCGTGCCTTCCAACCCGTGTTGGCACACGACGACGGGCCGCTTCTCGCCCGGTTTCAGGTCTTTGGGCAGCAGCAAGATGCCGTAGGCGAACACGTCTTCGTAGCAGTCGAGCACGACCTCGTAGCCGGTGAACGCCTTCTCGTCGTACACCTGCCGCGTGCGCGGGTTCAGCGGCACCGTGGGTTCGGGCAGCTTGCCGATCACCTCGCTGTGGAAGTAGTCGCGGAGTGCGTCGCACGACTTCTCCCACGCCGCGGGCGAACTGGCGTCGGCCTTCGCCCAGAACGTCTTGCGCACGGCCTCGCTGTCGCGCCACAGCTTCTGTGTGTGCGCGACGAGCTGATCGAACTGGCGCTTGTGCCGCGCCGCGGGGTCGAAGTTCTTGCGCTTGTCCGCGACCGCGTTCTGGAGCGCGTCGGGCGCGGCGAACCCGTCGCCTTCGAGCGTGTGGAGCAGATCGCGGAAGCCGTAGGCGTTATCGAGGGCGTTGACCATGCCGAACCGCGGGCCGGTGTTCGGGAGGAGCGTGCCGTAGCGCTTCAGCTCGCGCGCCGCGGCGTCGGCGGGCACCGGCTTGATGCCGCCGGGCGCGGCCTGCCGGCTCACCTTCGTGTTCGGCCCGGCCCACTCCGGCCACGCGCTCTCGGTGCCCTTCTTCTCTTCACCGCCGGGGCGCGGGTAGATCGTAACGCGGTTCAGCACGTCGCGCGCCCCGGCGACCAGCGACGCGACCTCCGCGTCGCCGTAGGTGAGGACGCTGTTCCACAGGTTGCGGTCGAGCGGTTCGTCGTGAACGGTTTCGCGCGGGCCGAACGCGCACGCGACGTGCAGCGCCTTCACGCGCGGGTCGAGCGCCGCGGCGTACAGCGCCACGCGCCCGCCTTCGCCCGCGCCCATCACACCGACCGGAAGTTTGTTGTCCTGCGACTGGAACCAATCGACCGCCGCGAGCACCTTCTGCACCTCGTAGCCGACGAGCGTGCGGCCCATTTGATAGGCCATGCGGTGAACGAACTCGCGGTGCGGTAGGTTGGTCGCGCGCTTCAGTTTCTCGCTGCCGGAAAGGGTGTCGTTGCGGTCGATGAGGACGGGCACCACGACGCGGCAGCCGTGTTCGGCGAGGCGCTGCGCGAAGGCCAGTTTGTCGTCCTTCGTCAACCCGGCGATTTGCTCCGGGGTCCAGAGCGCGTCGGGAATCGAAACGACGTTGGCCTTCGCCTTCTCCTTCGGTTCGAGCAACAGCCCTTCCCCGTCGATGCCCGGCAGCACGCTCCACCGCACCGCGTACACGGTGAACGCGCGGCACTCCGCAATAGCGGCGGGTTCGCCCGGCCCGCTGACGTACTCCATGCGCGGCGCGAGCCGCGCGTCCACGACGCCGAGCATCTTCTTGAGGCCGTTGCGGTGCGCGGCGGCGTCGAGCTTCTTCCACGCCGCGTCGCGCCCCTTCGCGGCGGCGGCCAACTCGCGGTCGAGGTACTTGTGCATCCCCTCCACCTGCTTGGTGGAGATGTTGCCTTCGATGGTGAGCGCCTTCGTCCCCGGCAGCGGCTCCGCGGACTTCACCGCCGAGACCGCGGAGAACGCAGAGAGAAGGCAGAGCAGTTGAAATGAAATCCTCATGTCTTCCTCTGTGTTCTCTGTGGTCTCGGCGGTGAGCAACTCAGAACAGTTCCGCGACCGGGGCGGCGGGGTACACCGCGACCGGGGTTCCGTCGGGGCCGGGGATCGTCGCGCCGTGCGACACGCCGAGCGCGTGGAAGATGCTGGCGACCAGTTCCTGCGGCGAAACGGGGCGGTCCGCGGGTTCGGTGCCGGTGGCGTCCGAGCGGCCGATGATCTGCCCGCCTTTGGTGCCGCCGCCGGCGACGAGCGTTGTCCAGCACCCGGCCCAGTGGTCGCGCCCGCCGTTGCTGTTCAGCTTCGGCGTGCGCCCGAACTCGCCCGTTGCCACCACGAGCGTGCTTTCGAGTTGGCCGCTGCGCTCCAGTTCGGTGAGCAGCCATTCAAGAGCGTCGTCGAACTCTGGTGCCACAACATTGCGGATGTCGTTCAGGGTCGTGTTGAGCGAACCGCCGGCCGTGTGGCAGTCCCACGAGGGCGCGTCGAAGACCGTGGGGAACTGGTTGACGGTCACGAAACGGTAGACGATACTCGCCGCCCAAGACGCCATTGAGAGGTTGAACTTGAACGCCCCGCTCTTCTCGGAACCCGCCGTAACCGGGCGATATTTCGTCTCCGGCAGCCAACCCGAGTTGAAGCCGTGGCTCACGCTGATCCCGGTTGCGACTTCGGGCGTCGGTAGTAAGGCCCACGGTTTCAGTTCGTCGCGGCGCGGACCCTTCAGGTAGCTCACCACCGCGCCCGCGTTGGGCCATTCGGGGCCGTCGCGGAACAGGCGGCCGGTGTTGAGCAGTTGGAACCCGCACTCGTGGACGGGCGGGGCGTCGTGGTACACGGAGCGGATCAGGCTGAACTTGTCCGCGTGTGCCGCCAGCTTCGGGAACAGTTCGCTCAGGTGCAGGCCGGGCACGTTCGTCTGGATCGGCGCGAACGGGCCGCGCACGTCGGAGGGCGCGTTCGGCTTCGGGTCGAAGGTGTCGAGGTGCGCCGGCCCGCCCACCATGTTGATGAAGATGCACGACTTGGCTTTACCCAGCGCGAGCGCGGGGCGTGCGGACGCGGTGCCCGCGAGCGCAAGCCCCGCGGCCCCGGCGGTCGCAGCGCGGAAGAAGTCACGGCGGGTGGGGTTCGTGTCCGACATGGTGCGGCCCGGTAAGGATGAAGCGAATTGGCCCCATCGTACCCAAGTACCGCGCCGATGCAACAACATGCTTGGCGCACCGCCGGCGCGCTCAGCCGGTGGCGGGCCGGTTGACGCCGAGGCCGGGATCGTAGGAGTAGAGCGTGTCGATGATCTTGTGAAGCAGCGCGAAGTGTTCGGCCTGCGATTGGTCGGGGAACTCGTCCGCGAAGAACGCCAGCAGGAGCGCTTCCTTGGCGGGGCGCGGTTCCGACTCGAACTTCTCGCGCGCCTTACGGTCCTTCGTGCTGGCGACGTTGCAGCAGTGCTTTTGGCCCCGGCCGGGGTAGCCGTGGTAGATGCGGAGCGTGCCGTTCACCTGCACCTCGACCACCATGCCGCCGAGGATCCACGACACCCAGTTGTCTTGCGGGTTCCGCGCCCAAGCGTCGTCTGCGTTGACGCCGTGGTACTGACCGCCTTCGAGCACGATAGGCTTCTTGCAGCGGTCGCACAGCAGCGGGCCGCCGCCGGTGCCCATCGTGGCGAGCGGGCGCACGGGCGTCTGGCCCGGCCCGCCGGTCGCGCGGGCCACGCGGTCGGCGTAGTCTTGGTGGGGCTTGAGGTCGTCGAGCTTCTTGAGGTAGGCCCGGTAGATTTCGCGGGCCTCGGTGTGGTCGCACACCTCGGCCTTCGGCTCCGCAGCTTTGGGTTTCGGCTCCTTCTTCACAACGCCGATCTCGTTCAGCTTGTCGTCGACGAGCGGCATGTCGAGCAGCGCGCGAACGCGGTTTATTTCGATGAGGTCGGCCCGCTGCGCGAACAGCGGTTGGTTGGGGTAGTCGTCCTCTAACAGCTTCAACTGTTGCCACATCACCCTCGACATCGCGATTCGCTCCGGGGGCCGCCGGACGGGGCCAGCGCCGGCAGTATAGCAGCCCCCGCGCCCCCGGCTCAAGGGTGGGGGTGTCGTGAGCGCGGCGCATCACCTCTTCTCACTGCACCAAGAAAGCAGAAGAGTATGAACCACAGAGTCACCGAGGCCACAGAGCAGAGAAAGGCAGAGAGAATACGAAGAGCGAATTCAAACTCTGCATTCTCTCTCCTTTCTCTGCATTCTTCTACCTCATGCCCTCTGTGACTCTGTGGTTCATACTCTTCTGCTTTCTTCGCCCGGTGAGAACAGGGAGCCTACGCTCCCTCACGCCTGCATCAACTTCAAGCGCACCGCGTTCAGCGCCAGCTTTGCGGTGCGGGACATGACTTCGTTTCGGGTGCCGATCCAGCCGTAGCGGATCACTTCGCAGCCGGTGGGGTGGGCGAGGCCGACGTAGGCCGTGCCCACCGGGTTCGCCTCGGTACCGCCGCCCGGACCCGCGAAGCCCGTCGTCGAGACGCCCAGATCGGTGCCGAACTTCCGGCGCACGCCCTCGGCCATTGCGCGTGCGACCTCTTCGCTTACCGCGCCGTGTTGCTGTAGCAGTGCAGAGGGGACGCCGAGTTCGCGGGCTTTTACCTCGTCGGTGTAGCTGACCACGCCGCCGCGGAAGAAGTCGCTCGCGCCCGGCACGAGGCACACGCGGTGCGCCACCAGCCCGCCGGTGATGCTCTCCGCGGTCGCCAGCGTCTTCTGTCTCTCGTGAAGTAACCGAACCACCACGTCTTGAAGTTCGTCGTCTTCTGCGCCGAAGACGAGTTCGCCCAAGCGCTCGCGAATCGTGGCTTCGACCGGGGCGATTTGCGCCTGCACGTCCGCGAGCGAGTTTCCTTGCGCCAAGATGCGCAGCGAGACGACGGCGTCCGAAACCGTGATACCCACTTCGGGGACGTGCCCGCGCTTCGTCAGGTCGAGGAGCTTGTCTTCGATCAGCGATTCGCCCGCGCCGAACGTGTTGATCTTGCGCTGCACGAACACGCCGCCGCCCACGCCCATCGTGAGCAGTCGCGGTTGCACCTGTTCGGTGAACATGCGGTACATCTCGGACGGCACGCCCGGCATGGCGATAACGACGGCGCGCCCGGCCTTTGCCCACACGCCGGGCGCGGTGCCGCACACGTTGTAGATCGGCTCCGCGTTGGCCGGGATCAGCGCCTGAACGTGGTTCCGCTCCGGCATCACGCGCCCGCGCCGCGCGAACATCTCCTTGATGTGCGCCAGCGACTCGGCGTGTTCCTTCAGCGGGAACCCGCTCACGGCCGCGATGACCTCGCGCGTGAGGTCGTCTTGGGTGGGGCCGAGGCCGCCGGTGCAGATGACGAGGTCCGCGCGTTGGCACGCGAGCGCGAACACGGCGACGTTGTCCGCGAGGTCGTCGGCCACTGTGGTGTGGAACGCGACCGGCACGCCGATCTCCGCGAGCCGCCGGCTGAGCCACTGGCAGTTGGTATCGAGGTTCTGCCCGCTGGTCAGTTCTGTGCCAATCGAGATGAGTTCGACTTTCATGATGAGGCTCGTGCGATGCGGGAGAACCTAACCCCCCGGCCCCCTTCCGAGGAGGGAAGGGGGAGAAAGAGAAGACAACACTCCGACTCCCACTTCCCTGAGAGGGAAGTGGGTAGGGGGGGGTAGGTTTCTTCTCGTTGTATTTCCTCTTGCCCCGCCGAACGGCCGACGCTATGGCGGGCGGCACTATGAAAACAACCTATTGGCTCGTCACTGCGGCGGCTGTCGTCGCGGCCGGTGTGACCGTGTACGCGCGGCTCCCGGACCGGAACCCGCCGCTGCCGAAGGCCGCGCTCGGCGGCGGGCCGGCCGCAACGTCGGACGTGCCGCGGCTCGCGCTGCCGCCGGTCGTGCTGCCGCCGGACGAGCAACTCGCGCTGCCGCGCGTGCCGGACACCGGCGCGGACCCGCTGCCGCTGCCGGTTCTCGCGACCCCGAAACCGGACGCGCCCGCGCTGCCGTCCGGCCCGAAGCCGGACGAACTGCCCGTTCCGCCACGCGCGCCGGCGGGCGGGACGTCACCGCTGATCCCGCCGCTCCCCGCGCCGACGCTCCCGCCACTACCCGCGGTTCCCGCGCCGGTGAAGCCCGTCGAGCCGCTTTCGCCCGCGCCGCGGTTGCCCGAAACGCCGTCGCCCGCGCCGCCCGTGCCCGCGCCGTACACGCCGCCCGTGCTGCAACCGCCGGTGATCTCGACACCGACGCAGCCGCAACCGCTGCCGCTGCCGACCCCGCAGCCGGTCGTTCCGCCGGCCGGCCCGCTCGCGGTCGAAGGGAAGTTCGTCGTCCTCAACAACGACAAGCTCATCGAGGGCGACGTGACCCTCAGCGGGGACAAGGTGATCGTGCGCCACGGCGCGCTCGACCGCCCGTTCCCCAAGAGCCAAGTGCAGTTCGTCGGGGCGAGCAAGGACGAGGTGTACAAGTTCACGCAGGCGAAGGTCGCGGCCAACGACCCGACCGAGCGCCTGCGCGTCGCCCGGTGGTGCATGCTCAGCGGGATGCGCGAACAGGCGCTGGCCGAGGCTTATGAGGTGAAGAAGCTCCAGCCGGTGAACAAGGCCGCGGCCGACATGATCCGCTCGCTGGAGGCGTCGCTCGCGCAGTTCCCGCCGGAGGGCGGCGGCCCGCGCATGTCGCCGCCCACCCCGCCGACGTTCACAGTCGAGCTGCGCCCCACGGTGCCGCCGATGCCCCCGCCGACGCCGCCGACGCCGCCCACGGTGGACCCGGAACCGGACGTGTCCGCGGAGGCGGCGCTCGTGTTCGGTTCGCGCGTGCAGCCGTTCCTCGCGAACCAGTGCGCGAGTTGCCACGCCAAGCACGACTACACGGGCACGTTCAAGCTGGTGCGCGTGAACCCGGCCGATGCCGGGCCGATGGCGACCCGCACGAACCTGCGCGCGGTGGCCGGGCAACTCAAGAAGGACGACCCCGCGGCCAGCCCGCTGTTGGTGAAGTCGCTGAGCGCGCACGGCGGGATGAAGCAAGCGGCCACCGGGCGCAACGCGCCGGTGTACCTCGCGCTCGAAGGGTGGGTGGCGCTCGCGGTGGGCACGCCGCTGGCCGTGCCGCCCGCGATCCCGCCCATGACCAAGCCGACCGCGCCCGTGCTGCCGCCGGTCGAAATCGCTCCGCCGACGCGCCCCGTGTCGCCGGTCGCGCCGCCGGAGCCGATCGCGCTCCCGCCGGTGAAGCCGACCGAACCGGACCCGATTCCGCTCCCGCTGCCGGTTCCCGTCCCCAGCGCGCCGACCATCCCAGCGATACCCGCGACCCCGGCGATTCCGCCCGCGATCCCGCCCGTGCCCGTGATCCCGCGCGCCGATCCGCTGATCCCGACGATCCCGCCCGCGCTGCCGTCCGGCCCGGCCGTGCCGCTGCCGGCGCTGCCGAAAGCGCCCGCGGTTCCGCCGCCGGTGGACGCGCTGCCGCCGTTGCCCGTGGTGCTGCCGCCCGCGCCGCCGCCGACGGTGCCGAAGCCCGCGACCGGCGC
>Ga0194132_10009113_pt1 | contig 13871 bp, 14 predicted proteins | sample TA2KigOf80mmetaG_FD_148612 | JGI IMG/M metagenome (GOLD analysis project Ga0194132, IMG submission 148612) | Freshwater microbial communities from Lake Tanganyika, Tanzania - TA2015054 Kigoma Offshore 80m | ecosystem: Environmental > Aquatic > Freshwater > Lake | place: Tanzania: Lake... | reverse complement strand
ACTACTTCGCCATCCTCGGTGTGATCGCGAGCTCGGTCGAGCGCGTCGCGACCGAGATCAGGCACCTGCAACGTACCGAAGTGCGCGAGGCCGAGGAATACTTTTCGCCCGGCCAGAAGGGCTCCTCCGCCATGCCGCACAAGCGGAACCCGGTGTTGACCGAAAACCTGACCGGCCTGGCGCGGGTCGTCCGCGGTTACGTGATGCCGGCGATGGAAAACGTCGCGCTATGGCACGAGCGCGATATCTCCCACTCGTCGGTCGAGCGGGTGATTGGACCTGACGCCACCATCACCCTCGACTTCGCCCTCGCCCGCCTCACCGGCGTGATCGACAAACTGGTGGTCTACCCGGACGCGGTCGCTCGAAATCTCAATATGATGGGCGGGCTCGTCTTTTCACAGCGTGTCCTCCTCGCCCTGACCCAAGCCGGCGTCAGCCGCGAGGACGCCTATGTGCTGGTGCAGCGCAACGCGATGAAAGTGTGGAACGAGGGCGGGCAGTTGCTCGATCGTCTGAAGGCCGATCCCGACGTGACGGCCAAGCTGAAACCCAACCAACTCGAACCGTTGTTCGACATGGCCTACCACACCAAGCACGTCGATACGATCTTCAAGCGGGTGTTTGGCTGAGATTTGACAGCTGCTTCACGGCTGGGCCAACCCTGGCCATTCGTCGATCTTGATTCTGCCAATTGGCGTTGTGCTCCCTGAACCGTCGGGCCGAAGCACGTGCGCCTCGCCCTCTGCCAAGTCGCCAAAACTTTCACCGAGCGCGCCCCTGATGTTCGGCAAGTGCGTGATCACGATCACGCTTGACCCCGCCGGCGGTCGTGTTTGCACAAGGCGGCGGAGCGCCTCGACACGTTCGCCATTGGACACGGTATCCATTCCCCGGCCACCATCGCCGAGTTCGCGCATGCTCTTCGGTTGTCCGACCGCAAGCAGCTGCGCGGTCTCGCGCCCGCGGTAGGTCGGGCTCGTCAGCACGTCCGAAATCTTGAGCCCCATCGCCTTGATCGCCTGACCCATCGCGGTCGCGCCGGCCCGGCCCTCTGCGTCGAGCTGTCGCTCGAAGGTCACGTTTTCCGGCTGTGCAACACCTGGCGCCGGCGCTTCACGGAGTGACTTGGCGTGACGCATGACCAAAACCAGACCGCCGCCGCGTAGCGCATCTCCCAATTGGGCATCAATCGACCAGCCGGCGCGGCCCCAACTCGCGGCCAGTGCACCCACCCCAAGAGCAAGCGCGAAGCGGCGCGAAAGAGTATTCTCTTTCATCGATCATCTCCCTCGACTTCAAGCCGCGCCGCCACCCGGAACCCAATCACCGCGATGCGGAAATCGGGAATATCGTCGCGGCCGCGGGCGGCCGACCGGGCATAGCGCGCGACCGACTCATAACCGGTGCCCTTGATGATCCGCTTGTGGCAGTTCTCGCCTGAAGTCACCGGCCGCGCCGTGCCGTCCGACAGCGTGTGATCGAACGCCCAGCAATCGAATACCCATTCCCAGACATTGCCGAAAGTATCGTGCAGACCGAATGCATTGGCGGGAAACGATCCGACCGGCGCCGAGAATTCGAAGCCGTCGTCGCAGTCATGCGCCTCGACCTGGGGATGGCGATCCTTCACCCGCTTGTCGGCGACATTGGCATGATTGCAGATTTCGGCACGATCGTTGCCCCAGGGAAAGGTCTTCTGGCTGCCGGCGCGATTGGCGTATTCAAACTCGGCTTCTGACGGCAGGTAGTACGAGTGTCCGCCCTTGGTGTTGAGCCATTCGACAAACGCCAGCGCGTCGTACCAATCGACACAGACTTGGGGATGGCCGTCACCTTGCGCGAAGTTCACGCGTTGCCAATCGGATTGATCGCTCGGACCCCACGTTCCCGTGAAGATGCGGCAAGGCCCCGGAGTGCGATGCCGGCTTTCACGCATGAAAGCGGCGTACTGATGGCGTGTCGTCTCGTATGTGGCCAAAGCGAAAGGTTTGGCGATGGTGATCTTGGTCGGCGGGCCATCCCAGCGCTGGCGGTCGGGCTCATCGTCGGGCGCGCCCATGACGAACGTGCCCGCCGGGATCACCACTATTTCCGGGCAGTCGGCGCAATCTCGAAAGGTCTGCTGGGCCGCGGCCGGAAGCGCGACAAGCAAGAGGGCGATCAGCGCGTGCGCGACCGCCGCCATGCCCCTTACGTCTTCGGCTCGCTCATGATCTGGCGCGCCGCCTCGTCAGCGAGCGCACTCAGCCGGGACAGCAACTCCTGATCCGGAACGCTCACCTTGGCCGCGGCCAGATCGTGACGCACCTTGGCGAGCATGTCGTCGTCGCCCGGCTTATCGAAATTGGATCCTACGACTTCCTTGGCATACGCATCGGCCGCATCGCCGGACTTGCCAAGTTTGCCGGCCAACCACAAACCAAATAACTTGTCGCGCCGCGAACCCACCTTGAACTGCTGATCCTGGTCGAGCTGGAATTTACGCTCGAAACCCTTTTCACGATTTTGAAATGCGTCGCTCATCGATCCTCACTGTGACAATCTTGCCCTTGGCTCGCCGGGGCGCTTCCTCATACAGATAGTGCGATTTCGGCGCAATCAAGTCCTGGTGATTTCTTGTGTGCACTGTGGTGATTCTGCGGCGCTCGACGGCCGATTGGCCGGTGATCTTGGGCGCCAACCGTGACGAGGCCCTGGCGCGACCTTGGGCTCCGCCGGGCCGCCATTGGCCCGACCGTGCCGACGTGATTGCGGGGCTCGACAAGCTGGCGGGAGGCACCTGGATGGGCCTCAATGACCACGGCGTCGTCGCCTGCATTCTCAACCGCCACGGCACGCTGGGCCCTGCCGCCGGCAAACGCAGCCGCGGCGAGCTGGTTCTGGAAGCGCTCGATCACGCCGACGCGCGCGATGCCACCGATGCGATCAGGGCTATCGATCCCGCCGCATATCGACCATTCAACATGGTGATTGCCGACAATCGCGATGCTTACTGGGTGGCGCTCCGCGACGTAGCGACGTCGCCCAGTATCGAGGACATCCCGGCGGGCCTGTCGATGCTGACGGCGGGCGACCTGAACGACGCGGCCGAGCGCCGCATCGCCAGCTTCCGCCCACGCTTCATCGCCGCCGATATTCCTGATCCGGGTGCCAATCGGTGGGATGCCTGGCGCAAGCTGATGTCGGCACGCGGTTCAACCCTCGCCCCCGAAGATGCCATGACGTTTCTCACCCCGGCCGGATTCGGTACATCGTCGTCTTCGCTGCTGGCGTTGCCGTCACCTGCGACTCAACACGACCGAGGTGTCAGGCCGGTTTGGCTGTTTGCCGCTGGTCCGCCCGACCAGGCCCACTTTCAGCAAATCTAATCTACAAATCGAACGGTCTGAACGATCCGTTCGATCTCGGCGCGCTTTCCTGTTTTTTCGTCGCCTCGGGTTGAGGCTGCGATCATGATGTAGAAGTCGTCGCGCGGGATCGCCCACATCTCGGAGACGATATTAACCTTTCCGATTTTCGCCAAATCAACGACATGGCGAAAGCGTGCGTAGCCGGCCTTTCGGCCGCCGATGGTCGTCGTCAGCGGCACCTGTTCGAATGCAAACTCGGTAAACGCGCCCTTGAGGGCCTCGAAGTATTTGACCAGGAGTCCCTCGCCCTCGAACCCCTTAACATCGCTGAATTCGCCGATGCCGATCTCGACCGACGGACTGACGTCGTTGAAAGGCTCACGGTGTTTCGCGAGTTCAACCAGTGGGCTTTTGAGGTGAAGCTTAATCGCCTGGGCGAGTCGAACCTTGTCGCGCTCTAGGACCGTGACGCCGTCGGAGGTTCCGTTGAGGACTTCCCAGGCATCGGGTTTGGTGACCTGCACGCCGAACAACGCGCTTTGGTAGGTTTCGGCCGCCTGGGCCGAGCCCGCGATCAGCCCAGCAATGATCAAGAGAATTCGCATCATTTCGGAAGCCTCGTGAAGAACGCAAATTTCGCCGTGGGTCACTAGCACCGCCACCGGGTGCGAAGCAATTCAAACCCCCGTGTTTGCGATGTTGTAACCTCGGTTTTGTCGCGGTCGCGCCATGATAGAGTTACGATATCAGCATGCGTCAATCTCTTCACCGATGACACCGCCTTCCGGTCGCAGCATTGCGGCAGTACCGCTTGATCCTCAGTTCGACATTATCGTCGCCGCCGTGCGCGAAGCGCCGACATGGCCGGCTGCGGCCAAGCTGATCGCGGCGCTCACCCGGCGGTTGGATCGCGAACCACCTGACTCCTCGCTGGGGCCGGCGATCTCGGTGTTGGAAGACGCGGTCGTTGCGCTGCTCAGCCCACCCTCCGACCGCGCCGGTTTTCATCTCGATATGACGGCGTTTGAGCTGCCACGGCTGCTTGCCGCGTGGCGAGTGCCGCCGACAAAGCTGGCGTACTGGCGTGCGCAACACATTCAGTTATCGGCCTCGCCGGTGCAACCCGAGAGCGACGCAGCGACCGCCAACCGCCTCATCGCACTATTGCTATGCGAAACCATACTCAAAACGCCGACCGAAGCCCTCGCGACTCTGATTGGCCGTATCGACGCCATGGGCCCGGCTCGATTCTGGTCAGGCCTGCCGAACGCCGCGGCGGTTCTGACGATGGCTATAAGGCGTGCAGGATGCCTGACGGGTGACGCCGCGCTGATGCGCCGCGCGCTCGCGCCGATGACTGACATCGTCCGAAAAAGTGATACCAAGACGCTCGCCTTTTGGGTGTTAATCATTCTCAGAGCGCTGTTTGTCGTAGACACGCGTGAAGCCGCGCTCGATGCGATGTTCGAACTGTTTGTCATTCCCGTGCTGCAGCGCGCCGCCGACAATCTCGATCAGGCACTGCTTGATGCGACCCAGGTTCTGGATGAGAGGATCAATTCGGACTACGTCAAGCAAACCGAATCCTCCGCGCGCTTCGAGCGCATCCAGCGATCGGCCGCTCCGCTGTTGGAGAAAATTGGCCGGTCGGCGCGCACGCTGACCGAGCCAGCCTCTTCGGAGCCGACTGTCTCGCTTTCAGCACGGCCCAGGGTCGGCTTTGTTCTCGGTACAGATTCGCGCCTAGCCCATGCGGAAAATCTCGTGACCCTGTTGCGCGGAATTGCCGCCACGGTGGCTTCAGCGATTGAGCCATTTGTCTACATCATGGCGCCAACCCCACCCGATTCTTCGATGGTGCGACGGATCGAGGCAATCGGAACACCGGTACGCGCCCCGGAAACCGGCGCGCTCCATCCGGTGATATGGCTTGCCCGCGCGACGAAATCGGACCAGGTCTCGACAGTCGTGTTCGTTTCGTCGTCAGCCTACGTCGCGTTCGCGGCCGGATACCATGCCGCAGCGGTCGTCGTATGGTGGACGATGAAATATCACGTCAAAGCGGTCGCCAACGTTGACGGCTATCTCAGCCCTGGAACATTTTTCGATACCAAGATTGCGGTGCGCAACGAGCAGTGGCGTGGCTGTCGCGCCGCGCTACCATTGCTTACTGACCCCGCCGCAGGCGCAGAGGGTTTGGCGTTGCGCGCAAAACTCGGCTGGACCGGCGACCATACGGTCCTCGGATGCATTGGCCGTGAAGAAAAACTCCTCGACCCCGAATACATGGCAACGATTGCCACGATCCTCATGCGCTTCCCTTCGGCGCGCTTCATGTGGACCGGCCGCGCGGCCCGCGCTGGCGACGTGCAGCGGCTGATTGATCGTCGCGGCATCGGCGAACAGTGCGCCTTCATCGGCTGGGTCAAGAACACCAAGGCCGCCGTCGCCGCGATCGATATCTACGCGGATTCGTTTCCGTTCGCCTCGGGGCACACCTGCTACGAAGCAATGGCGGCCGGAAAAGCGGTTGTGATTTTGCGATCACCCGAGGCGTTAGAAAGTTCAGTGCTGACCAACCTTATCCCCGCCTACGAGGGTGCGATCGGCGAATCGCATCATCAAGCCGAGGTCCGCGCCATATACACGGCCGAGAACGGCGAGTGTCTGCTGCCGGCGGTCGCCACGGCCTCCGACTATGCCGCGATGGTCGGACGCTTGATCGACGATCTTGGATTCAGGCGCGCCGTTGGACAGGCATGCCAGCGGTTCGTCGAACGATTCGCCCGCGACGAGGCGACTTTCGCTGCAACGACGTGCCAGCATTTACTCGATTTGATCCGCGAAAAGGCCCAACAATCGGGCAAATAATTCCACCTGCGTTGGCGCCGTGTTTTTATCCACAGGCTTGACCAGGCGAGCGCCCTGCCGAGTTGTCGACTGCACGCTCGCCTGCTATCACCTGCCGCGCTGCCGCCCGGCGCCTAAAAGTGCCGTCCGCAAGGCGAAAAATCTGGGGAATTTCTTCCATGGCGCGTCGCAAACAGGTTTACGAGGGCAAGGCCAAGATTCTGTTCGAAGGGCCCGAGCCCGGCACCCTGGTGCAGTACTTTAAAGACGACGCCACCGCCTTCAACGCCCAGAAGAAGGGCACCATCACCGGCAAGGGCGTGCTCAACAACCGCATCTCGGAATATTTGATGATGCGCCTCGAAGAGGTCGGCGTCCCCAACCACTTCATCCGCCGCCTCAATATGCGCGAGCAGTTGATCCGCCAGGTCGAAATCATTCCGGTTGAAGTGGTGGTGCGCAACATTGCCGCCGGCTCGATCTCGAAGCGGTTCGCGATCGACGAAGGCACCAAGCTGCCGCGCACCATCGTCGAATATTATTACAAGAACGATCAGCTCGGCGACCCGTTGGTGTCGGAAGAGCACATCACCGGCTTCGGCTGGGCCTCGATCCACGAGATCGACGACATGCTGAATATGTCGCTCCGCATCAACGACTTCCTTAGCGGACTGTTCCTCGGTATCGGCATCAAACTGGTCGACTTCAAGGTCGAGTTTGGCCGGCTGTGGCACGACAATGGAGACATGCAAATTATTCTGGCCGATGAAATCTCGCCCGATAACTGCCGGCTATGGGACGCCAAGACCAACGACAAGATGGACAAAGACCGCTTCCGCCGCGATTTGGGCCGGATCGAGGAGGCCTATCAAGAGGTCGCGCGCCGGCTTGGGATTTTGCCGGAAAGCGGTCCGAGCGACGTTCAAGGCCCGGCGACGATGCAGTGAGCCACTCACTCTTCGTCGCCCTGACGCAAGCCTGGGCCCATCGTGCCAAACGCCCCGACCGTGCAATTTGAAACATGGGCCCCGGGTCACGCCCGGGGCGACAAATGTAGAATGTGGAGACACAGGTGAAAGCCAAAGTTCACATCACCCTCAAATCCGGCGTGCTCGACCCGCAAGGCAAGGCGATTCAACATGCGCTCGATGGCCTTGGCTTCAAGGGCGTCGAAGACGTGCGCCAGGGCAAAGTCATCGAGATCAAACTCAAGGGCAAGGACAAGAAGAAGGCCAAGGCCGACGTCGAGAAGATGTGCAAGACGCTGCTGGCCAACACCATCGTCGAGAATTTCACGGTGGATATCGCCGAATGAAGGCCGCCGTCATCGTTTTCCCGGGATCGAACCGCGACCGCGACGTCGCGCTCGCAATAGAGCAAAGCCTGGGCAAGCCGCCGGATATGATCTGGCATCGCACAGCGACGCTACCCAAAGTCGATCTGATCGTGGTGCCTGGCGGATTTTCCTATGGCGATTACCTGCGTTGCGGCGCCATGGCGTCGCAGTCACCGGTGATGGCCGAAGTGAAACGCCGCGCCGACAAAGGCGTGCGCGTCATCGGCATCTGCAACGGCTTTCAGGTGCTGACGGAATCGGGATTGCTGCCGGGCGTGCTCATGCGCAATCGCGGCCTCAAATTCATTTGCGATGACGTCCACTTGCGGGTCGAGCAGACGCGAAGTGCATTCACATCGCGCTACAAGAAGGGCGAAGTGATTACGTTCCACATTGCTCACAACGAGGGCAATTTCTTCGCCGACAGCAAAACGCTCCGGCAGATCGAGGACAAGGGTCAGGTCGCGTTCCGGTACTGCGACGCTGCGGGCAAGACCTCTGACAAGGCGAATCCCAACGGGGCGAAGAACAACATCGCCGGCATCTTCAACGCTAGACGCAACGTGCTTGGGTTGATGCCGCACCCGGAAGTGATGGCTGACCCCCTGCTCGGCTGCAATGACGCGCGCCGCATGTTCGACTCGATGGTGGAGGCTGTGGCGTGAGCAAGAAGCGCAATAGCCGCTGGACTGTCGAGCAGATTTCGGCGGACGGCCTGACGCTTGAGGAATACGACCGCGCCGTTGGCATCCTCGGCGACCGCGAACCCAACGAGGTCGAACTCGGCATCTTCTCGGTGATGTGGTCCGAGCATTGCTCGTACAAATCCACCAAGAAGTGGCTGAAGGGCATGCCGACCAAGGCGCCGTGGGTGATCTGCGGCCCGGGCGAAAACGCCGGCGTGATCGACATCGGCGATGGCCTGGCCGTCATCTTCAAGATGGAAAGCCATAATCATCCGTCGTTCATCGAGCCCTATCAGGGTGCGGCCACCGGCGTCGGCGGAATCCTGCGCGATGTGTTCACCATGGGTGCCAGGCCCATCGCCAACATGAACGCGCTGCGTTTTGGCGATCCCAAGCACCCGAAAACGCGACACCTCGTGTCGGGCGTGGTGTCGGGGATCGGCGGCTACGGCAATTGCGTCGGCGTGCCGACGGTCGGCGGCGAGGTCAATTTCCACCCGTCCTATAACGGCAACATCCTGGTCAACGCGATGACTGTCGGCCTCGCGCCGAAGGACAAGATTTTCTATTCGGCGGCGTCGGGCGCCGGCAACCCGGTCGTCTACGTCGGCTCCAAGACCGGCCGCGACGGCATCCATGGCGCGACCATGGCGTCCGCTGAATTCGACAATGCCTCCGAGGAAAAACGCCCGACCGTTCAGGTCGGCGACCCCTTCACCGAAAAGCTCCTGATCGAAGCCTGTATGGAACTGATGGCGACCGATGCGATCGTCGCCATCCAGGACATGGGCGCAGCAGGATTGACCTCTTCTTCCTTCGAGATGGCGTCCAAGGGCGGGCTTGGCGTCGAGCTCGATCTCGACAAAGTGCCTATGCGCGAGTCCGGCATGCGGCCGTACGAGATCATGCTGTCCGAGAGTCAGGAACGGATGCTGATGATCCTGAAGCCCGGCAAGGAGAAGCTGGCCGAGCGCATCTTCCGCAAGTGGGAACTCGACTTCGCCGTCATCGGCAAACTGACCAAGACCGGCCGGATGATTTTGAAACAGGGCGCCAGGACGGTCGGCAATCTGCCGATCGACCCCCTTGCCCAGGCCTCGCCTGAATACGACCGTCCGTGGGAGGCAAGTCCGAAACAGCCGGTTGTGGCGCCGCATAAGGTCGAAGATATCGACTGGCGCAAGGCGCTGCTGAAGCTGATCGGCTGCCCTGACCTCGCCAGCCGGCGCTGGGTCTGGCGCCAGTACGACCACACTGTTATGGCCGACACGCTGCAGCGCCCTGGCGGCGACGCCGCAGTGGTGCGCATTCATGGTACCAACCGCGCGCTGGCGATCTCGACCGACTGCACACCGCGCTACGTGCACGCCGATCCGTTCGAGGGCGCAAAACAGGCGGTGGCCGAGACTTGGCGCAATATCACCGCGGTCGGCGCCAAGCCGCTCGCCATTACCGATAACCTCAACTTCGGCAATCCCGAGAAGCCCAAAATCATGGGCCAGATCGTCGGCGCCATCAAAGGCATTTCGGAAGCCTGCATTGGCCTCAGCTACCCCGTCGTCTCGGGCAACGTCTCGCTCTACAACGAGACCAAAGGCGCGGCTATTCTGCCGACGCCGGCGATCGGCGGCGTCGGATTGCTCGACGATCTCGCTCACATGACCACGCTCGCCTTCAAGGCAGCGGATGAGACGATCATTCTGGTCGGCCAGAAGGATCACGCCCCCGGCTGGCTGGGGCAGTCGCTCTATTTGCGCGAACTCTGCGGCGAGGAAAAAGGCGCACCGCCGCCGGTAGATCTGATCGCCGAACGCGCGACCGGCGAAGTCGTGCGCAAATTGATTCGTGAAGGGCTGATCACCGCCTGTCACGATCTCTCGGACGGCGGGCTGATGGTGGCAATCGCCGAAATGGCGATGGCGAGCGGCATTGGCTGCACCCTCACCGACCCCGGCGCCCCACGCCATGCACTGTTGTTCGGCGAAGACCAGGGCCGCTATGTGCTGACGGTGAAGCACGAGAACGCACGCAAAGTTTGCGACGCGGTCGACGAAATGGGCGTGCCGGTCAAGAAAATCGGTAGGACAGGCGGCAAAGATGTCGCCATCGCCGGCGCCGGCGCCGTATCGGTCGCCGAGCTCCGCGAAAAGAACGAGGCGTGGTTCCCGACCTATATGGCCGGGTGACCGAGACTTAAGGAGATAAACCATGGCCATGACCGCCAACGCTCTTGAAGCCATGATCAAGGAGGCGTTCCCTGACGCCCAAATCACCATCCAGGACCTGCGCGGCGATGGCGACCATTATGCCGCGACCGTGATTTCGGCCGCCTTCAAGGGCAAGTCGCGGGTGCAGCAGCACCAGATGGTCTACGGCGCCCTCAAGGGCCGCATGGGCGGCGAGCTGCATGCGCTGGCGCTGACCACGAGCGTGCCGGCCTGACCGGTCATGCGCCGGTTCGATTACGACCTGATCACCCTCGGCGCCGGTTCGGGCGGCGTGCGCGCCAGCCGCATGGCCGGCAAGTACGGTGCCAAGGTGGCGGTGATCGAATCATCCCGCGTCGGCGGCACCTGCGTGATGCGGGGTTGCGTGCCGAAGAAACTCTTGGTCATCGGCGCACACTTTGGCGACGCTTTCGAGGATGCCCGCGGTTTCGGTTGGACCATCGACGGCGCACGCCACGACTGGCCCGCCATGATCGCCGCCAAGATAAAGGAGCTTAACCGGCTCGAAGGCGTGTATCGCAATCTTCTCAGGAATGCCGGAAATCAGTTGATCGAAGGCCGGGGCGTCCTGGCGGATCGTCACACCGTCGAGATCGGCGGCAAACGGATCACGGGCGAGAAAATCCTGATCGCTACCGGCGGCTGGCCGGCGATCCCGGATATCCCGGGCCGCGAGCACATGTTCACCTCGAACGAGGCGCTCGATCTGATGCATCGCCCCGAGCGCATGGTGATCTGGGGCGGCGGCTATATCGCGGTCGAATTCGCAGGTATCTTCCGCGCCCTTGGATCGGAAGTTCACCTCGTCATTCGCGCCGATCATGTGCTGCGTGGGTTCGACGGCGACGTGCGGGCGCATCTGACGACCGAACTCGAGAAAAAGGGCATCCGGATCCACAAGGGCCGGACCATTACCAAGATCGCGAAGGCGGGCGCCACGTACACGGCAACCCTCGACGACGGCACCGCGATCAGCGCCGACGGTGTGCTTGCGGCGACCGGCCGCGCGCCCAATACAGCCAAGCTTGGCCTTGCCGAGGCGGGCGTCGCGATCAACGGCAAGAGCGCGGTCGTCGTCGACGGATGGAGCCGGACGTCGGTCGAGAATATTTTCGCGCTGGGCGACGTCACCGACCGCATCAACCTGACGCCCGTTGCGATCAACGAGGGCCGGCTGTTCGCCGAGACCCAGTTCAACAAGAACCCGATGGAGATGGACTACGCTAACGTCGCTTCGGCGGTGTTCAGCCAGCCGGCGGTCAGCGTCGTCGGGCTGTCGGAAGAGAATGCGCGCAAGACGCACGACGTGTTGATTTTCTGCACGTCGTTCAGGCCGATGAAACATACCCTCTCAGGGCGCGACGAGCGCACGCTGATGAAGCTGGTAGTCGATCGCAAGACCGACCGGGTGCTGGGATGTCACATGGTCGGTGACGATGCGCCCGAGATCATCCAGGGGCTCGCCGTCGCCCTCAAGTGCGGCGCCACCAAGGCGCAATTCGACGCCACCATCGGCATCCACCCGACCGCGGCCGAGGAATTCGTGACCATGCGCGATCCAGTGGCGCCACCCGCCAAGGCATGAAAACCGTCACTTAGGCTGCGGCGGTTCCAGCCCCTCGGTGCCGGTGTCGAGCACCACCTTCCAGGCCCCCGAAACATCGCGTCGCCAGATCGTGGCGTAAGTGCCTTTCGATTCCTTGGCCGTCGTGTCCTTGGCGACATAGCTGAAGGTGTAGATGCCGTAGGTGTAGCCAAGATCGCGCAACGCCGAGACGTGGGCGGCCATCGGCTCCCAGGTCAGCCGCGCCTTGGCGGCGGGCGGGAGTTCGCCGGCGAGGCGGGACGCGATCACCGCCTCCTTGCCGACAATCGGAGGCGAGCCGTCCTGAAGGATGACCGCGTCGTCGGCCAGAACCTCGGCCATGGCCGCGACAAATCCGATCGTCGCGGAGCGCGCACTGAAGGCGCGTTCGGCGGCCAGAAGCTCGTCGGCCGCCGGCTCGGCCTCGGCAGCCAAAGGCGCGCCCAACGCGGTGAAAACGGTCACCAGGGCGATGATTGATCGTCGGATCATGTGAGCCTCACGCTTCGAGAATAGTGCTTTGCCGCAAGAAAAACCCCCGCCGTTTCCGGCGGGGGTTTCGAGCGCGGACCAAGGCCCGCGAATTTGGGAGATGTCGTCTAGGCTTTACGTGCGGCGACGAAATACGCCGAGGCCGAGCAAGCCGAGGCCGATCAAAGCCAGCGCGCCGGGAGCCGGAGCAGCTTGATAGAATGTTTAGTTGATGCCACTGGTCACGAAATTGCCGTCGACCGCCAGAGTGCGGGTGACGTTGAGGGTCCACGAAGCGGAATAGAGGCCGCCGTTGGTCACAAACGTGCTGGTATTTGCAGCAACACTGACAAACCCTGCACCTGCGCTCGAAAGGACGTTAACACCGGCACCAACGAGACCCGAGTTGGTCCAATCAAAGAAGCCATCGATCGAGTAAGACATGCCGAGATTGACTGTGCCCGAAGAGGTCGCAAGCAGGTTGAAAGTGCCAAGCGGCGTTGCGTAGTCAGAAGCAACGAGCTCAACCGTGATGCTGCTGGCTTGGAAGGTCGCGTTTGTGGAGTTCAGCCACAGAGCAGGCTCCGGCTGCGCGGGCGCGCCAGCCGCCAACTCCTGGTCCAGGAAGTAGTCGCCATACGAGCTAATAACGCTGATCGTGCCAGATTCCGAAGATTCAATAAAATCAGATAGTTAGTTGAAATTCAAGCCCGACGGAGGCGATAAAGTGTCAAAAAAATTTGACACTTTAATCATACGAAACTGAAGATATATGTATCTATAGTTGTTATAACTATTAAATATCAATACGTTATCGACATGACCGGCGCATGATTCCAAGTGTCAAATTTTCTGACATGGGTCAATCAGGAGCTGTGGATAACTCGCTGTCGGTCAGAATTTGTGGCGAATACTATTTTAAAAACAATAGCTTATGATTCAAACTGGCCCAAGACCGAAGTGTCAAATTTCTTATACAGTGGGTGTCTGAGGCTCGAAATGGCTGCTCCAAGGGGGGCAAACAGGTGAATTTTCGACCACCCCGTGGACGTCTTCCCCGCACTGGAGTTCTTAATCCCTCGCGGCTATACCACCGCCCTCAACCAACCCTGTGGACAAGTTTGCCATGGTCGCTGCGGCAAAATGGAACCGCGATAGCTGGCGTTCAAAGCCGATCGAGCAGGTACCGACCTACCTCGACCAGGCCGCACTGAACGCCGCCGAGACGACGCTGCGCAGCTATCCACCGCTGGTGTTCGCGGGCGAAGCCCGGCGCCTGAAAACGGCGCTGGCGCGCGTCGCCGAAGGCAAAGCGTTCCTGCTCCAAGGCGGCGACTGCGCCGAGAGCTTTGCCGAATTCCA
>Ga0194132_10009110_pt1 | contig 13873 bp, 26 predicted proteins | sample TA2KigOf80mmetaG_FD_148612 | JGI IMG/M metagenome (GOLD analysis project Ga0194132, IMG submission 148612) | Freshwater microbial communities from Lake Tanganyika, Tanzania - TA2015054 Kigoma Offshore 80m | ecosystem: Environmental > Aquatic > Freshwater > Lake | place: Tanzania: Lake... | reverse complement strand
GAGCTATCGCGTTTTCAGGGCGCGGGGGGTACAAAAACTTGAATTCATTGTACAGCACGGACTCGCCCTCACCGGAAAAAGGCCCATCGCCCACGAGGGCGGGCGAAGGGTACCACTTTTTAGGCTCTTTGGCAACCATAAGGACCTCAAACCTTAAAAATGCCCATCTTTCTGAGGGTTTCTATGGCGCGGTCGAGTCCCATTTTGGCATGAGAGAAGGCGATAGTAGTGACCCCTTCAAGTAGGCTTTTTCTGACCTCAGGGTTTCCTACTTTCTGGATATCCTTCATGGTTTGGTCGTTGGTTTGGAGCTTGACTGAGGCTTCCTGAACCTGCACGACTTGGACGCCTTCGAGGCCAGGAGCGTTTTTAAGAGCTAGGGCCAATTTGCCTAGCAGCTCTTGGTTGGTCAGGATCTCTGGGTTGATGATGTAGCGACGTTCTTGGGACTCAAGCACGTCATACGATATCTTGTGCTCGTCAAGTAAGGAGCGCATCTCGGCAGGAATGCCGTGCGACCGCTTTCTGCACTGGACATTAGCCGAAGAATCGTTGCTAACCCCCTTGAAATTGACCGTAGCACCGTCTTCACGGACTTGGTCGTCAAATATATCCAGGGCCGCGACTTTCATCTGTGCTTGCATATTTTCACGCGGCTCTTTAATTAAATTTTCGACTACAGTCAAAGCTACATAAAGGTCAAAGCCTTCCGGCATCTCGATTTCTTCAGCGCCTTTTTTACTTGTCGTTTTTTTAGGCGCGGAAGCGGCAGGAGCGGAACCGAAAACGTCGTTGATCGCCTGTTGCTTCTTAGTAGCCATTTTTCTACTCCTTAAAGTGGTGTGTGGCAGTGACAAGAACCTCTTCGGGAGACTTTCGATTTTGCTTAGGAAAGGGCTTTCACAAGCCTGTTTTCATTCGATATTTTTATTTGAAGACCTTTTAAGCGTGTCGCGAAGATTTTTTACTACCTAAGACAGGAGGGTGCCGTGTGACTTTACCCTGGGGAGCGCAACAGATTGCAGTTATTGGGGATGTAATGCTTGACGAGTACCTCGATGGAGAGGTCGTCAGAATTTCCCCTGAAGCCCCCGTCCCTGTCGTCAATGTCAAAAAGCAGTTTTGTGTGCCCGGAGGCGCTGCGAATGCCGCCTGTGGTGTACAGGCGCTTGGTGGAGCAACCCACATTTTTAGTGCGCTTGGGTCCGATGAAACGGGGTTGCAGCTTCAAATGCTCCTAAAGCGGGCTGGCATTAAAAGCCACTTTGTCATGACCTCGCGCCCGACAACTCGCAAGACAAGAGTCGTCTCAGGTAGCCATCAGCTTTGTCGGGTGGACCGGGAGTATGTCGGTCCACTGCCAGAGAGCACCGAAAAAGATCTTACAAACATCATCACGACTTCGGTTGGAGGTCTTGATGTAGCCTGTAGTGCTATTCTATTGAGCGACTACGGCAAAAGTATTTTGACAAGAAGCATTACCCGTGCGGTTATCGAGTTGGCCACGGAAAAACGTATCCCGGTCGTTGTAGATCCGAAGGGGCGTGATTTTTCCAAGTACGAGGGGGCTACGCTCATCACCCCTAATTACAAAGAAGCCTGTGAGGCCCTTGGGGTTGATCCGCACGATGGGTTTTCCGGGGCAGACCTAGGGAAACAGCTTCTTGAGCTTTACGACTTCACTTATGTTCTTGTGACGCTTGGGGCAGAGGGAATGGTTCTCGTCCGAGAGAATATGAAACCTCTGCATCTTGCGGCTGTGGCCCATGAAGTCTTCGATGTATCCGGTGCTGGTGATATTGTCGCAGCAGTTATGACTCTTAGTCTTAGCGCTGGGCTGGGAATAGAGGACTCAATGTGGTTGGCTAATGTAGCGGCTGGTATTGCTGTTACAAAGCAAGGGACTCAAACTGTCAGTGCAGACGAATTGGTCCGTGAGGCTAAACGTCAAAGAAATGTGCTTACTCGTGTAAAAAACTTTTTTTCAGGACTCTAAGTTGCCCAACATTTTTCTGCGAATACTGAATTTCCTTCGTGCTCTTTTGCGGTGGAAGGAAGCCTCTCCTGAGGTGCGCGTAAAGCGTCTTTCAACGTGCTACGGTTGCCCTGACCTAGATATTGGAAAAGACCAATGCCGTGTTTGCGGTTGTTTTGTTCAGTTAAAAACAAGATCTCTGAATGAAACCTGTCCGAAAAGTTACTGGTAGAAGGAGGGGGATACTTTCACCTTAACCAGATCGGCAAAAACAAATGAAAAAAAGCTTTATTCTCGACACTAATGTACTTTTGACCCAACCAGACAGTATATTCATGTTCGAGGATAACGATGTTGTCATACCAATATCTGTCATCGAAGAACTTGATCGCTTCAAAAAAGAGATGAGTGAGACGGGAAGAAATTCCCGTGAGTTTGCACGAATAATTGACCGCCTTAGAGAAAAAGGTCGCCTGTCTGAAGGCGTGCCTCTACACGAGGACAGAGAAGAGTCTGGAAGGCTATTTATTCATCTCGGACTTGAGATTGTCCCAGAGCATCTTGAAAAGAGTACAGACAACCAAATTTTATCGGTTGCCTCTCTCTTTCACCGACGAGGGCATCCTACCATCCTCGTAACGAGGGATGCTAATCTAAGGATAAAGGCTGATGCTTTTGGAATTGAGGCTCAAGACTTTAAATCCGAACGCATTTCTTCCTCAGACGATGCTTATTCTGGTGTTCGGCAGATCGACCTCGATGATTTTGAGATCGAAAGCTTTCTCAAAAGACCCCACAAAAACCTTGATCTTCACCCTAATGAGTTCGTGGTGGTTCGTAGTGAATACCACCAAGAGCTTTGTCGTTACGACCCCCACAGCTACCGCCTAAAACGGATCCACCTGCCTAAAGACGTTTGGGGTATCAAGCCAAGAAACCCCGAGCAGCTCATGGCTCTGGCCGCGTTGCTTGACGACAGAATAAAGCTCGTCACTATGAGCGGGTGCGCGGGAACCGGAAAAACCCTTTTGGCAATCGCTGCGGGTCTCCATAAAACGACAGACGATAACGTCTATAAAAAGCTCGTAGTAGCTCGACCGATCTTTCCCATGGGTCGCGACATCGGTTTTCTACCAGGAGATCTGACTGAGAAGTTAAGCCCCTGGATGCAACCTATATTCGATAACTTAGAAACCCTACTTGGACCCAAAAGCAGCTACCAGGAACTTATCAATCAAGGTCTGCTCCAGGTGGAGCCGCTTACCTATATTAGGGGACGCTCTCTGCCTAATATCTACTTTATTGTGGACGAGGCCCAAAACCTTACACCGCATGAAGTTAAGACAATCTTGACGCGGGCGGGGGACAACACGAAGATCATTCTTACAGGCGACCCAGAGCAAATTGACAGCCCACACCTTGACGCGACAAGTAACGGACTAAGCTATGTGATCGAAAAGTTCAAAGACGAGCAAATCGCAGCACATGTGCAACTCGTTAAAGGGGAAAGGTCAGAACTTGCGACGATCGCCTCCAAACTCCTATAGGAACGTATGAGCGACAAATTGTTATCGGTATTCGACCGTGTCTACTCGCTATCTAAAGGTCAGTCTCGCGACCTCCAACAAGCCACTGAGGAGCTTGGGGAGGTCGCTAAGGCTTACCGTATGTATTTGGCTGCGACACCTGAGGAAGAAGATGGAAGGTTAAGAGATCTGAAAGAAGAAGTTTGCGATCTTGCAATCTGCTGTTTCTCCCTTTTTGTAGATCAAGAGCCAACAGCCGAGGATGCCGAAATCTTCTGGCAGATTATTGAAAGAAAAATAGACAAGTGGAAAAATTCGTAACGAGGAACCTTATGTTTTCAGCACTCCGTCGCCTTGCCTTTGTCGTCGAAGCCGAGGCCCCAACACGCTATGAGCACATCGACTTCAAAGCCCCCAAAGGCGCGAAGGAGGCTGCCAAGCGAGGGCTAGAGCTATTAAAGGTAAAAAAGGCTGCGACACCCGTAGGGATCGCTAGGGCTAGGGATCTTGTCAATGGCAAGACCCTCTCCCCCTCAACAGTAAAAAGGATGTACAGCTTTTTCTCGCGACATGAAGTCGATAAAAAATCCAAGGCTTGGAAAGAGCAAACGCCAAACAACCCAAGCAAAGGTTATATCGCATGGCTTCTTTGGGGCGGGGATCCGGGGTTTGCTTGGGCAAAAAAGGTCGTGAAACAAATGGACGCGGCTGACAGAAGACATGAGGGTTAATACTATGAATTTTCGTTCTAAAGTAGAGGTTCTGGCTGCTATTCCCAAACTCATGGATACGCGAGAGGGCCAGCCGCCAGAGGGATTTCCTGAAATAGATATGCCTCCAAAGATCTTAGCCGCAATCAACGGTCAGGGCTTTAGTTGGAAAAAGCACTATGTCAGGGGTTTCTTATATGACGATGGTCGTATTTCTTTAGTTTTTAAATACAACAACTCCTTTATGAGCCGACACAGTGACTTCAAGCGGCTTTTGGACGCTGGTTTGATTGGTTTCGGCTATAGCTCTGCAACCGAAGTGACTCTTTATTTCAACGTGATGGGGTAAAAGACATGGCCACAGCAAAAAAAGCATCAACCGCTCCCTTCACGACAGGCGAACCTAGAGTCTTAAAATCTGGAGCGGTTGCAGGACCAATCGACAAAGTCGATCCCGACTTATACCCCAAAGCGAAACAGGTACCCGACAACATAGGTAACGCTCCCGTACTTAAACCACAAGGCGTCGTGGTACACTACACAGTTTCGAGCGACCTAGACTCGACGGTAGATTTTTTTAAGAAGAATGCCGTCGATATCCACTTTCTAATTGGAAAAGATGGTTCAATCGTACAGATGGTCCCTTGTGACAAACAAGCCGATCATGCAGGTGAGTCTGAGTGGGGTAAGCTCAAATACCTCAATCGCTATTTTCTCGGCATCGAAGTCGTCTGTATGGGTCCTGTCAAAAAAGATAAGACGGGCAAATTTCTTGACGGCTATGGCCGTCCCTATGCTGGAAAACCTCGCGACAAACTGATGCTGCAAAACCGCTACTGGGACCCTTTTACAAAAGCGCAGGAAAAGGCCCTTAAGGAGCTTATCGACTGGATGCTTGCAACCTATAAATTCCCTACGGACAATATCGTAGGGCATCATGAAGTAGCACCCAGAAGAAAAATCGACCCAGGTGGTTCTTTTTCATTAACGATGGACGAGTTCCGGGCGCTGTTCAAAAAGACTGTCGCTTAACCTCACCAGGAACACCAGACCTCGATATAGGCTGGGTTTCTATCCGCCACATTCACATAGTCGAGGGTGTCCTGATAGGCTTTTTGACCGGGGTAGTCCCCGTAACCTTCAGCCCAAAATTCAGGCGCACCTATCGACCCATCGTTCCCCGCACACCTCATGTAAAGTGACGACCCTGCAAACATCCCAGGCTGCCAAAGTACCCCACGACTATCAGCCATAGCGATTGTGCTTTGCAATGCGACTAGCAAAATAAAAGTTGCTTTTAACATATAAAACCCCCGTTTTTCATTACAAAATCTTTATACTTGGTGTTTCAGCTAGAGCAGGTATGCTTGTCTGAAAGCTACTAGCAAGGAGGATCAAGAAATGGAGACCAGTAAGCCCGTTGAAATGCTTGTGAGTCAGGTTGTGTCTATTGCATGGCTAAGGTCGTGCCTTGAAGTAGGCATCACGTTTACGAACAAAGAGACGGGTCAAAATGAGGACAACGAGCTATCAATCTACGATAGTTTCCTCAGGCAATTAGATTTATTTGATGTTCCTGATGTTCGGATGAACCCCAAAATCATCGAAAAAAATATCTACGAGGTCTTGGGCAGCTATCTTCTGAAGAACCGCAACCCGGATCTTAGAAAAGTCCTTACATCAGTGCAATTTATGGAAGCTATGCAAGAAAAAATGGCCAGCTTAAAAAAGGCAAAAAAATGAAAAAGGCAATCCTTGGTCTCCTGCTTCTAGGCGCTACTGCTTGCCAAACCATGAAGCCCGCGTGTGATGACACTAAAAGGGCTACCGACATTGCTGCTCAGAAAATGGCAAATGTCTTAAACTGTCGCAATCCCGAAGCGATCGCAAAGGACCTTCAAGGCCAAGTCGAGAAAGCAAACTTGTGTGAAAACCGTGAGCAAGGCGCTCTTGGTGAAGCAATCTGCCGCCCTGTTTCGTCTTATGTGGTAGCTCAACTTGTTAAGAAGTTACCTGCCTCCTGGGAATGCCAAGGGGGTGAGGCTGCTGACATGACAGTCAACGCCCTCTACACGGCTTGTGTTCAAGGTGCGGTCCTCTAAGGAGCGATTCATGTTTGATGCTCGCTCTTACCTACTTGAGCTTGGCTTTGACCCAAGACAGGGCACCCCGACTTTAACTGAGTTAAAGAAAAGGTGGCGCGACTTATGCCAGGAGCACCACCCCGACAAGGGGGGTGATCCTGAACTATTTAGGCGTGTCACACACGCTTACAAGATGATTACCGATCTTGAGTACCAGCATCGAGAGATGATGAACGAAATGCGGAAGGGCAAGCCTAACCTTAAGGGCGACCTCAATATCCGTATTGAAATCAAAGTGCCTTTTGAAGATGTATTCTTTGGTCGCAAGATGCTTGTTAGTTTCAGCACCGACGAATTCGATGAAAACTTTTCTTTGAAGGTTGGAGCGATCGAAGTATCAACGATAAATTTGGAGCTGACTTCTAAGATTCTTAGTCACCATAACGGTGTTCAAGAATTTGTACAAATAGGCAAAGGCCATCGCCAAGGCCCTCACAAAGGTGATGTCGTCGTTGTTATCAATACATCGAGACATGCAAAATTCAGAGTCCAAGGCATGGATGTCTACTCGGAAGAGAAAGTTCCCCTCAACATGATGCTCAAAGGGGGAACGGTCGATGTGCTTACTATGTACGGGATACAAACAGCTAGGATCAAACCTGGACACCAGCCTGGAGACAAGGTCCGCATCGCCCGCTGCGGTATTAGTCATGTTGGAGATCACTTCGTTATCATCCATCCTATTTTCCCGACTGCTGACGATCTAAAAAGAAACGAATGGCGTGGTCTCGAAATCGACTGGGGACCTGCTGAACCCAGCGAAGAAACCTAATTTACCTACCATCTCTTAAAGCCCTCAGACCTTAAGTCCTAATCGTTTGGTTACGAACACCCAAACCGTTAAGGAGCATAGGTATGCGTGGACTCTTTTATCCTTTTTTATTCGTATTAGTAACTTTGGCGTCTTGTGGTCGCTTTGAAAAGAAAGAGGCTCCCTTGGTAAATCCTGGAGAGCAGCAGTTGAAGGTCGGTTTTGAAAGCATCTACGTCCTTGACCCTACACAAAGCGATGAGGTGCTGAAGTCGAGCACGCTTAGTGTAAAAGTAGTGTCTATCAACAGCAAGAAGACTGCGTTTGCTCTCAGGGGTAAAGCCAATACAGACTTTGGCGTGCAAAACATTTCGATGGACCGCTCTGTCCCGAATGAAGTTCTTCAAAAATCCTTCATTGAAAAACTTCGTTCTACCAAGACCTACAAAGATACAGAGTTTTCCGTCGATTATCTTCGCAGAAGCGGTAACTGTGATTTAATCAGAATTTATAACTTGAAAGACTACGACTGGATCAAAATAAACGCCACATTCTGTCAAGCCAAAAAAAACATGCCGAAAATCCAAGCAGAGTTCAAGTTCTTTGGTCAAAACGTGAATGCTACTTATCTCTTGAAAAACTGAGGTGTAAATAAGGCCGAGTGTGAGCGCTCGGTCTTTTTTATACCTAACATCAGATTAAAACAAATCACGCTACATTTAATTATCAACCACGAGGAGAGTAGCTATGGACTCCCTGATAACGTGGTACTTAGTGGGCTTTATGTCTTGGCTCTTTATGCTTGAGGAATTTAAGTGCATGCGCTTTGTTCATGTTTGTGCAGGCGCGATATTTGGCATCACGGGTCTTTTTGCCCCAATCATCTTTCTCATGATGGAAAAAGAAGGGCTTTTCAAAGACCCCCCAACAGATCCTCCCAGTCAAAAATAGATTCTATATAACATTGAAATGTCCAATGGAGGTGCGTATGGCGCTCTCTAGCAGATATTCCAACCTCAGTGAAATCGACTGTTACCTGGACCGGGGAATAAAAAGTCTTGGTCAACCTTGGCGTTGGTGGGCAAGACGAAAGTATTCAGATTTCCATAAAGAGGTTGTAGCTATCTTAATGCAAAATGAAGGTCTGGTACTCAGCTACTCTTCTCATGATGTCGAGGTTGCGGTTGAAAGTGCAGTCGATCAACTTCTTGCACCCTATCACAACCGCCTCACTCTTATGGCGTATACGCTACTTCTCGGCTCAGTCGGAGTGAACGCTTATCTTGTAACGCTTCTTTCAGATGTTCCAGGATTGTCAGCTTTTGTTGCTACACTTGGAGGGACTCTATCTGGGGCGCTTGGTTTTCAAGTTCTTGCAAGACTTGGTGCATGGGCAAAACAGCTCTCCTCGAATGGGGGTACCAAAAAAGAGCAGATACCATTTGATAGCCATGCGCTAGACATCTGGAGACGAAGCCAGCAGGTAAAGAGCGATCTTCCGCGTGATGGACGGAATATCCGCAAAGACTCATGGCTTCAACTGCATGCCCGATTTGAAAAGGCAATACTCCTGCCGGACGAGGATGCTGTTGAGGCCATAGCCGATGCAATTATCGACCATCGTCAGAGTTTTAGTGAGGTTTCATTAGACTTCTGGCTTGCGCGAGAGTTTTACCGCAATCTGTCAGCACGTTTTGCAAACGAAGAGTCCATCACGGCTATTAAAGCGATCATGCGCGAAACTGCACCGATTCACTGTTTGCCCGTAGAAGACCTAGACCGTTTGGTAGATCAAATTCTACGAAAGGAATAATTATCGACCACGAACTTTGTCTTCGCAGTAAATCACGCTTTTACCGGATCGAACGCAGGCAAGAACTTTTTCTTGTTGCTGCGCTTTTGTCCACATGACACAGAGAATCCAGCCGATCGAAATTAAAATAATTGCCCTCATTTTGCCTCCCTTGGTAAATTAGAGCAAAAAGGACCTGAAAATGTATCTACAGTATATGCGTGAATTTTTTGTTTGGTGTCTATTCGGTTTCTTAATCTGGCTGACACTTTTGAAAAGAGAAGATAGAGCAATCACCCCATTAAACGTAGCCTTCGGTATAGCTTTTTGCTTCTGCGGAGGGTTTGTAGTGCTTGTCTATCCTGTCCTCTCCAAGTTAGGAGTTCTCGACCCAGAGAACCCTACTTAGGGCGTTCCTTGCGCCCTACCTACCCCCTTAAAAACCAGAAATATCAACCAATTTTTTTAATACAACTTAATGTATTTATTATAAATATATTACTGTGCATAAAATGGCTTGCCTATTTTTTAGGCACATGGTACATAGCGCCCTCAAGGGAGGCGTGCCATGCAAAAACACAAATTCAACAAGGTGAAGCCCTTTCTTGTAGTGCGGGAAGATGGTCTGCACTTCTACAAAGTAGGACAAGAGTTCTACTTATCACATTCCAGCCTTAAGCAAATTGAAGGCTGGTCCGATGCGCGTATCGCGTCCTACTTCCCCCAGGCTTGCCTTCTAGCCCCCAACCCACACCATGAGCGAGGCGCTCCGATGCGTCTTTACAGTTTCGACAAGATAAAGCAGGAGACCTTTTCATGACAGACAATCACTTTACAGCCCTTAAGGAAATCGACGTAAAGCCTTACACTGAGGAGAAAGGTCGCTACTCGTACCTTCCGTGGGCCAAGGCGGTTGAGCTGCTCCTTGAGCGCGACCCGACAGCTACTTGGAGGTTTGAACCGGACCAATGGCTGCCGAACAAGACGGTTCTCGTCTCCTGCGAAGTAACTGCTTTTGGCGTGACACGTCCAATGCACCTGCCCGTCTGGGAAACAGTCCGCCTTAACAACCGATCTGAAAATAAGGCAACAGAGAACCCTGATGCCCTTGATATATCCAACGCTCGGATGCGTTGTCTGGTGAAAGCCATCGCGCTTTTCGGCATAGGTCTTAACCTCTACACAAAGGAGGAAACGGACCTAAGGCCGTCTTCCGCACCCGCTCTGAAGAAGGCCCCTTTAGGGGAACCACCACGAGATGAGGTCCCCTCCTTAGGCGATAAAGTACCGGAAGATCGTGCTCCAAAGTTTGTAAAGACCACGTCCTCTAAAAAAGAGGTGCCACCCACGACACCACGGGGTCAAAAAATAATGGAAAAGTGTGATGTCGTAGGCGTCAGCCGGAAAGAAATTGAGCAAGCGCTTGGTTCCTCCGTGGACAAAGTAGATGACAGCTCTATGGAACACCTAAAGTTGTTCCTACTTCAGGCTAATGAGGCCCCTGCGCGTAAAAGCGATTTGCTCAAACGACTGTACGACTCAATTCACGACCTAGCATAATAGGGGTAAAATATGTCCAGCTTAAACAAAGTTAGTTTGATAGGACGCCTAGGGGCTGACCCTGAGATCACATTTACAACCAAGAAAAAACCTGTATGCAAGTTCAGTATTGCTACAGATGATGGTGTAAAGAACGAAAAGGGCGAAAGCGTCCCACAGTGGCACAAAATCGTCGCCTGGGAAGATCTTGCTGAGACCTGTGCAAAATATCTAGTTAAGGGTAGGCAGGTTTACGTTGAAGGTCGTTTGAAAAATGAAGAATGGGTTGATAAAGAAACCTCAAAAAAAATGAGGCGTACTGTCATATCAGCATATTCAGTCCGGTTTCTTGACTCCCCCAAAAAATATTTAGAACAAGATAGCCAGCCACCGAAATTTACTCCTAAACCTGACACGAAACAACTCGTACTCGACGACTTATGACGCCAACAGCAAAACACAAAAAAGCCATGACTGGCTTATTTCAGCGGGCCAAGGCTCATGTTGGGCATACTGTTACTTTAAAAAAATCGGGTGATTCTTCAGCAATGTCCGGGAAAGTTTTGCGTGCAACTCTTGAGGAGCGATTTGGAATGCTCAGGATTTTCTACTGGCTAGACGCGACACCTTTTCCCGAGAAAATTGATATGTTCCAAGTTTATTCATGCTCCTGCGACGGGGAGCTATAAGCTCACTCTTTCAGGTTCAGTTAAAACTTCGACGTAGTTCGAGTACGGTGTTACCCGTACTACGGTAGGCAATAGTGATATGATTCTCCCCTCGTTCGATGGAGTAATCACTTGGATCACCCCTGAGGTGTCTTTTGAGAAATGATCGCATATTTGCGAGATCTTCGTCACGGACCAAAGCCCACACTGTCTCATCACCAGGATCATCCCCCCAGATACTATCAACTATGATTTTCCACATACGAAATCCCTCCGATGTTATCAGAGGGAGGTATCGGTGGTCAGTCAACTTTTCCTAAAAAATTTCTTCTAAGCTCCTAGAGCTAACGCACTTTTATCTCTAAAGACCAGAAACTAGCTCTGACATGGTCAAACCTAAGCCTCGGGCTATGGCCTCTAAGGTGGAAAGCCTTAGGTCCCGCTTGCCGTTCTCAATGTCAGATAAGTTACCTTTACTGATCCCAACCCTCATCGCTAGGTTTTCAATACTTAGCCCTTTCCCCTTTCGCAGATGAGAAATGCGATCCGCCAACAACTGGATTTTGTCTCCGTGCATGGCTATCCTCTTTGTTTTATTTACTTTTATATCGGAATTTTAGAGTAAATTCTGAGCAGACGTTAATTTCATCTGAAATTTCATGGGTATTGCAAAGTCTTAATTAGCCGCATCTCGTCGGTTAGGACTTCTCTTAAGCCCCCCTAAATACGCCTTTCAAAAAAAAGAGCCAACATTGTTATTGGCTTACAGAGATATTCTCAGCGAAATGCAGATAGCTCCGAATAGTCCCAAGTAAGTGCTGCACGGCACACAAAAACAAACAAAGGAGTCTACTATGAAAGTCGTCAACACCAGCATCGCAATCACCCTTGTCTCTGCCTTACTCGCCTGCGGCCAAGTTCCGACAGAAGATCAAACAGCGACCAAGGCAGCGAAGGACAAAGAAGGGAAGGACAACGTCGAAGAGTCGGAATACGAAGGTCAGGCCAATCTCACAGGCTACCTCGCTAATGCTTTCGATGTTGTTGTAGACGGCCAGAAATACGAAGACACCGAGGACTATTACACCCAAAAGTTAGAACAACTGACTGCCGAGGCAGAAGCCTCCGGTTACGAAGGTTGGACGCTATCATTCGATGCAGAAATTGGTCTTGACGATCTCAAATACGGCATGATGGTTTTTGCCTCTGCCGCAGGTAATCGCGGTTATGCAGGTCAAGTACCCATGGAGTTCAACGGCTCCTTCAGCATGGAAATACCAGAAAACAGCCGTAATGCTGTCTATTCTGTCCGCGCAAATAAAAAAGTCAACGTGACCCTTACACCGCCAGAAAGCGAAGATGGCAGTGCAAACGAAAAACCAGTTCGTTGGTGCTACAACTTCTCGGCTCAACTGGCTGGCATCACTTTAGGAGCACCCGTGATTCTCAATACGTTTGAATCACGCCTTACAAAATATGCCTGCTCGGTCGAACGTGATGGTATTGAGATCCCAACAAAACGCTTGAGCAAATAATCAAACATAGTCCGTCGTCCCTTGTGGGCGTCTTAACAGAAAGGAGTTGACTATGGCTAAGAAGAAGAAAGCAGCAAAGAAGAAGGCAGTGAAGAAAAAAACGAAAAAAGTGGCTAAAGCAAAGCCCAAAAAGAAAAAGGCTAAGAAAGCCAAGAAAAAGACCTGACACTTTTGAGTCCGTGCAGATCCCTGTGTTCCTTTGGGGCACAGGGTATTCCTCCCAAGGTAGTGGAGTTAGGGAGGCCAAACATGAAGATACTCCAGAAATTCGGAAGAAAACTGGGCAACATCCGCATCGTCGCTATGTCTGTCGGTAAGAAGCTGACATACGAAGTCCAAAAAAGGGTTGGTACTTACTACTACTCCGAAGGGCCACGCCACGAATCAGAGCAAGAGGCATACGAATATGCTTTGCAAGTGATGACACAGGTTCTCGAAGAGAAGAAGAAAAAGAAAAGACTCAAAAAAACAGCTTAAGGAGCGACCATGAACCCCAAAAAACTAATCACAACCAAAGAAGCGGCAGACCGCAGTTTCCAAATGGCTTATCTCGTCGCGCAAGCAATTCTCACGGATAAGCATAAAAACTGCCCCGGCTGCGCTATTTGCGATCTCATTCAAATGGTGCGAGATGATAATCACACACCAACAGTGAGGCAATAAATGCCTCCAAGGGAGGTTATATGGGCCGTCGAGCGAGGAAAGATACACCGTTCAGAACTATCTTATGCAACTTCATGAAAGCGGAGGGCTTGAGTGTAAGAGAAGCTGCAAAAATTGCACAAGTACCACCATCAACTCTCGCAAACTGGAGAGCAGGGGCGATGCCAGATGACCACTTTGCACTACGCAGATTGGCGGAGCACTTCGGAGTCACCTTGGGCTATCTCCTAACGGGAGAACCAGATCTCCATGTAAACGGCCCACCTGAAAGGGAAGCGATGGTTCATGAAGGGAAAATACTATTCAAGGGCTACGCGAAAATAATTGTCCAAGAAATACTGCCGCGAATGAAAAAATAGAGTAAAAAGGCAGCGCGAGGTACAGGTGAGATATGAGAAAAACCCATTACGAAAAATTGCTGACTACAAGAGTTAAGGACCTAATCGAGAAGTTGAATGCAGCTACCCACGTTCTCTTTGGTCGAAATGTTTCTCTTGCTAACCTGGACTCCCTTCAAGACTCAGTCAAACCGCTATTTCCTTCAGCAATGAGCACAGGGCCTCAAGGAGG
>Ga0194132_10009106_pt1 | contig 13879 bp, 15 predicted proteins | sample TA2KigOf80mmetaG_FD_148612 | JGI IMG/M metagenome (GOLD analysis project Ga0194132, IMG submission 148612) | Freshwater microbial communities from Lake Tanganyika, Tanzania - TA2015054 Kigoma Offshore 80m | ecosystem: Environmental > Aquatic > Freshwater > Lake | place: Tanzania: Lake... | reverse complement strand
AGATTTCCGCGGTTTCAGATGACCGCTGACACCGCTGGAAAGGCAGCCGGACGTTTCCACGTGCCGTTGATGATCGCCACGATGGCGAACGATTGGAACATCCCCCAGACGGCGAACCACACGATCGCAATCCAGGGCTTCTGCGCGCTCGACAAGGCCTCGACCGTCCCTTCTTCTACTGGTGTGCGACGAGCCTGGTTATTCTGTCCGAGGCTAGCGTCGTCTCAAATCCCCTGGGGTAGCAAAGGCCAGGTCCGATAGCGCCCGCCGCATGGCGGCAGACCGACGTCGTCTGCGCAGGTCAAAGGTCGAGGGCAGCCCGGAGGCGGGCGACCACTTGATCCACGGTCAGGGTAGCCGTGTCGAACGAGTGTGCCGCGCTTGGCCATGGCCTGTAGTCTCGGTCGACCACTTGTTGCCAGGTCGGCCCATTCCCCTTGCGCACGCGCGCCTCGATTCGCTGTCGATGCTCGACGAGGTCGGAGCACCGGATCTCGACTTCGATGCCGCGGGTCCCGCCTCGCTTGGCAACGTCCAGCCAGGCTGTACGTGTGACCGGGATGGGGTTGACCGAGTCGGCGATCACGACACGGCCGAGTCGGAGGTTGTCCTCGGCCACGGCGTAGCCCGCTCGGTAGCCGGCATCATCGAGCGACACGACGGTGACGCCTGACTCGCGGATCGCCTGTTCGATCGAGTCAATCCGAATGTGAACGGCCGACGTCGCCAGGCAGAGGGCGCGCGCGACGCTCGTCTTTCCCCGTACCTGGCAGCCCACCAAGAACGATCAGCATGCTGGCGGAGTCTAGTCGATACCGTTCTCAACTCCCGACTCGTCGCGCAGTGTATGGACAGAAGCACGAAGGGCGCCTCGTTGACGACTTCGTCTCAACCGCATTAGAGTCGGCGCACATGGCATCGGTCCTGTAAGCCGGGTCTCCTGGGCGAAAGTTCGCCGACACGGGCGAGGTGTTCGTGTCGGAGAGGTCCGGCCCAATCCTCCTTCATCAACAACCGTTTCGCCGCATCCGCACGCGTCTCGTCCGAGGTGCGCGTCGGGCGGCCGTGTGTGAAAGGACTGGAGCGATGACCGAACAAGAACGGATGACCGAGCTCTTCTTTGAACTGTTCGCGGGACTGCCGAGACAAGGGCCGGGCGACGACGCGAGTACCCTCAAGGCGCTTGCGCTCGTACCGAACGTCGGGCCAGACACGCGCATCCTCGACCTCGGATGTGGCACGGGCCGCCAGACCCGTACACTCGCGCGGCATAGTTCAGCCCGACTCGTCGGCATCGACAGCCACCTCCCGTATGTGGAGACCGCTAACGAGGAAGCTCTGGCAGAGGGCCTCGCGGATCGCGTGGAATTTCAGGTTGGCGACATATGTCGTTTGGATCTCCCCGACGATTCGTGCGACCTGCTCTGGTGCGAGGGGGCCATCTACGTGACCGGTTTCGAAAGCGGGCTTCGCCAGTGGCGACGGCTGCTTGGAGCCACTGGGCATCTGGTCGTAACCGAGGCGTGCTGGATGAAACCAGACCCGCCCCACGAGTGCGAGGCCTATTGGGCGGCCGAGTACCCGGCGATTCGTGGCGTCGGCGCCCTCCTGCGTGTCGTCGAGACCTGTAGATGGGAGCCGCTCTCGCACTTCTCGCTGCCGGGCGCGTCGTGGTGGACGGACTACTACGGCCCTCTGCAGGACAACCTCGTGCGCTTCCGCCGACGGCATGAGCATGAGCCTGATGCCCAGCAGCTTGCGGGCCAAGTTCAGCGCGAGATCGACATGTGGCGCCGGTACGGCGAGTTCTACGGCTACGAGTTCATCGTGATGCGTCCTCGATAGTGCGAACGCCGACGGGGCGGGGTGCCAGCCCCGCTCCGCTCGCGGCCTTTCTCAAATCCCCGGTATTCGCGAAGTGCCGATGGGACGGTATCTCGCCGGACGATCCTTCAACGCAGGTGAAGCCGGTTCGCGGTGATGAGGCGCGCCTCGTCGGAGACCAGGTATGCGATCACGCCCGCAACCTCCTCGGGGCTGGCGATGTGAATGAGGTCTGGTCGCTCTGCGACGTGGCGCCGGACGTCATCGGTGACCCACCCCGTGTCGGTGACAGGCGGATGCACCACGTTGGCGGTGATACCCAGGCCCGCGAGTTCAAACGCGGCGGCCATCGTGTAGTTCTCGAGCGCCGCTTTCGCTGCACCGTACGAGACTTCATTTGGGAAGCCCGTCGGCCCGCCGGACGTGAGGCTGACGATGCGGCCCCAGCGACTGCCGCGCGCAGCGTGACGTCTGGCGAACTCGGAGATAAGGAGCGCCGTCCCGCGAGCATCAACAGCGAACAGCTGGTCGAAGGTTGATGCCGACACCCGCCGCTGGTCGTGTCCGAATCGGGACTCCGGCACCAGTGAAAACGTGTCGGCAAGCCAGCCCGAAGCGTTATTGATCAGAATGTCGACTGCGCCGAACGCCGCCTCGGCCGCCTCGAATAGGCGTATCGGCGTGTTGGCGTCAGACAGGTCCGCTTCGAGGGCGCGTGCGCGTCCGCCAGCTCCCTCGATGGCATCGACGACGTGGTCGGCGTGCATCGCACGATTGCGCCGATAGGCCTCTGGGCCCGCTTCGTCGCGGTCCGGAATCCGAAGATAGGTGACGAAGACGGCCGCTCCGCAAGACGCCAGTGTCCGCGCGGTTGCTGCGCCGATACCATGGTTCGCACCAGTGATCAGCGCAACGTGGCCATCAAGACTTGCGAGCGGGCGTGGCGTCATTCGCAGGCGAGTGTACCAGCGTCCCCGTCGGTGTGCCGATCGAGCGCAACCGGGGTCAGTCAGATAACGATCAGCGATAGAGCGATTTGATTCGTCCGAACGCTCCGACCGGGGCGACAGGCACGCTCCGGCCTCAGGTTCGGCTCGAGCGTGCCGACTCACGCAACCGACGTGCCCGCACCGTCCAAAAGGCCGCCGCCGTGGCGACGACCAGAGCAACCGCCGCGATGCCAGTGGCGACGAAGGCACCATCCACGCCGGACTGCTGGACAAGCATCGAAGCGGCAGGGCCAATTTGCGACTCAGGAGTGCCTGTGAGCCACCACCGCGTCAGTACGACCGCGTCACCGACGACGTGCAGCACCATCGCCGGGAGAATCGAATCCGCCCAGGTGAGCCCGCCGTAGACCGCCGAGATGGTGACGTAGTACGGCAGCATCAGCAACACCGGACCCAAGGCGGCGTCGTCGACGTGGTCAGCCGTTCCGATGATGCCGAAGTAGCCTCGGCGACGACCGGACATTCAAGCCCTTGATGCTGACAGCCGAAGCCAGAAAGGTGTCTTCCTATTGACATTCCATAGGTCTCTCGTCTACTTCTATGCAATGGCCAAAGGGACCGGGCCGGTCAAGACCGACGTGCTCCAGGGGACGCTCGACTTGATGGTGCTGACGACGCTCCAGAGTATGGGGCCGCTGCACGGCTATGGCCTCGCACGGCGGATCGAACAGATCAGCGAGGCCACCCTACGGCTGAACGATGGGACGGTCTACACCTCCTTGATGCGCCTGCAACAGCGCGGTTGGATTTCCACGACCTGGGGCACGTCCGAGAACAATCGAAAGGCGAAGTACTACGCCATCACCCGATCGGGCCGGCGCCAGCTCACGACCGAAACGAAGAACTGGGAGCGGATTGCTGGGGTGATCGCCCGGCTCCTCAGCACGGTGCATCCGTCGTGAAGGTCCTCTCCCCGTTGCGGGTGTTCGTCGCGCGACTGTGGTGGTTACCCGCTCGGCGCCGTGTGTTGGACGACGTCACCGAAGAGCTCGAGGGGCACGTCGAGCTCCTCGTCGCCCGCTACATCCACTCCGGCATGGATCCCTACGAAGCGCGCCTCGCCGCCCGACGGCAGCTCGGGAACACGACACACGTGCGGGAAGCGATCTACACGATGCACACGCCGATGGACGCGCTGATCCACGATTTCAGCGGCGCTGCTCGTCACCTTCGCCGGAACCTCCGCGTCGTGGGGGTCGCCGTCCTGATCTTGGGGCTCGGGATCGGCTCCGCGACGGCCGTCTTCAGCGTGAGCGAAAGGCTCCTGCTCCGTCCCCTGCCGTATCCAGATTCCGCCCGGCTGGTGACCCTGCGCAGCATCAGCCCCGATCCGGCCTTTCCGTACGAGCGAGCGGCGGCGGGCACGCTGGCCGACTGGCAGATCGAAAGCACGCTGTTCGAAGCCATCGCCGGCTACCGGTGGCACACCATCGATGTGGTCGGCGGGGGACACAGCGAACGGCTGCGCGGACTATTTGTCACCCCGGAGTTCTTCGACGTCTTCGGCGTGCCGCTCGTCGGCCGCGGTTTTCAGGCAGAGGACCGCGGCACCCGCGCGCTGGTGCTTGGCTATGAGGTATGGCGTCGGCGTTTCGGCGCTGCGACATCGATCGTGGGAGGCGCGCTCGATTTGAACGTACGAAACCTCACACGAGTCGGGCCGACCCGACACACCGTCCTGGGAGTTGCGACTGCACCTGTTCGGTTTCCGCCCGTGACGGCCGACTTCCAGCTCGGTCTGGCGAGTGTCGTGGACACGATCGACTTTTGGACACCTGAATTCGTCTCGCCGACCGGTCCGCGCGAGCCATCCGCCCGAGAGTTTGATGTCGTCGGAAAATTGCGACCTGGTGTGACCGTCGAGCAAGCGCAACGCGAGATGGACACCATTGCTCGGGGACAGGCTGAGCGTTACCCGAAGACACACCGCGACTGGACGGTTCGAGTCGACCCGCTGCAGCAGCACGTGGCGAGCGATGCTCGCCACGGTGTCATGCTTCTGTCGCTGGGGACGGGGCTGCTGTTGCTGATCGCGTGTGCCAATGTCGCGACGCTGCTCCTAGCGCGTGGCGCCGCGCGCCACCGAGAGGTCGCGATCCGTGCCGCGCTCGGCGCAGCGCGATGGCGGATCGTGCGGCAGTTCCTGATGGAAGCCCTCATCCTGGCCACGGCGGCTGGTGTGGTGGGCATCATCTTGACGAAATGGGCCATTGCGTTGGCCCGACCGTGGTTGCCCGCGAGCCGTCCCGTACTCCAAGAAATTGATTTCAACCCGACGGTCTTGTTCTTTGCCCTGATGTGCGCCGCGTTCACGGCGTGCGTCATCGGGATTGCACCGGCGCTGCGATCCGCGCGGGCGAACGGAGGACGCCTCACAGGTAACGAAGGACGGGGCGTGACGCTCAGTGGAGCTCAGACGGCTCTTATTCGCGTGCTTGTGTCGGCCGAGGTTGCTCTCACACTCGTACTGCTACTGAGCGCAGGCCTGCTGCTCCGCAGTGCACTGGCAGCATCGCAGATCGCGCCGGGGTTCAATCCGAGCAACCTGCTCACGATGACCGTCTCGCTTCCAGAGAATAAGTTCGACTGGAATCACAACGCGGTGTTCGCGCGCGATGTAATCGATGCGGTCCGCTCCTTGCCGGTGATCCGTGATGCCGCAGTCATTCAAGGCGTGCCCATGCGCGAGGGCAGCTTTTACCACTCGGGAACCATTGAGGGGTACGTGCCAGCGTCGGATGCTGAGGAACCAATGTGGAGAATTCGCGTCGTCAGTCCGGGTTACTGGGATGTCATACAGATTCCGATCCTAGCGGGCAGGAAGCTCGAGGCCCGCGACGAGGAAGGAGAGCGAGGGCGCCCACGTAGCATCGTCGCCAGCCGTTCGTTCGCCAATCGTTATTGGCCTGGCCAGAATGTGGTGGGGAAGCGAGTCGGCGTCGATCTTGCTCGCATGGGTTTGAGCGCTGCTCCTCAGACCTGGTGGATGACGGTTGTCGGAGTTGCCGAAGATGTCCGGTATAGCGGACTCGAAGCAGATCCCACGGTGGACGTCTACTATCCGCAGTCCTTGTTCCCTCAGGCGGCCATTACGTTGATCGCACGGACACGGGGCGACCCGCTCAATGTGGCATCGGAGGTTCGCACCCGCATTCGGGCGGTGGATCCAGATGCCTTTGTCACGGATGTGCGGTCGATGGATCAGTTGATCGCCCGCTCTCAGGCGGAGCGTCGTGCGGGAACCCTGCTTATGGGGCTGTTCAGCGTGTTGGCTCTGGTGCTCGCCGTGTTCGGCGTCTACACGGTGATCACCCAAGCGGTGGTCGAACGCCGGTTCGAACTGGGCATTCGTTCGGCACTGGGCGCTGCACCGCGGCGTCTGGTCGCACTGGCGATGCGGACCGCGGTGCAGCCGGCCATCGTCGGCCTCGCGATCGGCGTCGTGGGTGCGACGGCCGTCACGCGCCTCATGACATCGGCGCTCTTCGGCATCACTTCGTCGGATGCGATCAGCTGGGCTGGCGCCTGCGCGATGATCCTCGTCGCGTGTGTCGTCGCCGGATACGTCCCCGCGCGGCGCGCGGCGCGGGTGGACCCGATGAGCGTGCTCCGCGCCGAGTAACCGTGGGATCCTCGGCCTGATGTGACAGGAACTGCGGCCGCCCACGCGAGAACGCCGGCGATTCGTGGAGCGCTACGAAGCCTGGTCTGAGATCGGTCCACCGGGAACGGAGTCCCGCAACCGTCGCCAACCTCAGCACGCCACCGTCGAGTAAGCGCATCGGGGCCACGATTGCGGCTGAAGGTGGCGGAGTCTCGACGTTCGCCACGCCACTGTCGGTAGTCCTGCGCCGAGGCATGGGCCACCGCTACGACCAGGGTGGCCAACCCACAAAGGCGCACGGGCACAGCTTGTGATAACACGTGCTCAGCGCCGCCTGTTCCGCGATATACGTCAAGACATGCACGAGCCGATTCAGGACCTTGACCTTCGACGCGCGACCGAGGAAGACGTTGACGCGCTGGCCGACGCGCACAGAGACTCCATCCGTGCGCTGGGCTCGCAGCACTATGCGCCGGCCATCGTCAACGCATGGGCCGGAGTCGTTCATCCCGAGCTGTACGTGCAGGCAATGGACCGCGGGGAGGTCTTCTTCCTAGCCACGGGCACCGTGGCCGGTCGCCCGATGGTTCTGGGATTCTCGAGCGATTACATCATCGATGGCGGTCTGCATGGGACCTCGGCGTACGTTCGCCGAGTGGCTGCGCGTCAGGGCGTTGGTTCCCGCTTGCTCGAGCTGGCGGAGTCATTCGGGCGAGGGCGTGGCGCCGCCTCGATCCACATCGAGGCGGCACTTGGTGCGGTCGAGTTCTACCGACGTCATGGCTTCGTGGAGACTGGGCACGGCCCACGTGGCCCTCCCCTCGGGCTTCCAGATGCCCTGTGCGTTCATGCGCAAGAACTTGTCGCAGGGGCTCCTGAGCACGTAGGGAGACAAGTAGTCACGAATGGTAGAGCTTGCCGGGGACTGCCCAGCGCACGGCGCATCGGGGATATTCGCTGTCACACTTGGCTTGTGCCAATGTCTAACGGGACATGAAGACCGAGAGTCCGTTTCTCGACAAGACCGCCCTCAACCACGACGAGGAGATCCGTGTCCGCAGATCCATCGTGACGGCGACAACCGTCGGGTACGGCGACGTGTCGCCTGTCACCCATGAGGGCCGCTTGATTGCGGTCGCCTTGATGATCGTCGGGATTGGGTTCATCGGCCTGTTGACGGCGACCATCACCAGCTTCTTCATGCAGCCAGAGCAGCAGCATGAGCGAAACGTTGAGGAGAGGCTGGCGCACATCGAAGCTCAGTTGCAGCAACTGCTCGAGCGAAAGGGTGCCGAGTGAAGTTCGGCATTCGAACACCGTCGTTGCGCAAGCGCATCGCGGCCCGCACGTCGTGGAAGCGAATCGTCCGCCATTCGCTGGGGGTCAAAGCGCCCAGGGGATATGGCTGGCTTACCAACCCGAAACGGGCGGCCTACAATCGCGTGTACAACCGGACGACGGTGGGGTTGGGTCGCGGTTGTCTGGTGATCGTTGCGACGGCGCTCGGGGGACTGCTCATTCTGACCATCGCAACTGTCTTGTCGACGACCGGCTGATCTTGGCTGCAGGGACGGGTGGTCGCGGGCGGCATGGGCGATATGGTCAGTCGGGGGTCGCCTCACCGATGAAGCCCGTCAAGTAGATTCTTACACCGGTCACGCCGAATCAGCAGGTTCCATCCGAATGCATCTGTGGCGAGGCTCGACTTCGTCGCGAAATTGAGGGAGTACACTCGCTGTCGGCACGGAACGCGTCTTTGACGGATGCGCGATGGAGCTCCAGGTGGATGATGCACGGAACGAATCGGACGTGATGCTAATCAACGAAGTCGCTGCCGCGCTGAAGATCACGCCGAAGCAGATCCGCCGTCTGGAGCGACGCGGCGCCTTCCCGATCCCACGGCTCCCGAAGCTGGACCGCCATCCGCGTTACTCGCGCGCCCATGTCGAGCGCTTCGCCGCAGGCGAGGCGCGTCCCCTGCACACCCGTCGACATCGAGCCGCCTAATTCGACGCCATCGCCCTCCCCGTTGCGACGCCCGCTGTCGGCCGCCGCGCCGAAGCAACGCCTACCGGGACGGGGCCGCCGAGGACGTCGGGGCGTTGTGACGTGCTGATTGCGAAAAGACTGACCCCAGGTCAGTGTCCCGACTACTGCCGGCAGAGGTCCTGTCGATCGAGAGGGCGCCGCCGCAGACCGGCCCGTATTTTTATGCCGGGATTTTATGCCGGACTCGAGAAAGTGTGGAGCGGGCTACGGGGATCGAACCCGTCTAACTGGCTTGGGAAGCCAGGGCATTACCACTATGCTAAGCCCGCGACCGGCTCGTTGGGCAGGAGCTCCACGTCAGTCTATCACGCACGAATCAGCGCGATCACCTCGTCGCGCTTGGCCGCCATCAAATCCGATGTGGCCGCTTCCAGATTCAACCGGAGCAACGGTTCGGTATTGGACGGCCGCACGTTGAAGTGCCAGTCGGGATACTCGACCGAGAGACCATCGAGCGTGTGCTGCGCGCCGTCCTGGTAGCGCACGGCAATCGCGGCGAGCTTCGCAGGCACGTCTGCCATGCTCGTCAGCTTCGTGTTGATCTCGCCCGAGATGAAGTACTTCCGCCGCAGCGGCTCGAGCAGTTCGCGCAGGCTCTGCCCCTTCTTGGACATCAGCTCGAGGATGAGCAGCGCCGGAATGAAGCCGTTGTCGGCGTAGAAGTTGTCTCGGAAGTAGTAGTGCCCGGTGACCTCGCCGCCGAAGATGGCGTTGGTCTCGCGCATGCGCCTCTTGAAGAACGCGTGCCCGACGCGGTTCATGAGTGACGTCCCGCCGCCGGCGGCCACGACATCGCGGACGGCGTGGCTCGCCCGCAGGTCGTAGATGATCGTCGACCCTGGGGCCTTCAGCAGGAACGCCTCGGCAAGGAGCGCCGTGACGAAGTCGCCCGAGACGAACTCGCCCGTGCCGTCGATGAAGAAGCAGCGATCGGCGTCGCCGTCCCAGGCAATCCCGATGTCGGCGCGCTCGGCAACGACGCGGTCGACGATGTCCCGGCGATTTTCGTCGATGAGCGGGTTCGCTTCGTGGTTGGGGAACCGGCCATCGATGGAGAAGCACAGGCGTGTCGTCCGACACGGCAGCCGGTCGAAGAGCAGCGGCGCAATCAGGCCGCCCATGCCGCTTCCCGCATCGAGCACGACGTTGAAGGGACGGACCACGGACGGATCGATGAACGACATGACATGGTCGACGTACGCCGCCACGACGTCGCGCGACGTGACAGATCCGCGCCGCTCAGCGGGAGGGGGAAGCGTCCCGTCAGCGATCAGAGCGCGGATGTCACCGATCCCGGCATCGCCGCTCAAGGGAAACGCCTCGCGGCGCACCATCTTGAAGCCGTTGTACTGCTTCGGATTGTGCGAGGCCGTCACCATGGCCCCGCCGTCGAGTCCGTCGCGCGCCACGGCGAAGTACAGCAGATCCGTCGGGATCATCCCGTAGTCCACGACCTCGACTCCCTGGGCGGTCGCGCCTTCGATGAAGGCGGCCGCGAGGGCGGGCGACGACAGCCGCATGTCGCGGCCGACGGCGATGCGGCGCGCGGCCAGGTAGCTGACGAACGCGGCGCCGATCGCCCGGGCGCCGTCCTCGTGGATCTGGTCAGGATAGGTGCCGCGGACGTCGTAGGCTTTGAAGATATCGGGATTGAGCGAGATGGGCATGGCCGGGATCAACAGCCGGCGAGTCGGCTGTACTCCGTTACGGTCGATTTGTCGCCGAGCACGACGCCGCCATCGACGACGGCGTTGCGACCGATGTGACAGTGTCGTCCAAGGAGCGCATGGTGGATGTGCGCCTCCCGGCTGACGCGCGTCGACGACCAGAGGATGGACTCGGTGATGATCGCGTGCTCCTCGACGTGGCACTGACGACCGATGACGCTGTAGGGGCCAATCTGCGCCCCGGCTCGGACGACAGTACCGCTCTCGATGAAGCAGGGCCCCTGAAGCCGGGCGTCCGGATCCACGCGAGCCTCGGGGGAGACATACACGGCCGGAGCACCGGGCAGGAACGGTGGCGCGCTGTAGCGGCCGTCCATGATGTCTCGGTGAACCTGCACGTACTTCTCGGGTGTCCCGATGTCGATCCAATACCCGCGGTGCACCAGCGCGACGAACGTCTCGCCACGCTCGATGAGCGACGGAAAGAAGCTCCGCTCGATCGACCAGGGAACATCCTTCGGGATGCGATCGAAGGTCTCGGGCTCGAGCACGTAGATGCCCGCGTTGATGGTGTCGCAGGTGATCTCGTCCGGGTTGGGCTTCTCGAGGAAGCGCACGATGTTCCCCTGCGGATCGGTTTCGACGAGCCCATAGGCCGTGGGGTTCGCGACCGGGGTCAACACGATGGTCGCCTTCGCACGTCGCTCGCGATGGAAGGCGATCACCGCGGCCAAATCGACGTTGGTCAGCACGTCGCCATTGAAGACGACGACCGACTCGTAAAGCGACTCGCCCGCGTAGCGAACGGCGCCCGCGGTGCCGAGCGGCGCCGGCTCGACGACGTAGCGGATGTTGATGCCTGCGTCGGTGCCGTCGCCGAAGATCTCCTCGATCCGTCTCGGCTGGTAATTCAGGCTGAGGATGACCTCGTCGATCTCCGAGATGCGCTTCAGCAGATCCAACTGATAGTGAAGAAACGGCCGCTCGAGGATTGGAACGATGGGCTTCGGGGTGTGAATGGTCAGGGGACGCAGCCGCGTGCCCTTGCCACCTGCCAGGAGAATCGCCTTCATCGCGAACCTCCAATGTTATCATGGCTCTGCCGAGCCCTCGCGGGCCGGTGCGGCCGGCATGAACCTTCCGAACGCGCTGACGCTCTCGCGGATCTTCCTGGTGCCGCTCCTGGTCGTCGTGTTACTGACGCGATCGGAGGGACGCGTCATCCTCGGCGTCGACGAGGAGCTGGTCGGGGCGGCCATCTTCGCGATCGCGTCCTTCACGGATTGGCTCGACGGCTTTCTAGCCAGACGCCGAAAGCAGGTCACGGCCTTCGGTCAGATCATCGATCCGCTGGCTGACAAGCTGTTGACGACGGCGGCGTTCATCTCGCTCGTTCAGATGGGAATCGCGCCCGCGTGGATGGTCGCGGTGATCATCGGCCGCGAGCTGGCCGTCACGGCGCTGAGGAGCGTGGCGTACGCGCGCGGGACCCCGCTGCCGGCCTCACCGCTCGGCAAGGCGAAGATGATGGCGCAGGTCGTCGCGATCCTGGCCCTCATTCTGGGCGATCGGCATTGGCGGGGGTTTCTGGCCATCGGCCACGTCGCGCTGTGGGTCGTGGTCGTGACCGCCCTGGTGTCGGCCGCAGACTACGTGCGACGCGTCAACATGTTCCAAGGATCGCGCGTGACCGACATCGCCATGGCACGAGAGCAGCGCGAAGAGCGGAAGGCGGGCTGACGCGGACCATCGACTAGTCCTGCGCGGCCGCCTGGGCTTGTGCCTTGAGCTCGGCGATCCGCTTGCGGGCGTCCTCGAGGTGTTCGCTCTGCTCGAACTCGGAGACGAGCCGCTCATAGTACGGCAGCGCTTCGGCCGTGCGTTTCACCTTCGAGAGTGACTCGGCCAGGAAGAAGAACACGCCGTCGCGCCCGGTGAACTCCGGGTCCTGCTTGAGCAAGGTGCTCAACCGATCGATCGCGCCCGGATACCACCGCTGTCGATAGTAGAACACCCCAACTTGGTAGTCGGCGTGGCTCAGTCGATCACGCGCCTCGCGCAGCTTCGCGGTTACCTCGGGCATGAGCTCACTGTTCGGGTAGCGCTTGACGAAGGTCTCGAACTCCCGAATCGTGTCGCGTGTTTCCGTCTGATCGCGTTGCGGCGCGCGCATCTGGCGGAAGTGCGCCATCCCGAGCTTGTACTGGGCGTAGTCGGCCCGACGATGGGTCGGGTAGAACGACAGAAACTCCTGGAACTCGTTGATGGCCAGCACGAGCGCTTCGGCGTTGCCCTCGCCGAGGTACGTGTCTCCGATCGCGAGCTTCGCGTCGGGGCGGAGCGGGCTCTGCGTATAGGTCTCGGTCAGCTGCTTGAAAAACTCCCGCGCAGTCAACCACTTCTTGTCGTTGAGGGCCTTCGTGCCGCGCTCGAACAGAAACTGATCCGGCTGCTGGGTTCCGGGTGGCACCGAACCTCGGCCGCGCGTTGCGCATCCACTCGCGACCACCACGCACGCACCTAGAAGGCACGATCCGACCAGTCGCTGCGTCCACCGCGTCATCGGGACAACTCAATCAACCAGCGGTGCTCGGCCGCCAGTCCCTCCTCGAGACAGACTCGAGGCAGAAATCCCAGTTCGGTGCGTGCGCGCTCGGTGTCGGCGAAGGTGTGTCGCATGTCTCCCTTCTGCGCTGGCTCGCGCATGACACGCGGTGCGCGCTTGGAGATGCGGCCGACCAGGTCGAGCACCTCGTTGATCGTCACCCGCGACCCGCCCCCAATATTGTACACATGGCCCGGAACGCCGCGGGTCGCTGCCGCGAGGTTGGCCTCGACGATGTCGTCCACGAAGGTGAAGTCGCGTGTCTGCTCCCCATCGCCGTAGACCCTGAGGGGCTCGCCGCGGGCATGGCTTTGGAGGAACCGGTGGAACCCCATGTCAGGCCGTTGCCTGGGCCCATAGACGGTGAAGTATCGCAACGAGACCGCCGGCACGGCGTAGTTGACGTGGTAGAGATGGCACAGTTGCTCGGCTGCCAGCTTTGTGACGCCGTAGGGCGACACCGGTTGCGGCAGGGCATGCTCCTGCATCGGCAGCGGCACATCGTCACCGTAGACCGATGAGCTCGACGCGTAGACGAGACGCTCCAATGGACGGCCCACGCACGCCTCGAGCAAGACCTGCGTCGCGTCCACGTTGTTCACGGTGTAGATGTGAAAGTCACGGCCCCAGCTCTTCCTGACCCCAGCCTGTGCTGCGAGATGGAAGACGTGCGTACGGTCCTCGAGGAGCGCACCGAGCTCCGTGCACGTCTGCAGCGCGGCCTCAACCAGACGAAAGCGCGGTTGCCCAAGCAACTGGACGAGGTTGCGTTCCTTCATCGCGCGATCGTAGTAGTCGGTGAAGCAGTCGATCCCCAGCACGTCGGCGCCGTCGCGTACGAGCCGTTCAGCCAAGGTCGAGCCGATGAACCCGGCGACCCCCGTCACGAGCGCCCTCATGACCGTGGCTCCGGGATGACGAAGAGCGCCACGGCCCGGGCGGGCAGCCGGCGAGGCCGCCCGTGCTCGTCGACTGAGGCATGAACCGTGTAACCCTCGGCAAGCGCTGCGCCGTCAGCCGCTCGGCGCACCTTGTAGGCAAACCTGAGACGGACCTGAGAGATCAGCGACCCGTCTGTCTCGATCTCTAGTTCATCATCGTATCGGGCTGGCTCACGATA
>Ga0194132_10009104_pt1 | contig 13883 bp, 14 predicted proteins | sample TA2KigOf80mmetaG_FD_148612 | JGI IMG/M metagenome (GOLD analysis project Ga0194132, IMG submission 148612) | Freshwater microbial communities from Lake Tanganyika, Tanzania - TA2015054 Kigoma Offshore 80m | ecosystem: Environmental > Aquatic > Freshwater > Lake | place: Tanzania: Lake... | reverse complement strand
TTCCCGAGGAGCGCGTCCTCAAGGTCGTCCCGTTCGCCGATCTACAATCGCTCGATCCGGTCGTGACGACGGTCGGTATCGTCCAACGCCACGCCACGATGGTCTACGACGTTCTTTTTGGACGCGATGTCGAGCAGAATCCCAAGCCTCAGATGGTTCAGAGCTGGACCGTCAGTCCGGATGGACTGGTTTGGACGTTCGTGCTGCGCGACGGCCTGATGTTCCACGATGGTGAGGCGGTAAGTGCCGATGACGTGGTGGCATCGCTGCGCCGCTGGGCGGCCAGGGATGCGAATGGTCGCCAGATTACCGAGCGCACCGCTTCGCTCGTGGCTAGCGACGCCAAGACGATTGTCTGGCGTCTCAACCGGCCCTACGGGTTGATGCTGCAGGCGCTTTCGAAGCCGAGCGGGATCGTGCCGGTGATCATGCCCAAACGCTTCGCCGAGACTGATCCCAACAAAGCCGTCACCGAAGTCGTCGGCTCCGGACCCTTCGAGTTCGTGCGCGAGGAATGGGTGCCTGGATCGAAGGTCGTTTATCGCCGCAACCCCCGGTATGTCCCGAGGTCGGAGCCGGCCGACGGCACCAGCGGCGGCAAAATTGCGAAGGTCGATCGCGTCGAGTGGATCAATATCCGGGACGCTCAATCGGCGGTGCTGGCGTTGCAGAACGGCGAGGTCGATTACGTCGAGGCGCCCGGCACCGATTTCCTGCCGCTGTTGCGCCAAGCGGGCATGAAGATCGTCCGTACCGACCGTCTCGGTTCGCAGGGTATGGTACGGATGAATCATCTGCACGCGCCGTTCGACAAACTCGAAGCTCGTCGTGCCCTGCTCTACCTGGTCAACCAGCAGAATTTCCTGCAGACCATGTTCAGCGACCGCGAACTCTATCAGCCGTGCGTCGCGTTCTTCGTCTGTGGTTCGCCGCTGGAGAGTACCGCAGGTGCCGAGCCCGACTTCGGACGAAACAAGGAAAAAGCGCGACAACTGATGAAAGACGCCGGCTACACCGGCGAGAACATCGTCATCTTGCACCCGACCGACGTCCAGACGATGAACGTCTCGACGCTTGCTTTGGCGGAAGAACTGAAATCGATCGGCGTCAAAGTCGATTTGCAAGCGATGGACTTTGCGGCGATGTCGGGGCGACGATCCAATCGCGCGGCTCCGACGCAGGGCGGCTGGCACATTGGATTGACGTTCTGGCCCGGTTTGCTGATCTCCGATCCGATCGGCAACGTGCCAATGCAGGCGTCGTGCGAAAAGGCGTGGCCGGGCTGGCCTTGCGATGCCAACCATCAGCAACTGATCGATCGTTTCGTCGATCTCAACACGCCGGCCGAGCGCAAGGCGTTGATCGACGAGATTCAGGTGTCGGCCTACCAGAAATTGGTGCCGTACGTTCCCTTCGGCCAATGGTTTGCACCGGTGGCGCACAGCCCGAGGCTTTCAGGCGTCATTGGCATGCCTGGAACGATGGTCCTCTGGAATATCGAGAAGGCACGACGATAGCTGCGGCCTGTCAGTCAACGAAGTGACAGGCCGCCCAGTGACCGGTGGTGCCCGATACTTGCCGTAGTGGCGGCGTCTCCGTGCATCGCTCCGCGGCGATGGGGCAACGGGTGCGAAAGCGGCATCCGCTCGGAGGCGAGATCGGGCTCGGCAGATCGCCCTTGAGAATGGTGCGTTGGCGATTGGCGTCGGGGTCTGGCGTCGGCACTGCGGACAACAGTGCTTTGGTGTAGGGATGGCGGGGCGTGCCGAAAACGCTGGCTCGGTCGGCGATCTCGACGATCCGGCCCAAGTACATCACCGCCACGCGATGACTGATGTGTTCGACGACCGCGAGATCGTGGGCGATGAACAGGTAAGCTAGGCCGATTTCGTCCTGCAGATCGGCGAGCAGATTGATGACCTGAGCTTGGACCGAGACGTCGAGCGCCGAAACAGGTTCATCGAGGACGATCAATCTGGGTTTCAACGCCAGGGCTCGAGCGATCCCGATACGCTGCCGCTGCCCGCCAGAGAACTCGTGCGGATAGCGATCGATCTGGTCGGCTCGTAGACCTACGCGAGTCATTAGATCGGCGACCTGGGTGCGCCGTGCGCGGGCATCGCGAACTCCGAAGTTTCGTAGCGGCTCGCCGATCGCTTCGCCCACCGTCAGTCGCGGATTGAGCGATGCGAATGGATCCTGGAATACGAACTGCACGTTGCGGCGCAGGAGGCGCAGTTCGCCACTGTCCAACTCGGCGATATCCCGTCCCGAGATTACAATTCGGCCTGCCGTTGGTCGGTTGAGTCGGACGATCGCCCGGCCGACGGTCGATTTGCCGCAGCCCGACTCGCCAACGAGCCCCAGGGTCTCACCTGCCTTGATCGAAAGATCGATACCGTCCACGGCCTGAACGGTCTGCGGCTCGGCGCCGGAAAGATGCTCGATGACCGAGCGGCGCACCGGGAAATGGACCTTCAGTCCTTCGACCGTGAGCACCGGCGTGTTCACGGGTGCCATCCCGATCGGAGGTTGGTGCTCGATGGCCAATGCCAGCACGCGGCAACGTGGCCGGGCGCGACCGCGGTTGGTGGCGGGACCTCCGCATGACATCGATCAGATGCGATCGGACAACGCGGGGCAAAGCTGCACGCCTGCGCGGGCCCGCGAAGAGCGGGTACAGCTCCCGGGATTTCGACCAGACGTCGCCGCCGTTCACCGCCCGCGCTTTGCTGCCACTTTGGCACCGAACCCAAGAGACCGATCGTATACGGGTGACGCGGCGAACTCAGCAGGCTTCGCACCGGGCCTTCCTCGACCTTGCGTCCGGCGTACATCACGATGACGCGCGAAGCCATTTCGGCCACGACGCCAAAATCATGGGTAATCAACAGGGTTGCCATCCCGAGTTGCCCCGACAAGCCGCGCATGAGGTCGAGCACCTGGGCTTGGATGGTCACGTCGAGCGCCGTGGTCGGTTCGTCGGCAATCAGCAGATCCGGGCGGTTGACCAAGGCCATGGCGATCATGACACGCTGACGCATGCCACCAGATAGCTCGTGCGGATACTGCTTGAGGCGTCTCGCGCTATCCGGAATCTGGACCATGTCGAGCATGGCGAGGGCCCGTTGGCGGACCACCTCGGCGGTGTGATCGCCCTCGATGCGAATCGTTTCGCCGATCTGTTCACCGATTGTCAGCACCGGGTTGAGGCTGGTCATCGGTTCCTGAAAGATCATGGAGATCGAGCGGCCGCGAATCTGACGCATCTCGGACTCATCGAGCGACGCCAAGTCGCGACCGTGAAACCGCACCGTGCCGCCGACGATCCTTCCCGCCGGCTCCTGGAGCAACCGGAGGACAGAAAGCGCCGTGACGCTTTTTCCGCAGCCCGACTCGCCGACGACCGCCAGCGTCTCGGCGCGAGCGATCGTGAGCGACAGGCCGTCGACCGCCCGCGTCCTACCCGATCGGCCGCTGAACTCGACCGCCAGATCGTCGACGGCAAGCAGGGTTTCGTCCATCAGCGCCTCTCGAGTCGGGGATCGAGCGCGTCCCGCAAACCGTCGCCAACCAAGTTCACCGCCAGCACCGTGATCGCCAGCGCGATACCGGGGAAAAGTACGATATGGGGCGCAATCTGGAACACGGCGCGCCCCTCGGCGATCATGTTGCCCCAGCTCGGAACCGCAGGCGGCGTACCGGCGCCGATGAAGCTGAGGGCCGCTTCGATCAGCACGGCCGATGCCAGAATGTAGCTGCCTTGGACGAGCAAGGGCGCCAACGTATTCGGCAGAACGTGTCGCCAAAGGAGCGCGACGAAGGGCGTTCCGACGACACGCGCCGCCTCGACGAACGGGCGTTCGCGCAAGACGATTACCACCGCGCGCACGAGCCGCGCGACCCGCGGGACTTCCGCCGCGGTTATGGCGAAGATCACGTTCTGCAAACTGGCGCCGGTGAGTGCGATCAGCGCGACCGCCAGGAGGATCGAAGGAATTGCCATCATCGCGTCCATCACGCGCATCGCGACGCCGTCGAACCAACGAACGAAGCCGGCGACGAGGCCGACCACGAGGCCGATGGCGACGGACAGGAGCGCCACCGTGATGCCGACGACTAGCGATATGCGTGCGCCATAGACCGTGCGGCTGAATACGTCGCGACCGATCATGTCGCTGCCGAACCAACTGTCGGCATCCGGCGGTCGCAACCGCGTCAGCGGCCGGATGCGCTGCGGATCGATCGTGCCGAGCCATGGCGCGGCGACCGCGGCAACGATGAACAGCAGCAAAATCACGCCGCCGATCCAAATTGCCGGATGGCGTGTTAGCTCCGTCGCGACGCGGCCAGCCGTGGCCGGCGGCGCGTTCATCGCCGCACCCGAGGGTCGAACAAGGCGTAGCTCAGGTCGACGAGCAGATTGATGAGGACGTAAGTGGCCGAGAAGACCAGCACCACGCCTTGAATAACCGGATAGTCGCGCCGCAGGATGGCATCGACCGTTAGTCGACCGACGCCAGGAACGTTGAACACGGTTTCCGTGACGACCACGCCGCTGATCAGCATGCCAAAGCCAATGCCGATCACCGTAACGATCGGTACGGCGGCATTCTTCAAAGCATGACGAACGACCATCCGCCACAGGCCGAGTCCCTTGGCGCGCGCCGTTCGCATGTAGTCCTGTCCGAGTACCTCCAACATGGCGGCTCGCGTGACGCGCGCAATCAACGCCGCGTAAACGAGGCCGAGCGCCAGGGCAGGCAAAATCAGATGACGCAGGAACGAGACGGCTCCGTCCTCTGGGGCGACATAGCCCTGTACCGGAAGCCAGCGGAGGTGAACCGAGAAAAAGAGGATCAGAAGATAGCCGAGAACAAAGGTCGGGAGAGAAAAGCCTAGGACCGCGAAGCTCATCGCCATCTTGTCGATGACACGGCCGGCGCGCCACGCGGCAAACATGCCGAGGGGCAGAGCGATCGCGACCGCAATCAGGAGCGCGAGAAGCGAAAGCGCGATGCTCGGTACGGCGCGTTGCAAGATGAGATCGGCGACGGGACGTCCGAAGAAAATCGATTGTCCGAGGTTGCCAGTGATGACGCTGTACGACCAATCTGCGAAGCGTTCGAAGAACGGGCGCTCGAGTCCGAGAGCGGCCCGAATGCTGGCCACCTCGTCCGGCGTGGCGGTTTCACCGGCCAGCACATGGGCGGGATCGCCCGGGCTCAGATGGAGCAACGAAAAAACGATGAGCGCAACGGTCGCCATGACGGGGAGCGTGGCGAGCAGGCGCCTCAGGACATACGACATCACTTATCGGATAGACTTTGCGAGTGTCCCAGTGTAGTGGCAGCAATTGCCCGGGGACAGGGCTGTTGTGTGCTGGCGCACGGAGTCCCGGTTGGACCGGGCGGTTGCCTCCCCTATCGGCAGCGGCTATGCATGGCCGACGGCGTACGCAGGGAGCGAGCCATCGACGCAACAGAGCTGCATCGCGCGGCGATCGTGATCGATGCCTGCGCCCCCATTCTGCGCAATCTCGACTTTGCTCCGCTCTGGCGCCAAGGCGGTGCGACTTGCGCGCTCGCGACGGTGGCGTTGCACGACGACAGCCGCGCCACGACTCTGAACGCCATAGGCCGGGTACACGCGCAGCTGCGCGGGCGCGAGGACGTGCGCCTCGCGTATGGGGTCGACGATATCCTGTCGGCGAAGGCCGAAGGCAAGCTCGCTGTCATCTTCATGTTCCAGAGCTGCGGTGCGCTCGAACACAACATCGACATGGTCGAGGTGTTCCACCGCCTTGGTGTGCGCTCGATGAACCTCGCCTACAACCAAGCCGAGGCGACGGCCGACGGCTGCATGGAGCCGCGCAACGGCGGTCTCACGTCCTTCGGTCGTCGGGCGATCGCCGAGATGAACCGGCTCGGGGTGTTGCTCGACCTGTCGCACACGGGCGTCCGGGCTTCGCTAGAGGCGATGGAGGTCTCGACGCAACCCGTCGCCTTCACCCATTCCAACGCGCGCGCGATCTTCGACCATCCGCGCAACCTGACCGACCAGCAGATCCGAGCCTGCGCGGCCGGCCGCGGCGTCATCGGAGTCAACGGCCATCCGGTATTCGTGCGAGCCGGTACGGCGTCCCCCACGCTCGACGACCTGCTGGCGCAGGTGGACTATCTGGTCGAGACTGCCGGCATCGACCACGTCGGCCTCGGCCTCGATTTCTCGCACGGTCCCGGCCAACAGATGCCCATGGAACGCTATACGCGGATGCTGGCCGACCAACTGTGGTTGCCTGGCACCCTGCCACCGCCGCCCTGGACCTATCCGCTGGGCGATGCCCGCCACATCGGACGCCTCAGCGCGGCATTGGTCGCGCGCGGATGGAGCGAGGGAGATATCCGCAAGCTCCTGGGCGAGAATTTTCTCCGTCTCTTCCGCGAAGTTTGGCGCTGATCGAGATCGTGACCCAGGCCGCGCACCGCTTGAGAATTGTGTTGATCGAAAGCGAACCGCTCGGAAGGACGGCCTGAGCCTCAGCGTCGGCGGGCGAGATCGGTCTGGTTGCGCTGGCGCGTCGAGGAGTCGGCGCGTTCGAGGTAGGCCGTGAGCATGTCCTTGTTGCCGCAGGCGACCGCCGTGACGCTCAGGCCGTAGCCCCCCCCGCCGGGGAGCTGCCGCGCAGACCCACCAGGGCCGCACGGCATTCATCGGCGCGGTAGTCGATGGTCGCGCCGGCGGCGCGCTTGAGCCGTTGATAGGTGGTCGCGTCGTTGACCTTGAATATCTGCGCCATCGATCGCAGGGAACCGTATTGGACCTCGATGCTCCCGTCCGAGAAGCCCTGGAACGTCGTCGGGCGTTCGATGATCAGCACCAGCGGGCCACCCCCGATGCGTCCGATCAGGCGTTGCAGCGAGGAATTGGCGTGCGCCGAGTTCTCCACGCTATCGATCACGATCGCCGGGTCGCTGAACACGTTGATCCAGGCATCGACGACATCGGCCGGCTTCCAGTCCTGGGCGTGGGCGGGGGTTGCGAACGACAGGGCGCAGACCCCTAGGAGGACGACCGGGGCGACGCCGCCGACCAAAAATCGGAAGAACCGGAGGAGGTTGGTCATGGTGCCTACCACCCGTCTGAATATCTGTTCCGAATCGCGGTGACCTACCCGCTGCACGACCGCGATGTGATCGTCACCAACTGCGGCCGCATCTGCATGCACCGAAAGCGCATCAATATCTCAACCGTGCTGGCCGGTCAGCGCCTCGGGATCAAAGAGGTCGACGACGGCATTTGGATCGTCAGCTTCATGCGCTACGATCTCGGCTACATCGATCTGGAGCAAAGGACCCTGCAACCCACAGACAACCCGTTTGGCCACGGGTTGTAACCCATGTCTCCGGTACAAGCTGTTACCTATGTCTCCGGGCCGGACAGCCGTGATACTGGTGCCCGGTGCAGGACTCGAACCTGCGACCCCGTGATTACAAATCACGTGCTCTACCAACTGAGCTAACCGGGCGCGGGGCCAACATAGGCGTCGGTGCGAGGCTCGGGCAAGCGCCGCTCAGTGCCTTGGTCGGCTGCTTTCCAACGGTTCGCGGGCCTCGGGCACCCGGTGCTCCGGCAAGTCGAAATAGAATGTCGAACCCTCGCCGACCGCGCTCGTGAACCCGATCGTACCGCTGTGTTTTTCGACCAGCGCTTTGCAGATGGCGAGGCGGAGGCCGGTGCCGGCCGCCCGCTGTGCGTTGTCGTCGAGCGCGCGGGTGAACTTGGTGAAGATGTGGTGGCGGAAATCCTCGGGGATGCCGCGGCCGTGGTCGGTGACGGTAATGAAATCGTTAAGGGCGGTGTCCTGTTGGTTCACATCGGCGCCAGCCTCTAGCAGGCGACGTGCCACGTCGAGGTGCCCGCGTTCGGCCGCGTACAAGAGCGCCGGCCGCCCGCTTGCATCGGTGGCCCGAAGATCGGGTTTTGCCGCGAGCAGGCGTTCGAGTGTTGCTAGGTCGCTGCGGGCCGCCGAGGTGAACAAATCCTCGGCATGCGCCGTTGTCGCGAGAGTGGTCATGATCAGTACGAGCAGAGCGCTGAAACGGGAAATCATGTCAGATCCTCGATCACCTGGCGCCAGCGGTCGGCGATGCGCGCTGGCGCGAATCGTTCGTCGATGTAGCGCTGGCCTTCGGTGATGCGGGCCAGCACTTCTGCCGGATTGGCCGACGCCCAGCGCAGCCCGGCGCCGAGGTCTTCACCACACCAACAGTACGCGGCGAGTTCCCGGTACTGGGGCAACGGGTAGGCGAGGGCGAGGCGACCCGCGTGAATCGCCTGGACCAGGCGATTATGTCCTTTGACGAGCTTGTCCTTGGCCGGGTGGCTCGGCAGCAGCACCGCGTCACATGCGGCCAACTCGCGCCATTGGATGTCGAGCGACCAGTTGCGCAATTCGAGGCGCATCGTCGCGGCCGGACGCGACAGACCGGCCAACGCGGGCGGGACACGGTCGAGGCGGTTGGTCACGACATGGATCACGAGTTCGGCCTCCGCCAAGGCGCCAACTTGTGCGAGACCTGCAGCCAGCGTGTCCAAATTGACCGAATGCCCGTACCACAGCAGACGAATCGGACGCCCAGGCGAGAACCGGGCGACGCCGCGCCGGCCTTCGTAGGGCTCCTCGATAATGGCGGGCTCGACGCCGAAGTGTTCGCGCACGCCCGCGGCCATGGCGATGGTCTGGACGACGATGCGGTCGGCCGTCCGACTGAGGGCCTGATTGATCGGGTTGTCGAAGTGCCAATCACACATGGCCGCGATCACCGGAATTCCCTTGGACTTGGCGGCCTGGGCGAGGGCGACGAAGCCCTCGTGGAAGGCCTTGCCCAGGACGAGGGCGCTCGGGGACCACTGATCAAGGAGCTGCTCGGGGTCCATGCCCGGTTCGACGCGAACGACGTGTCCACCCAACGCGGCGGCCGGTATCATTGCCGTATAGCGATAGCTCGCAATGGTCTCGGGGTGCTCGCCGCATACGACCCACGCGATCCGCCCGGCTTCGAGCCCCATCTTCAATGACCTACCGGCTTTGGTACTGGCGCAATCTGTCGTGGACATAGCGCCGCGTCAATTCGGTTAAGGAAAGATTGAACGAACACCAACGTTCGTGGTTTGACAGCGGCGCAGTGTAGGTGTCGGCTAAGCCTGTCAGGGGAGCGGTCGATGGCGATGGCGAACGAAGATGCTCGAGCGGCTGGAATCACGCGGACGTTGGCCGCGGAGATCGCCAACACGCTGGCGTCGGCGATTCCGGGCCAGGCATTGGACGCCATGCGTCGTCTGTTCGTGGATCACGTCGGCATCACGTACATGGGGCAGGCGTTCACGGGCAAGGCTCTGCATGCCTACGCGAGCGACGTCGGGGGCGGTCGCCCCGAGGCGCTGCTGATCGGTAGCCGCGAACGCGTTTCGGCCGAGGTCGCAGCCGGGATCAACGCGCAGATCTGTCGCAACACCGATTTCGAGGAGACCGGGCCGGCGCAGCACATCGGGCCGCTGACGGTCCACACCGCGCTCGCCATCGGTCAGCGCGCGCACGCTTCGGGGCGGGATGTTCTGGCGGCGGCGACGCTCGGGTACGTGATCAACGGTCGGTTTCACTTCTCGCGACGCGGCGATAACACGGCGCCGCAGCATCGTATGGTCGCTGCGGCGATCGCTTCGCGACTGTTGCGGCACGATGCCGCCACGACCGCGCGCGCCATCAGTCTGGCGTGGGAATTCCCTTTGCGGCCACACTTCTTCCCGCTCGAAATCAAGGCGCCACTGCCCAAGCGTGTGGCGGCCCTCGGCATGGGGGCGTTGTTTCACGCCCGCGCGGGCGTGCAGGCGGCGCTGATGGCGGGGTACGGCTTCGAGAGCCTGCCGGACGAAATCGACATGGCCCAGGGCGACTACGACCTTGCGAAGCTGTTGGAGCCGACGCCGCCCTGGAACATCGCGAGCGAGCACATGGAGCTCAAACCCTGGGTGTGCAGCCGCGGCGCGCAATGCGCGATGCAGTCGATCGCCCACATCGTTCGCGACCACGCGATCGATCCGCAAAAGGTGACCGCAGTGCGGCTGCGGCTTTCCAAGATGTACACCCGTCCCCATCAATGGGACCCGGCGCCCGCCCGCTACTGGGAGGCAATCTATTCCACGCAATGGGCGGCGGCCATGGTGTTGCAACGCATCCCCGCGGGTCCGAAGTGGGTGACGGCGGAGCGCTTGGCCGACCCGTTCTCGCGTCGCCTGGCGGCGATGGTCGAGATCACCGAGGACCCGGACTCGACCCGGGCCTATATGGAGTTGCGTCGCCTGGAGACCCGTGGTGCGGCCGAGGTTCACGTCGGAGGGCAAGTCTACCGGCGCAGCTACCTCAATGGTGAGACCTACGGGAGCCCTGGCATGCCGCTGACGGACGCCATGGTGGAAGAGAAATTTCTCGAGTCGACTTCGCTGTCGATGGACGCGGCGCGGGCGCGCAAGTTGCTCGACGCCGTACGCCGGATCGATGAAGTCGGCGATATCAACGATTTGGTAGCGAAGTTTTGAGGGAACGTTCGCGAACGCGAATCATGGTGGGAGGACAACCGATGAAACGGCGGAATCGCGCGTGGTGGTTGTTGACGGCAACGGCAATGGTCGGCGCTGGCGGGAGCTCAATCGCCCAGGCACAGGACGCGCGCGACACGCTCCGCGTCGCGATGTATGCGAAGGCGGTGCCGCGAGGCAATCCCTACGCGATCCAGAACATCTGGCCCAGCATGTACTGGTGGGAGGCGGTGTTCGACTCCTTCGTGCGGGTCGACGAAAACGGCCGGACCGTGCCCTTCGCGGTCGAGAAGTGGGAATTGGTCAATCCGACGACCTGGCGCCTGACCTTCCGCAAGGACCTCAAGTTCACGACCGGAAGAACCAACGACGCGGCCAACATCGTCAAGGTGTTCGATTACCTGCACACCGAGAAGGGGTTGGTCACCAACATCATGCAGACGGTGAAGTTCTCGAGCTACAAGGCCGTGGACACTCATACGGTCGAATTCGTCACGGCGACGCCCGATCCGCTGCTCGTGCCCAAGCTGGCGCAGTTCTATGTCGGCGACATGCAGGCCTTCGCCGATCTTGGGCCGGACGGGTTCAGCAATCGTCCGGCTGGGTCGGGACCCTACCGGGTGACGTCGTGGAACGATCAGGAAATGGTCGCAACCTCCAGCGAAACGAGCTGGAGGCCGGGCAAGATCAAGAATGTGCGGGTGGTCGAGATTCCCGAGCCGGCGTCGCGCTTGGCAGCTCTCGAGTCGGCCCAGATGGACGTCATCATCAATATGGGCCCCGACGACGTGCCGCGCATCCGGGCGGCCGGGCACGCCGCGGTGATCGATCCTGCCCCCAACGTCGTGTCGGTCGCGCTGTTCACGGTCGACTTCCCAGAGAAGTGGAAGATGGGCGGTAAGACGCCGTTCTCGGACAAGCGCGTGCGGCAGGCGATCAACTACGCGGTCAACCGCGAGGGCATCGCCAAGGATTTCTTCAAAGGCATCATCAAACCGGCGAGTCAGCCAGCGACGCCCTCGACCTACGGCTACAACAAAGACCTCACGCCCTACCCATATGATCCGGCCAAGGCCAAGCAGTTATTGACCGAGGCGGGCTACGGCAACGGCATGTCGCTCTTGATGGAGCCGATCCCGGCCAACATCATCGGCGGCCGTGAGATCCTGCAGATCGTGGCCGAGGATCTCGGCAAGGTCGGAGTCAAGGTCGAGGTTGTCCCGCTCCTGTTCCCGGCGTGGTCGCAGCTCTACAACCAGAAGAAATGGAACGGCGAGATGACGTCGTTTTCGATGATCCTGGCACCGGTCATGGATGCGGCGGTGCCGTTCCAGGCGACCTACGGGTGTAACCACCAGCGCACGTTCACCTGCATCGAGGAACTGAACTCCCTGGTCGCCGCACAGGCAACCGAAATGGACCGCACCAAGCGGCTCGCCATTCTTCAGGAGTTGATGAAGAAGTCGAACGAGGAGGCACTGTCCTTGATGATGTTCGAAGGCATCGACGTCAACGGTGTCGCGAAGCGGGTTCAGGGTTTTAAGAACGTGCACCGCGTGATGCATTACGACGCGATGACATTCGGCGGCTGACGCCGCCGTGTCGGGCCGGGCGGCTACGGTCGCCCGGCCCATTTTTTTCGTGAGCTGGAGAGTTCCATGACCGTTCTTCCCGTCGTGTATTCGACCGTCGATGCCGTGGCGTTGGGCCCCGAGATCGAGAAGCGTTTTGCGTTTCCTTCGCCGTTTCACTGCGAGCTGTTGGCGCGCGGCATGAACGACGTCTACATGGTGATCGGCGGCGACAAACGCTATGCCGCCCGACTGTGGCGGGCGAGCCGCCGCACCGAACGCGAAGTCACCTACGAGTTGGATTTCCTCGACTTCCTCAGGGGCGAGGGCATTCCGGTCATTCCGCCCGTGAAGGGAAAAAGCGGCGCGCGCCACTTCTCCGTGGAGGCCCCTGACGGACTGCGCTGGGTCGCGTTGTTCGAGTGGGCCAAGGGCGACCCGTTCGCCGCCGCCCCCAGCACCACGTTGGCCGGCCAGATGGGCGAGTTGATCGGCGAGCTCCAGTTCAAGGCGAAGCGCTTCGTACGCGCCAAGGAGCGCCCGCTCGATCCCGCCGGGCGGCTACGCGCGCGGTTTCCCCACATCGCGCGTCTCTCGTCCTATCGTCCCGATCACCTCGCCCTGTTTCGCCGCGCGGCCGATGCGCTGACCAAGGCCTTGGATGGACTCAACGATCCGGCGCTCCTCGGGGCGACGCACGGCGATTCGACCGCGTCCAACTTCTTCATCACCGACGGCAAGGTGACCATCCTCGACTTCGAGACCTGTGGTTATGGCTTCCTGTCGCACGAACTCGCGAGCTTCTACTGGTCGACGGGCAAGAACGGGATCGATCCGGCGATCGCGCAGGCGTTCATCGACGGGGCCGATCGGGCGCGGCCGCGCTCGAAAGAGGAGCGCGACCTGTTCCCGCTCTTTGTCACCAACAAGGTCTTCGATTTTCTGGGCGGCTTCGCATTCAGCGTCAACGCGCTGGGGCATGGGGCGTTTCGCTTTCCCGGCCTCGACTGGATGGCAAAATCGATCGAACGCCACGCCAAGGAGGCGAAGCTGATTTGATTCGGGATCCGGTGCGCGTTGGTTCCACCCGTCAGTAGCGCCGCAGGAGTGCGTTGCGGTAGACGAACCGGCCTGTGGGGTAGTAGCCGATCGAAACCTCGAATGCCCGGTTGCTATGGCCCCGATAGGTCCGGCGGATGAGAAGTGCGGGTGTTCCTTCCGATACCTGGAGAAGGGGGGCGATTGGCGCCGGGATCGACGCGGCGGCGATTTCCTGATCGATGCGGGCGACCCTTTCGCCGAAGCGGGCCTCGATCGCCGTGACGATCGACGTGCGGAGTTTGGGGAGATCGTCGATCAAGGCCGCATAACGTTCGTCGATCATCGCTTCGACATGGCCGATCGGGAGGTCGATTTGAACCGGGTCGTGGCGCAAACCGGAGACGTGCAGGTGTCGGACTCCACGGCGGCACCCGAAGCGTTGTGCCGCGGCCGAGTCGGCGATCCGCGGCGTGACGCCATTTCTTCTGCTGATGATCGGGCTCGTGCTCGTCGTGACGCTGGTTCCCAAGATCAGCACGTGGTTGCCGAACCTCGTTCTCAGCCCCAGCCGCTGAGCGGCACGGTTTGTTGACAGGGGCGGGGGCCGAGCCTAGAACCGACCCGCCGGAGAGGTGGCCGAGTGGCTGAAGGCGGCGGTTTGCTAAACCGTTA
>Ga0194132_10009103_pt1 | contig 13889 bp, 13 predicted proteins | sample TA2KigOf80mmetaG_FD_148612 | JGI IMG/M metagenome (GOLD analysis project Ga0194132, IMG submission 148612) | Freshwater microbial communities from Lake Tanganyika, Tanzania - TA2015054 Kigoma Offshore 80m | ecosystem: Environmental > Aquatic > Freshwater > Lake | place: Tanzania: Lake... | reverse complement strand
CGCTCCACGGCACCAGCGTTTCCATGCGTGCCAGGAACGACGCCTTGCGCGTGGCGCGGCTGTGCTTTTCAAATCCGCTCACTGCTGCCAGTGTCATTTGTTTCATGTCTTGCCTCGTGGCTCGCGAATACGTCCTCCCAATCAGAACGTACCACTGGAATTCGCGTTTACAGAGCAATCGGGGACTTATTCAGCGCTTCCTAAAATATCTGTAAAATCAAGGCGTTCGTGATATCTTTGCCCCGATGGCTGCGTTGCCATCGTGGATAACTAGAGTTTTGTTTCCGGTCAAGGGCGCGTGCTGTGGTCGGCGTGCGTGATAAGGGCAAAAGCGGGGATGGACGATAATTACCGAGGGGCGCTTCGCGCCGTGCTGCGAAATCGCGGCCGTCTGGCTCTGGCGGTGGTGTTCGCGTTCGCCGGTCTGGGTCAAGCCGCGAATGTCGCCGCGCAAGAAGATTACGTTTACCGCGTGGTCAAGGGCGATACGCTGATCGGGCTGAGTGCGCGGCTACTGAACTCGCCGCAGGACTGGCCCAAGCTGGCCCGTCATAATCGCCTTGCCAATCCACATCACATTGCACCCAACAGCGAATTGCGCATTCCCTTGTCGATGTTAAAGATGCACACCGCGCAGGTGACCGTCACACACAGCGTGGGCGAGGTGAAAGTCGCGAGCGGCGGCGCCAGTTCGGCGGCAACTTCGGGAGCGACATTGTCCGAAGGTGCGTCGGTTGTCACCGGCAAGGATGGCTATGCCACGCTGCGCCTGCCGGATGGCTCGACCGTACGCGTTCAATCGGCGACCGAGTTGCAGGTCGAGCGCATGCGCACCTACCCCGACGTCGGCATTCTGGAGTCGGCAATGAAGGTGGTCGCCGGCCGCGTCACCTCGCTCGTGCAAAGATTTCGTCCCGACGAAAAAAAGGAAACGCGCCATGGCGTGAAAACCCCGCTGGCGAATCTGGCGGTGCGCGGCACCGAATTTCGCGTGTCCATGGATGTGCAAAGTGGGGATACGCGCGGCGAGGTATTGCAAGGCGCGGTGGCGGTTGCCGCTGCCGGCGCCGCCGATGGTAAGCGCTTGGACGCGGGTTTTGGCAGCGTGGTGGACGCCAATCGGCGGGTATCCGATCCCATTGCATTGCTGGCGGCGCCAAACGTTGCGTCGTTATCCAAACTGCTGGAGCGCACTTTGTTGCGCTTCCCGTTGCCCGAGGTGCCGGGCGCGCATTTGTATCGTGCGCAGATCGCGCGTGACGCGGCTTTTGACATGGTGGTGCGGGAGTTTGTGTCCAAGTCGCCGGAGTTGCGCGTGACGGATATCGCCGACGGCGGCTACTTTCTGCGCGTGCGCGCGGTGGATGCGCGCGGCCTCGAGGGCCTTGATGCGACGCACGCCTTTACCTTGAAGGCGCGTCCGGAACCGCCTTTGATTAATACCCCGGCGGCCAACGGCAAGGTGCGCGCGCTCTAAGTCGAGTTTAAGTGGGCGGAAAATACCGAGGCCGCGATGTATCACCTGCAAGTCGCGAAGGACGCTGCGTTTAAGTCCGTGGTGCACGAAAACAAGGCCGCGAAAGGCGCTACCGCGGCCGCCAAGTTGCCGGTGGGCGACTACTTCTGGCGCGTGGCGAGCATACGCAAAGACGGAGGCCGGGGCCCCTACGGTGATGCGTCGGTGTTTACTTTGCTGCCGCCGCCCGCGCAGCCCGATCCGCCTAAAATCGATGCCTATGGCATGGAGTTCCGTTGGGCCCGCGAACCGGGTCAAACCTTTGAATTTCAAATGGCGACGGAACCCAAGTTCGCGAAACCGATCATGGCCCAAACTTTGAGCAGCCCGGAAATCACGGTGCCGATGCCCAATCACGGCACCTACTACATGCGCTTTCGCGCGATCGACCCGGATGGTTTCGTCGGCCCGTACACCGCGCCGCAGCGTTTTCAGGTGCCGGAACTGCCGTTCCCCTTTACCCATCCGGTGCTCGAGTTGCCGCTATTCACGCAATAGCGCGGCATTCGCGCTGGCGCGCTGTCGACGTGAAGCCTTGATGCCTTGTTGCCGCGCTGCAAACCCGCGCCGCGCAATTGCTGCTTTTGTCTTTATTTCAAGGGCTTACCATGGTAAGCTTATGCGCTATCCGAAATTCATTCGCGGCCAGTCGTGGCGCAGCGTCGCAAATCTCGGAAAGTCCATCACATTTGATCAAAAAAGGCATTAAATCATGGCGGTAGAACGTACGTTATCGATCATCAAACCGGATGCGGTAGCGAAAAATGTCATCGGGCAGATTTACTCCCGATTTGAGCAGGCCGGGCTCAAAATCATCGCGGCGCGCATGGCCTTGCTGTCGCGGACCGATGCGGAAGGGTTTTACGCGGTTCACAAAAGCCGTCCGTTTTTCAAGGATTTGGTTGAATTCATGACCTCGGGCCCGGTGATGATCCAGGTGCTCGAAGGCGAAAATGCTGTTCAAAAAAATCGTGACCTGATGGGCGCGACCGATCCCAAAAAAGCGCCCAAGGGCACCATTCGCGGCGACTTTGCCGACAGTATCGACGCCAACGCGGTGCACGGCTCGGATTCCGCGGAAAATGCCGCCATCGAAGTAGCCTATTTTTTTGCCAAGCTGGATCTTTGCCCGCGCTAGCCGGTCCACTGCGGTGATATGTCGACTGCGTTGCCCAATTTACTCGGATTCGGACGGCCAGAACTCGCCGCGTTTTGCGCGCAATTGGGCGAAAAGCCGGCGCGTCCTTTTCGCGCCAAGCAGTTGTTGCATTGGATACATCAAGCGGGAATAGATGACTTCGCGGCGATGAGCGATATCTCCAAAGCCTTGCGCGAGCGCCTGGTCAGCGAGGCCGTGATCCGCGCGCCGAGCGTGGTGCGCGACACGACCGCCGCCGACGGCACGCGCAAATGGCTGCTCGATGTCGGTACCGGCAACGCCATCGAAAGCGTTTTTATTCCCGAGCCCAATCGCGGTACCTTATGCATTTCATCGCAAGCGGGTTGCGCACTGGAATGTTCGTTTTGCGCAACCGGACGCCAGGGTTTTAACCGCAACCTCGGTGTGGCGGAAATCATCGGCCAGTTGTGGTGGGCCAACAAGTGCCTGGGCAGCTATCAGGGCGACTACGTTGGCGAACGCAAGGTAAGCAATGTGGTGATGATGGGCATGGGCGAGCCGCTTGCCAACTTCGACAACGTGGTGGCGGCGATGCGCTTGATGCTGGATGACGACGCCTACGGCTTATCGCGCCGGCGCGTGACGCTGTCGACATCGGGGCTGGTGCCAGCGCTGGACCGGCTGCGTGAAGCCTGCCCGGTCGCCTTGGCGGTGTCGCTGCATGCACCCAACGACGCGCTGCGTAATGAGTTGGTGCCGATCAACAAGAAATACCCGATCCGTGAGTTGCTGGCGGCATGCGTGCGTTATGTTGAAAAAGCGCCGCGCGATTTCGTGATGTTCGAGTACGTGCTGCTCGACGGGGTTAACGACAGCCTCGCGCAGGCGCGCGAACTGGTGGAAACGGTAAAGCCGGTGCCCTGCAAGATCAATCTGATTCCGTTTAATCCGTTTGCCGGTTCGGGTTATGAGCGCTCTAAGCCCGACGCGGTGCGCCGCTTTCAGGAGGTGTTGCTGAAAGCGGGGTTGATCGCGACCACGCGCAAAACGCGCGGTGACGATATCGATGCCGCGTGCGGCCAACTGGCCGGGCAAGTGGCCGATAAAACCCGCCGCGCGCAGCGGCGCGGCGCGCGCCTTGCGGCCGAGGGCGCTACGGCGGCGTTGGAGTTGGCGCCGTGAATGTTGTCTTCGTCCTTGCTTCCCTTGTAATGGGGCTGCTGGTTTTGTCCGGGTGCGGCACTACCAGTCCGGCGCCGAAGGCGCGCGCCGCGGGCGGATCCTCGCTTTCGGACACCGATGAGTCGCCGCGCGGGCGTGCGCGTATTCATACCGACTTGGCCGTGAGCTATATGGAAATCGGCAACCTCGGCGTGGCGCTGGAATCAGCGGTCAACGCGCAGCGTGCCGATCCGAGCTACGGCCCCGCGTATAACGTGGCGGGTTTGATTTACGCCGAACTGCAAGACGATCGCGCGGCAGAAGAGAGTTTTCGTCAGGCATTGCGCATAAACGAACGCGATTCCGACGCCAACAACAACTACGGCGCTTTTTTGTGCCAGCGCAAGCGTGAAGCCGAAGGCATCAAATTTTTCCTGTTGGCGTTGCGCGATCCGCTGTATCGCACGCCGGAGCGTTCTTATGTCAACGCCGGCATCTGCGCGCGGCGCCGTGGCGACACGGAGGGCGCGGAGCAGTTTTTTCGCAGCGCCTTAAAGAGCGATCCCAACAACCTGCATGCGCTGTATCAGTTGACGGATATGTCGTATGCAAAGGCGCGTTACGCCGAGGCGCGCCCGCTGCTGGATCTTTTGCGGCCGGTGGCGCGAAACAGCCCCGAAATACTGTGGTTGACGCTGCGCAACGAGCGGCGCCTGGGTGACAGCAATGCGCTGGAGAGCTTGGCGCATCAGTTGCGCACGAATTTTCCCAACTCACGAGAGGCCGAGCTGCTGGCGGCAGGGCAGTTCGATTGAATGCCATGGAAAATAATACGAACCAGATCGTCTTCGACCACGCCGATGGCGGCGTAACCCCGCCGGGCGCGTTGCTGGCGGCGGCACGCGAGGCACGCGGATTGACCACCGCGCAAGTCGCCCAGGCGCTCAAACTGCCGGTGGAGCAAGTACAGGCGATGGAAGCCGGCGATTATCAGCGCTTTTCGCCGGTATTCGCGCGCGGCTATTTGCGCAGCTACGCGCGCCTGCTTAAGGTCGATATCGATTCCGCGATCTTGCCGGCAATACCGCAAGCCGTCCGTAAAACAAAAACGCATTTGATGCACCATCAACCGGGTATCGCGCTGGAACGCAAACGCAGCCGAGCGCTCCCCGCTTTGCTGGCAGTCATGACATCGGTGGTGGCGGGCCTTGCTTACTACGAATTCGTGTGGAATGCGCCGGCGCAAGGGCCGGTGGCGGCGTCCGAGGCGCGCCAAACCTCTAGGCTACCCGCGCCTGAACCGCTGATCGCGCCGGCGGTGCCGCCCACCGACAGGCTTGTGTTACAGGAAAGCCGCGAGCCGGGCCAAGGCGCCGCGGACGGCGCCAGGGAAAAGGCGCTGCGCTTTTTGTTCAGCCGCGAGTCGTGGGTGGAGGTGCGCGGTGGCGATGGCAAAATCCTGTTTTCCACCGTCAGCGCACCGGGCAGCGAACGCGTGGTGCAGGGCGAGCCGCCGTTTACGCTGGTAATCGGCGCGGCCTCGGGGGTGGAGTTAAGCTACAACGGCAACCGGGTCGATCTCGCATCCCATGTGAACGAGGACGTGGCTCGGCTTAGGCTGGAGTAGACGGCTGAACGAATCTTGGGTGTGCCTGCCATGAATTGTCTTCCCAGATACGGTCCGCTGCCGCGCCGTGCGAGCCGCCTCGTGCACGTGGGGCCGGTGGCGATCGGCGGCGCTGCGCCGATCGTGGTGCAGTCGATGACCAATACCGATACCGCGGACATTGTGGGCACGGTGGCGCAGGTCGCCGCTTTGGCGCGCTCGGGTTCCGAAATTGTGCGGGTGACGGTTAATACCAGTGAAGCGGCGGCGGCGGTGCCACATATACGCGAGCGCCTGGCGGCGATGGGTATCGACGTTCCCCTGGTTGGTGATTTTCACTTCAACGGCCATCGTCTGCTCACGCAGCATCCGGCGTGCGCCGAGGCGCTGGCCAAGCTGCGCATCAATCCGGGCAACGTCGGGCGCGGTTCCAGGCGCGACGAGCAGTTCGCCACGCTGATCGAATTCGCATGCCGCTACGATAAGCCCGTGCGCATCGGCGTTAACTGGGGCAGTCTCGATCCGGAACTGATCGCGCGCATGATGGATGAAAATGCGAAAAAGTCCGAGCCCGACGAGGCTGCGGTGGTGACGCGCCGCGCGCTGGTGAGCTCCGCCATCGACAGCGCCAAGCTCGCCGAAAGTCTGGGGCTCGCGCGCGAGAAAATAATTCTGTCGTGCAAGGTGAGCGGCGTGCAGGATTTGATCGCGGTGTATCGTGATCTTGCCGCGCGATGCGATTACGCCTTGCATCTGGGCTTGACCGAGGCGGGCATGGGCTCCAAGGGCATCGTCGCCTCGACCGCGGCGATGGGCGTGTTGTTGCAAGAAGGCATCGGCGACACCATCCGCGTGTCGTTGACGCCGGAACCCAACGGCGATCGCACGCGCGAAGTGGTGGTGGCGCAGGAAATTTTGCAGACCATGGGTCTGCGGTCATTCACGCCGATGGTGATCGCGTGTCCCGGCTGCGGGCGCACCACCAGCACGTTTTTCCAGGAACTTGCCGATCGCATCCAAAGTTATTTGCGTGCGCAAATGCCGCAGTGGCGCGGCAAACATCCCGGCGTCGAAGGCATGCATGTGGCGGTGATGGGCTGCGTGGTCAACGGGCCCGGTGAAAGTAAGCACGCCAACGTCGGCATCAGCTTGCCCGGCTCGGGTGAAAATCCGGTGGCGCCGGTGTATGTGGATGGCGTTAAGACGGTGACGCTCAAGGGCGAACACATCGCCGAGGAGTTCCAGAGCATCGTCGAACGGTACGTTAAAGAAAAATACCCGGCGGCGGCATAATGAGTGAATTGATCCGTGGCATCCGCGGCATGAACGATACGCTGCCGGATGACGCTCACCTGTGGCATTACCTCGAAGACAGCGTGCGTGAAGTGTTCCGGCAGTACGGTTACCGCTACATCCGCACACCCATCGTCGAATACACCAGTTTGTTCGTGCGCGGCGTGGGTGAAGTCACCGACATCGTCGAAAAGGAGATGTATTCCTTCGAGGATTCGATGAACGGCGACAAACTGTCGCTGCGCCCCGAAGGCACGGCGCCGACGGTGCGCGCGGCGCTCGAACACAATCTGCTCTACAACGGCCCGCAGCGGCTGTGGTATGGCGGCCCGTTGTTTCGCCACGAACGGCCGCAAAAGGGGCGTTATCGCCAATACCACACCTTTGGCGTGGAAGCGCTCGGCTTCGCCGGGCCGGATATCGACATCGAGTTGCTGGTGCTGGCGCGGCGCTTGTGGCAGCGCTTGGGGCTTGACACGGTCGAACTGCAAATCAACACCATCGGCGGCAACGAGGAACGCCGCGCTTTTCGCGGCAAGCTGATCGAGTATTTCGAACGGCATCGCGAATTGTTGGATGCCGACGCGCAGCGCCGTTTGCACACCAATCCGTTGCGCATCCTCGATTCCAAAAATCCGGCGATGCAAACGATGATCGAAGGCGCGCCCAAGCTGATGGATCATTTAGGTGACGCTTCGCGCGCGAATTTTGATGCGGTGCTGGCGGGGCTAAAAGCGGCGAATATTCCCTACGTCATCAACCCGCGCCTGGTGCGCGGGCTCGATTACTACAATCTCACCGTGTTCGAATGGGTGAGCACGGTGTTGGGCGCGCAAAGCGCGGTGTGTTCGGGCGGGCGCTACGATGGGCTGTTTGAACAACTCGGCGGCAAGCCCACGCCGGGCTGCGGCTTCGGTATCGGCGTGGAGCGCTTGTTGTTGCTGCTCGAAGGCAAGGCGGCGCAGGTCCCCAGGCTCGAACCGGACGTGTGGCTGGTGCACCAAGGCAGCGGGGCCGATCAAATGGCGCCGGTGGTCGCGGAACAATTGCGCGACGCGGGGCTCCATGTGGTGCTGCACTGCGGCGGCGGCAGTTTTAAGTCGCAAATGCGCAAGGCCGACGCCAGTGGTGCGCGTTTCGCGGTTATCATCGGCGACAACGAAGCGCAGGCTGGCACACTGACTGTGAAGCCGCTGCGGGAAAGCGCGCAGCAGCAAACCCTCGATTTGCCAGCCGCACTAACGCTTATAAAAAAAGTTGTTTAAAATCAAATACTTACGTAAATGGCCTACGATTTAGAAGAACAGGAACAGATAGCTGCGCTCAAGGATTGGTGGCGTAAATGGGGCAATTTGGTAACGACCGCGTTGTTGGCGCTGCTGGTCGGCGTGGCCGGCACCCAGGCGTGGCGTTATTACAGCGCCACCCAGGCGGCATCGGCTGCAACGCTCTACGGCCAACTCGATGCCGCCGACAAAAGCGGCGAGGCGAAACGAGTGCATGACATCGCGGCCACGCTTGTCAGCAGCCACGCCGGCACGCCGTATGCGGCGATGGCGGCGATGCGCGCGGCCCAGTCGTTTGCCGTGATGAACGATCTAGCCAATGCCAAACTGCGTTTGCAGTGGGTGCTCGATAAAGCCGGCGATGAGAACCTGCGCGACCTGGCGCGGCTGCGCCTGGCGGGCGTGTTGCTCGATGAAAAAAATTTCGATGAAGCGCTGAAATTGCTGGATGCCAAACGCTCGCCGGCCTACGACGGTCTGTATGCCGATCTGCGGGGCGATGTGTTAAGCGCGCAAAACAAGCGTGCCGAGGCGCGCGCGGCGTATCTCACCGCGCTCGAAAAAATCGATGTGCGCAGCGAGTATCGCCAGTTGGTGCAGGTGAAGCTGGACGCCTTGGGCGAGGCGACAAAATGAAAATCCGCGCGACCGTGGCGCTCACCGCGCTGGCGGCCGTGAGTGCGTTGGCGGGCTGCGCCACCGTGTCGGGCTGGTTTGGCCGCTCGGCGCCGGCGGCAAAGCCGGCCGAATTGTCGCCGATTGCCGCGCCGGCCAAAACCCGCGTGCTGTGGCAGGGCAACATCGGCGCCGCGGGCAAGTCGGTGCTGTTTCCGGCGCTGGCCGGCAACACGGTGTGGGCCGCCGCGGGCAATGGGCAAGTCGGTGCATTCAGCGCGGCCAATGGTGGCGGCGAAGCGCGTTTTAGCGTGGGGCAGGGCATCACCAGCGGCGTGGCGGCCAATAACGCCCTGGTGGTGGTGGGCACGCCGCGCGGCGAATTGCTGGCGCTCGATCGCGCCGGCAAGACCTTGTGGCAGGCGCAGGCGCCGGGCGGGCTACTCGCGCCGCCGGTGATCGAGGGCGATCGCGTGATCGTGCGCGTGGGTGACGGCGCGGTGCACGCGTTTGATGTTGCCAGTGGTAAACGGGTCTGGGTCTATCAGCGTAGCGCGCCCAGTCTGACGGTGCGAAATTTCGCGCCGGTGGTGGTGCATCGGGGCACGGTGTACGCGGGGTTCCCGGGCGGACGCCTGGTAGCGCTCACCGCCGCCAACGGCGGTTTATTGTGGGATAGCGTGGTGGCGTTGCCCAAGGGCGCCACCGAGTTGGAGCGCGTGGCGGATTTGACCAGCCCGCCGGTGGTGGACGAGACGCGCGCGTGCGCAGCGGCCTTTCAAGGCCGCGTGGCGTGTTTTGACGCCACGCGCGGTACTGCGATTTGGGCGCGCGATTTGTCGAGCTTTAGCGGCATGGGGGCGGACGCGCGCAATCTTTATGTCACCGACGACAAAAGCGCGGTGTCCGCACTGGACAAATCCACCGGCGGCAGCGTGTGGAAACAAGACAAGCTGTTTGGCCGCGGGCTGACCCGGCCGCTGGCAATGGGACGTTATGTGATCGTCGGCGATTATCAGGGGTATGTGCATTTGCTCTCGCGCGAGGACGGCTCGTTCGTGGGCCGTGTCGCCACCGACGGCAGTGCGATCGGAGCAGCGCCGGTCGCGCTCGATTTGACCAGCTTTTTGGTGCAAACGCGTAACGGCGGCTTATACGCGATTGCGCTTGAGTAGCCGCGCCGCGTTCCCCCTGTCGCCGTGAAGCCGACCATTGTCATTGTTGGCCGTCCCAATGTCGGCAAATCGACGCTGTTTAACCGCTTGACGCGCAGCCGCGATGCCATCGTCGCGGATATGCCGGGGCTTACCCGCGACCGCCACTACGGCGAGGGCCGCGTCGGTCTTAAACCGTATTTGGTGGTGGATACCGGCGGTTTGGAGCCCACCGCCGCCGAAGGCGTGTACCGCGAAATGGCGCGCCAGACGCGCCAGGCGGTCGACGAAGCCGACAGCGTGCTGTTCATCGTCGATGGCCGCCAAGGGGTGACGCCGCAGGATATCGCGATTGCAGCCGAGTTGCGCAAAGCCGGGCGCCGCATTTGGCTGGTGGTCAACAAGGCCGAAGGCATGGCGCAGGCGGCGGTGACCGCGGAGTTCCACGAACTGGCGTTGGGTGATCCGCTGCCGATCTCGGCGGCGCACGGCGAAAACGTGTCGGATCTGATGGACGTGGTGCTGGCGGATTATCCGCATGCGTCGCATGGCGGCGAGGAGGACGGCAGCGGTCCGCGCATTGCCATTGTCGGCCGCCCCAACGTCGGTAAATCCACGCTGATCAACGCTTGGCTGGGGGAGCAGCGCGTGGTGGTGTTCGACCAACCCGGCACTACCCGCGATTCGGTCTATATTGATTTCGAGCGTGCCGGCAAGCGCTACACGCTGATCGACACCGCCGGCATGCGGCGCCGCGGACGGGTCACCGATGCTGTAGAAAAATTTAGTGTAATCAAGACACTACAATCTATTTCCGACGCCAACGTGGTGGTGCTGGTGCTGGACGCGCAGCAGGAGATATCGGATCAGGACGCGCATATCGCCGGTTTTATTCTCGAAGCCGGGCGCGCGCTGGTGGTGGCAGTGAATAAGTGGGACGACTTATCCGATTATCAGCGCGAGCAAATCAAGGTCCACTTGGTGCGCAAGCTCGACTTTTTAAGCTTTGCGCGGCTGCATTTCATCTCGGCGCTAAAGGGCCAGGGTATCAGCGCGGTGTTGCGCTCGGTGGATGGTGCTTTTGATGCCGCCATGGCCAAGCTGTCGACCCCGCGTTTAACGCGCGCCCTGGCTGCGGCGGTGGCGCGGCAGGAACCGCCGCGGGCGGGGGTCAGCCGCCCCAAGCTGCGGTATGCCCATCAGGGCGGATCGAACCCGCCGCGCATCATTATCCACGGTAACGCCCTGGATAAGGTGCCGGACAGTTATCGGCGCTATCTGGAACGATTTTTTCGCGACACGTTCAAATTGCAGGGAACCCCTCTTAAAGTGGAATTTAAGTCCGGGCGTAACCCCTTTGAGCGCAAGCGCCGGCCCAACGCCAACTGGGCCTGAATGATTGCTCCCCGCCATGCGTAACCAACTGGCACAAAATGAATTTTTGCAGTAAAGTAATCTCGAAAAATTAAAAAAAAACGAGGCCGTCATGAGCAATAAGGGGCAGTTGTTACAAGATCCGTTCCTCAATCAGTTGCGCAAGGAACACATTCCCGTGTCCATTTACCTGGTCAACGGCATCAAGTTGCAAGGCCAGGTGGAATCCTTCGATCAGTACGTGGTGTTGCTCAAAAATACCGTCACCCAGATGGTTTACAAGCACGCTATTTCAACCGTCGTGCCCGCGCGCGCGGTGTCGATCCCCGTGGAAGGCAGTGGTGACTGATCTGCAATTGCGCGTTGCCCTGTTAGTTGCGGATGTTTGAGCGGCCGGTCAGTCGCGGCGCAAGCCCAGGTGCGGTATTGGTGGGTCTTGATTTGGGCGAGGACGATTACGCCGAAAGCCTCTCGGAATTGCAATTGCTCGCCGCGAGCGCCGGTGTGCAGGCGCAAGACATCGTGCGCGGCAGGCGTGACCGGCCCGACCCGGCGTTGTACGCGGGCAAGGGCAAGGTCGAACAAATCGCTGACGTGGTGGCGAACACCAAAGCGCAAATCGTCATTTTTAATCATGAACTGTCGCCGGTGCAGGAGCGCAATCTGGAAAAGCGCTTGCAATGCCGCGTCGTCGACCGCACCAGTCTGATATTGGATATTTTCGCGCAGCGCGCGCGCAGCCACGAGGGTAAATTGCAAGTCGAGCTTGCACAACTCGATCACCTGGCCACGCGCCTGGTGCGCGGCTGGACACACCTGGAGCGGCAAAAGGGCGGTATCGGCATGCGCGGCCCGGGTGAGACGCAGTTGGAAACCGACCGGCGCCTGCTCGCCAAGCGGGTGAAGGTGTTGAAGGAAAAACTCGCCAAGGTGCAGGCGCAGCGCGCGGTGCAGCGCCGCTCGCGGCAGCGCGCTCATGTGCTGTCGGCATCACTGGTGGGCTACACCAACGCTGGCAAGTCGACCCTGTTCAATGTGTTAACCCGCGGCGGGGTGTATGCCGCGGACCAGTTGTTCGCGACACTGGACACCACCACGCGCAAGGTGCACACCGGCGCGGATGCCGCGGTGATTCTGTCCGACACCGTGGGATTCATCCGCCGCTTGCCGCACACGCTGGTGGCGGCGTTTCGCGCGACGCTGGAAGAGACCGTGCACGCCGACGTGCTGTTGCACGTGGTGGATGCGGCGAGCAGCGACCACGACGCGCAAATCGCGGCGGTCAACGCGGTGCTAAAGGACATCGGCGCGGATACTATTCCGCAAATTTTGGTCTACAACAAAATCGATCTCACCGCGCACAAGCCGCGAGTGGACGTCGACGAGTATGGTAAAATTAGTCGGGTTTGGATTAGCGCCGCTAAAGGCCAAGGTATTGATTTACTAAGAAATTCTTTAGGTGATCTGGCCGACGCGGCATTTCAACCGGATAGCGTTGCGGCGGCCTAGCGGGATCGTTCGCCGTCCGTATATTTTCTGTTCACTGTAATCAGGTAAAGTAGATTTATTCATGGCAGGTCTTCAACAATCTGTCGGTGGTTGGCTGCGTCATGGTGTCGCCCGCGTGTTGGGCGCTCTGATGTCGCTCAACGATCCGAATTGGGGCAAGCGTCCGGGCGGGAGCAATCAAGGGCCACCCGATCTTGACGAGGTGTGGCGCAACTTCCAGAAAAAGCTCAACGGTCTGTTCGGCAACCGTGGCGGCGGGCCGGGCAAACCGGCGGGCGAATCCGGCCCGCCGATCAGCCCTAGAAATCTGGGCGGCGGCGCGCTGGTGCTGGCCGCGCTGATCGCGGGCGTTTGGCTGGCGAGCGGCTTTTATATCGTGAGCGAAGGTCAAAAAGGCGCGGTGCTGCGCTTCGGAAAGTTCGCGCAGCTCACCGAGCCGGGGCTGCGTTGGCATTTGCCGTATCCCATCGAATCGCGCCAAGTGGTCAATGTTTCTCAAGTGCGCAGCGTCGAAGTCGGCTATCGCAACAACGTCAAAAGCAAGGTGTTGAAGGAATCCCTGATGCTCACCGATGATGAAAACATCGTCGATGCGCAGTTCGCCGTGCAGTACGTGTTAAAAAGCGCGCGCGATTATTTATTCGAAAACCGTTCGCCCGATGACGCCGTGCTGCAGGCGGCGGAAACTGCGATTCGTGAAGTCGTCGGTAAAAGCACCATGGATTTTGTCGTGCAACAGGGCCGCGCCGAGGTAGGCGACCGCGTGCAAAAGCTGATGCAGACGATTCTGGACCGCTACAAAACCGGTGTGCAAATCCAGAAGGTCAATATGCAAAACGCGCAGCCGCCGGAACGAGTGCAGGCCGCGTTCGAGGATGCGGTGAAAGCGGGCCAGGATCGCGAGCGCCAAAAGAACGAAGGCGAGGCCTACGCCAACGACGTGGTGCCCAAGGCCAAGGGTGTGGCCGCGCGCCTGGTGCAGGAGGCCGAAGCGCACCGTGAACGCGTGGTGCAGGAGGCGATGGGTGATGCCGAGCGCTTTAACCTGATCGTTGTCGAATATAAAAGGGCGCCGCAGGTCACGCGCGATCGTTTGTATCTGGACGCGATGCAGCAGATCATGACCAACACCACCAAAATCGTGGTCGAAAAAGGTAGTAATAATCTGATGTATTTGCCCCTGGATAAAATCATGCAAATGGCCGGCGCGCCGCCGCAGGCGGCCGCGGCTGCCCCACCGCCGGTGGCGGCGCCG
>Ga0194132_10009100_pt1 | contig 13890 bp, 9 predicted proteins | sample TA2KigOf80mmetaG_FD_148612 | JGI IMG/M metagenome (GOLD analysis project Ga0194132, IMG submission 148612) | Freshwater microbial communities from Lake Tanganyika, Tanzania - TA2015054 Kigoma Offshore 80m | ecosystem: Environmental > Aquatic > Freshwater > Lake | place: Tanzania: Lake Tanganyika... | reverse complement strand
CGCCCGTGACCGCCGCACCTGTCACCCGCCGTCGTGGAGCCGCCCGGACTGGTTCCGTGGTCGCCTGATGCGCGCGGTGGTGCAGCGCGTCTCCCGGGCCAGCGTGTCGGTGGGTGACCGCTGCGTCGGGGCGATCGGACGCGGACTGCTGGTGCTGGTTGGTGTGGGAGAGCGAGACGGGCCGGAGGATGTGCGGTACCTGGCCGGGAAGATCCCGGCGCTGCGCGTGTTCGACGGAGACGGGAAGGGCTTTCACCGGTCGGTCGTTGACGTGGGTGGCGCCGTCCTGGTCGTCTCGCAGTTCACGCTGTACGGAGACACGCGTGGCCAGCGCCGCCCGTCGTTCACCGGGGCTGCGGCGCCGGAACGCGCCCGGGACCTGTACGAGGCGCTCGTGCGACAATTGCGGGACGCCGGGCTTCACGTCGAAACCGGCGAGTTCCAGGCGGCGATGGAGGTCGAGCTGGTCAACGACGGCCCCGTCACCCTGCTCCTCGACAGCTCACGACTCTTCTGATGACTTCACGTCTCGCCATCCCGACCTCGTCCCGCCCGCAGCGTCCCTGCCGCCTGCGGGCCCTTGTGGCTGCCGCCGCGCTGCTGGTCGCCCACCCGGCCCAGGCCCAGCAGCGCCCGCTCGTCACGGAGGATCCCGAGACGATCGGCGCCGGCCGGGTGCTGCTGGAAGCCGGCATCGACACGACCCGCGAGGTGCCATATCCGGCGTCAGGCCTGACGGGCAATCTCCTGCGAGCCCCGGTCGTGGGTGTCAGCATCGGCCTCAGCTCCATCGCGGAACTGCAGATCGACGGCGGGTTCTGGAACCGGCTGACGATCACCGATCGCCGCGCCGCGCCGCTTTCGGCCATGGTCACGGCCACGGGCGATACGACCAGCGATGTCGAGGACGTCGTCGTGGCGACGAAGGTTCGCGTCATCGCGGAGGGCACGGGCCGTCCCGGCCTGGCGTTCCGCTTCGCGACGAAGCTGCCGAACGCTTCCAACGAGAGCGGCCTTGGGCTCGACACCACCGACGTGCACGCCGCGTTGCTGCTGGCGAAGACCGTGCAGTCGGTGCGCGTCGTCGGCAACGTGGGTCTCGGGATCCTGGGTGATCCGGCACGGGGGGACGCGCAGAACGACGTCCTGCTCTACGGCTTGTCGTTCGCCCGGGCGGTGAGCAGCGCCGCGGAGGTCGTGGGAGAAGTGGCCGGGCGGGTACACACGCAGGAGGGCGAGGCGCCTCCCGGCACCGGCACGCAGGGCATGTTCCGGTTCGGCGCGCGCTACACGCGCGGCCTGTTGCGCCTGGACGGTGGTCTGCTCGTCGGGCTGACCTCGCGCGATCCCAGCCTCGGACTCACCGTCGGCTTCACCTACGTGTTCGACGCGTTCCGCGTCCCCTGATGCGCCCGGTCCCGCTCACCAAGGCGCACGCCTACGGCAACGACTTCCTGTTCGTCCGCCGGGACGACGTACCCGGCGATGCGCGGGATCTCGCCAGGCTGCTGTGCGACCGCCACCGCGGAGTGGGCGCGGATGGCCTGATCGTGTACCAGGCCGACGAATCCGCCGTGTCGATGCGGTTGTGGAACGCCGATGGCGGGGAGGCCGAGCTGTCCGGGAATGGTGTGCGGTGTCTCGCGGCGCTGATCGTGCGGAGCCGGGAGAGCGAGGCCGGCGAGCCGTCGCCGGTGACGATCGAGACCGCGGCGGGGCGGAAGCGGCTCGATCTGTGCGCCCGGCAGGGGAACCGGTTCACGTTCCGGGGAGCGGTCGGCGTTCCCACCGGGCTTCGCCAGGCGCGCGTCGACGTCGAGGGCGAACCCGTGCAGGCCTCGCTCCTGTCGATGGGCAACCCCCAGTGCGTCGTGCTGGGGCCGCTGCCGGCCCCGGGGCGGTTCGCGGCACTCGGCCGGGCACTGGCGACCCATCCGCTGTTCCCGGAGGGCACGAACGTCGAGTTCGCGGACGTCGAGACGCCGGGCCTGGTGAGGATCCTGATCTGGGAACGAGGGGTGGGTCCGACGGCGTCGTCCGGGACCGGCTCGGCCGCCGCGGCTGTGGCGGCTGCGGCGCACGGTGGGGCGGACCGGGCCCTCGACGTGGTGGCGCCAGGGGGGACCCAGCGGGTCGAGTGGCTGGAGGAGGGGGTCTACCTGACCGGTGATGCCGAGGTGCTGTTCGACGCGACCTGGCTCGGCGCCACCGGTCCTCGGGAGCCGTTGGACTAGCCGCCCATCTTGGTCAAAGCGGCGCGAGCCTCCTCGTGCTTGGGATCCGCCTTGACCGCCGCCTGGAAGGCCGCCTTCGCTTGACCGAAGTTCCCGGCCTTCTGGTGGGCCAGCCCGAGGTGGTACCGGTATCCGGCGTTGTTCGGGTCCTGCTCCACGCTCTGCTCGAACGCGGTGACCGCCATCTGCGGCAGGTCCTTCTTGTAGTAGACCCAGCCCAGCGTGTCGTTCACCTGGGGCACGTTCGGCATCTGCTGGACGGCGGTCTGCGCCAGCTGCAGGGCCACGTCGAGGTTGCCGCCCGTTTCCGCCATGAGCCAGGCGAGGTTGTTTGCCGCCACGGGGGAGTTCGGATCAATCGCGAGGATCTGCTCGTAGAGCTTCCGCGCTTCCTCCTGGTTGCGCTCGGCCTCGTACAGCAGGGCGATCATCGTCGGCGCCGCCACGGACTTGGGCTGCCGCTCCCAGATCGTGCTGTATTCCTTCTTTGCTTCTTCGAGCCGGCCCGTGCGGATGAAGAGCGTGGCGAGCGCGTCATAGGCCGCCATGTTGTTGGGATCGGCGTCGAGCACCTTGCGCAGGTCGGATTCCTGCTCTTTCGGGTTGCCGCTGGCCGCGTGGATGACCGACGAGACGAACAGGAGCTGCGGGTCGTTGGGCGCCTTCGCGAGCATCGGGCTGACGAGACCACGCGCCTGCGTCAGATTGCGGTCGGCGATAGCCAGAGCCACGAGGCCGCTGACCGCCTCGCGGGAGTTCGGGTCGAGCTGCTGGGCGGTCTCGAACGCCCGCCTGGCCGCGGCCCGGTCGCCTTTCAGCAGCGCGATTCGCGCGGCGTCGGCTCGCAACGTGGCGACCTTCGGGAACTGCTCGATGAGCTTGTCCAGCTCCGAGCTGGCGAGCGCGAGCTGCCCGCTGGCGGCGAGCGTCCGAATCAGCACCTGCTTCGCCAGCGGGTTGTCCCCGGAGTTGCGTGACGCCTGCTCGGCGAAGTCGACAGCGGCGTTCGCCTGGCCGCGCGCCATGTTGAGCTGGGCGAGCTGGAGCTGTGCGCCCGAGGCCCGTGGATTGAGCTTCAGCACCTCGGTGTAGTGCGCGATGGCGCTGTCGGGATCCTGCCTGGCCTGATAGATCGACGCGGCCAGGAAGTGGGCGGGTGCGGAATCCGGGTTCTCCGTGACCGACGTTTTCGCGCGCGCCAGCGCCTCGTCCAGCTTGCCCTCGATCAGGAGCAGCCGCCCCTTGAGCTGGAGCATCTCGAGGTCCTTCGGGTTGTCGGCGAGGACCGCGTCGATCTGCGCGTGTGCTTCTTCCTGTCGCCCCTCCGCGTACGCGATGGCCGCCTGCCGGAGCGTGGCCGGCGAGCGGCCACCTTCGGCCTCCAAGACCTGCTGGAGTATCGGCCGGGTGTCTTCGATGCGGTTCTGCGCGATGTAGTAGTCGGCCAGCGCCAGGCGGGAGGGGATGTCGTCGGCGAGCTCCACGACCTTCTTGAGCGGGGCCTCGGCCTCGGCGGCCCGGCCCGATGCGCGCAGATACGTCGCGAGGGCACGCTGCGCCTGCAGGTGGTCGGGCTCGAGGCGAAGCCCCTGGCGCAGCGGTCCTTCCGCTTCCTCCTGGCGCCCGCTGGCCCAGTAGAAGCTGGCGAGCGCGAGCTGGGCGTCCACCGACTTCGGGTTGACCGCAACCGCCTGGAGGAAGGCGTCCTCGGCTTCGGTCGCCGCCCCCGTGGCCATCTTCATGACGCCCAGCTGCGCGTAGGCGCGCTCGTCGTTCGGCGCCATCCGGATCGCTTCCTCGATGTCCGAAATGGCACCGGACAGGTCCTTCATCCCGGCCGTGGCGTTGCCGCGCAGAATCTGCGCATCCACGTTGTCAGGCTCCCGGGACAGGACGCTCTGCGCACGGGTCTTGGCGTCTTCGTAGCGGCCCGTGGCGAGCAGGAGCTGCCCGGCCTTGAGCTGGAGGTCCATGTCGTCGGGCAGCAGATCGGCGGCACGAATGAACTCCGGATACGCCGCCCGCAGGTTTTCGGCGTCCTCGTATGCCTCCGCGAGCTTCTTTCGGGCATCACCCAGGCGCGGGTCGAGGCTCACCGCCCGGCGGTACTCGACGATCGCCTCGGGAAGTTTGCCTTCGGAGACATATTGGTCGCCGCGAGCGACGACCTCTGCGGGGTCTTCTTCGGATGAGCAGGCTGCCACCGAGACGCAGGCGAGCAGTACCACTATGGGTGCGACGCGGGACTTCAACACCACTCTCTCCTCTGGCCGGCGTCTGAGCCGGCATGTTCCCCTTGTATCGGCGTCAGCCCTACCGAACGACACCGTGCAACTTCAGCGTACCGGGCCGCTGGTCCGGTTGCAATTCTAGCAAGTCCGGGGCCGGTCGGGAGCGCTAGGTCGGCCGACCTCCTGCGAGCAGGGTCTCAGGGCCGGCGGGCGTCTCCAGCCGTTCCCGTGCGCGGATTTTGGCCGGAATCCCCCCTGGAAAGAGGGGCGATCGCGTCCTCGATCCGGCTTGCAACGCCCGCCAGCAGGTCCTCTGCGGCGGCGAAGTCGTCGGCGGCCGCGGCCGTGCCCGCCTTTTGCACGTCGTCGGCAATGGCGCTGAGGGCGTCGAGCACGGCTTGCAGGGTGCGGCGCGGCGCCCTGGCACGCTCGGCTTCGGCAACCCGGGTCTGGGCTTCTGCGAGGTGGACGGCTACCTCAGCCATGGTGCGTTCGACGCGGGCCCCCATCCGTGCCTTGGCGTCGGCGGACATCCGCGCCGCGTTCTGGGCGCGTTCGCGGCTGTCGATGGCGTGATTGAGCGCGAGGCGGTAGTCGCGCAGCGCGACGGCGTCGTGCGCCCTGCCGAGCGCGTCGGTGGCGGCGGTGAACTCGTCGGCGGCGTAACGGTCGGCACCCGCGGCCTGCGCGGCGTCGATGGCGCCCTGCGCCTGGTCCATCTCCTTGTGGGGAGGGTCGGCGCAGGCCATGACCAGGCAGGAGGCCATGAGCCAGACGGGCCGTGGAAGACGCATGGACTGCCAGTATAGACAGGGCCCGCCGCGCTGGCTACCGCGGGTTGGTGACGAAGGGTCGTGAAGAAGCTCACGCCCCCGGATCGACCCCGCGAGAAGCTGGAGCGTGTCGGCCCGCAATCGCTCGGCGACAACGAGCTGCTGGCGCTCGTGCTCGGCACCGGCACGCGCCAGAACGGCGCCCTGGAGCTGGCGACGAACGTGCTCGGCGAACTCGGAGGGCTTCACCACCTGACGCGCGCGTCGCTGGCCGACCTGCAGGCGATTCCCGGTATCGGGCGCGCGCGGGCGGCGCAGGTGCTGGCCGCGATGGAGCTGGGCCGTCGCTCGCTCGCGCGGGGTGCGGCCGAGCGGCCACGCCTCTCGTCGCCCGGGCAACTGGCGGCGTTCCTGATTCCCCAGTTCGGTGCGGCACCGGTGGAGCAGTTCGGCATCGTCATGCTCGACACGCGGCACCGGATGATCCGGGTGCGCGTGCTGTCGATCGGATCGCTCGATTCCGCCGTCGCGCATCCGCGGGAAGTGTTTCGCGAAGCCGCCGCCGCCTCGGCAGCCGCCATCGTCCTGTTCCACAACCACCCGTCGGGCGACCCCACGCCCAGCACCGAGGACCTCGCGCTGACGTCCCGCCTGATGCGCGCGGGAGAGATCATGGGCATCGCCGTCGTGGATCACCTGATTCTGACCGACCATCAGTACGTCAGCCTGTTCGAGGCTGGACGGCTGGGGCAATGACGATTGGTGATTGAGGATTGGTGATTGGTGAATGCATTGACGGATTGAGTGATTGACGGATTGGCGGTTCCATTGACGATTGGGGATTGGTGATTGGGGATTGCATTGACGGATTGGGGATTGCAGATTCATGATTTCATCCAGCTGGTGGCGACTGCCGGGACGGACAAGCGCGAAGCGCCAATCGGCAATCGGCAATCGGCAATCGGCAATCGGCAATCGGCAATTGTCAATCGTCAATGCAATCGTCAATCACCAATCCGTCAATGCAATCCCCAATCCTCAATCACCAATCGTCATTGCTCTACCTCGATTGCTTCTCGGGGGTCTCGGGCGACATGCTGCTCGGCGCGCTGATCGACGCCGGGGTGCCGCTGGCCGACGTCCGGCGGGCGCTCGGCAGCCTGGCGATCGATGCCGACGCGGTATGGACCGAGCGCGTGGTGCGGACAGGCGTGACGGCGACGAAGTTCCAGGTGCGGGGCGAGGGTGACGGTCATTCGCACGACCACGGCCGCGACGCCCACGACCACGGCGCCCACGACCACGGCGCCCACGAGCACGTGCACGAGCCCGGACACACACACGCCCACGCGCACGCACACGGTCACGGGCACGATCAGGGGCACGATCACGCCGGGCACACGGCCCACGTGGACCCGCCCCCGGGACGTGTTCATGCGCACCACGTGCACCGCACGCTCGCGGAGATCGCGGCACTGATCGACGGGTCCCTGTTGAGTGCGGCCGGGAAGGATCGCGCGAAAGCGCTCTTCGCGCGGATGGGCGACGCCGAGGCGGCCATTCACGGCACGACGCGGGACCGCGTCCACCTCCACGAGGTCGGTGCCCTCGACTCCATCGTGGACATCGTCGGCGCCGTCTTCGCGCTGGAGGCGATCGGCGCGGACGAGATCGTATGCTCACCCCTGAACGTCGGCAGCGGTACCGTCAAGACGGCGCACGGGCTCTACCCGGTGCCGGCGCCGGCCACGATGGCGCTCCTTGACGGCGTGCCGATCTACGCGGGTCCGCAGCAGGCGGAGCTCGTCACGCCTACCGGCGCGCTGCTCGTCTCGTCCTACGCCACGTCGTACGGCCCCGTGCCCGCCATGCGGCCGCGCCGCGTCGGATACGGCGCCGGGACGCGCGACTTCCCGGAGACGCCCAACGTCTTGCGGGTCCTGCTCGGAGAAGGGACGGCCCGGGCGGCCGCACACGCGGTCACGGTCATCGAGTGCGAAATCGACGACATGACCCCCCAGATCTTCGGCGCGCTGATGGACCGCCTGCTGGCGGAGGGCGCGCTCGACGTGTTCTACACGGCGGTGCAGATGAAGAAGAACCGGCCCGGCACGCTGCTCACCGTGGTGAGCCCGCCGTCGAAGCGGGAGGCGCTGACCGCCCTGGTGTTTCGTGAGACCACCACGATCGGCGTGCGCTACCGTGAGATGGCGCGCGAGTGCCTCGACCGCGAGGAGCAGCGCGTCGCCACGCCGTACGGCGAAGTCCGGATGAAGATTGCCCGGCGGAACGGCGAGCTGCTCAACGCGTCGCCGGAGTTCGATGACGTGCTGGCGATCGCGCGGCGGGAGGGGCGGCCGGTGAAGGACGTGCAGGCGGCGGCGATGAAGGCCTTCCTCGACGGTGGCCGCCCGTGACCGGACTCGCGCCACGCCCGTTCTACGTCACGACGCCGATCTACTACATCAACGCCGAGCCGCACATCGGCCACGCCTACACGACCATGCTGGCCGATGCGGTGGCGCGGTCGCGGCGGCTGCTGGGCGATGAGGTGTTCTTCCTCACCGGCACGGACGAACACGGCCAGAAGGTCGAGCGCGCAGCACAGGCCGCCGGTGAGGGTACGCGCCAGTTCGCCGACCGGGTGGCGGCGTCCTTCCGCCGCATGTGCGGAGACCTGCGGATCAGCAACGACGACTTCATCCGCACGACCGAGCCACGGCACTTCCGGGCCGTCGAGGAGATCTGGCGCCGCGTGGAGGCGGCCGGAGACCTCTACAAGGGTGACTACGAAGGCTGGTACTGCACGACCTGCGAGGTCTTCGTGCCGGAGACGCAGCGCGTCAACGGGAGGTGCCCGACGTGCGGCGGGAAGGTCGAGCGGCTGAAAGAGGAGAGCTACTACTTCCGCCTGTCGAAGTACCGGCAGCCGCTGCTCGACTTCTACGCCGCCCACCCGGGCTTTCTGCAGCCGCGGATCCGCCTGAACGAGGTGCGGACGTTCGTCGAGGCAGGGTTGCAGGATCTCAGCGTCAGCCGCACGTCGTTCCGCTGGGGGATCCCGGTGCCGGGCGATCCGGCCCACGTCATGTACGTCTGGTTCGACGCGCTCACGAACTACCTGACGGCGCTCGGGTTCGGCTCCGGCGATCCCGCAGCCGATGCGCGTGTGGGTCGGTTCTGGCCTGCGGTGACGCACCTGGTGGGGAAGGAGATCATCCGGCAGCACGCGGTGTATTGGCCCGCCTTCCTCATGTCCGCCGGACTCCCGCCCCCGGCGCGGATCGTCGCGCACGGCTGGTGGCTGATGGGCGGCGCCAAGATGTCGAAGTCGGTGGGCAACGTCGCCCGCTACCAGGACTACGTGCGCGTGTTCGGCGTGGATGCCCTGCGCTACTTCGTCATGCGGGAGATGCCGCTCGGCCAGGACGCCAGCTTCTCGGAAGACGGCGTGCTCGCGCGCTACAACGCCGACCTCGCCAACGACCTCGGCAACCTGGTCAGCCGCACGATGACGATGATCGGCCGCTACTGCAACGGGGTGATCCCGCCGGGCGGCCGTGAGGCCGACGACGGGCTGGACGCCGCGCTCGCCGCCGACGTGGACAGGACCGTCGCGGCGGCGGTCGGCGCGTTCGAGCGCCTGGAGACCGGCGTGGCGCTCCAGGAGATCTGGGCGCTCGTGCGCTCGGTGAACCAGTACATCGTCAGGCGCGAGCCGTGGGGGCTGGCCAAGGACCCCGATCGCCGCCACCTGCTCGAGTGCACGCTGTACCAGGCCGCGGACGCCGTGCGTGTGGTGGCGGCGCTGGTGGATCCGGTGATGCCGGAGGCGTCGGCCCGCATCAGGGGCATGCTGGGGGTGGGGGCTCCCACGTGGGTCGGCCTGGCAGCGGGGGGCCTCGAAGCTGGCGGCCGGCTCGGCCCCGTCGAGCCCCTGTTTCCGAGGATCGAAGGGACCGTGGAGGACGTACGCGCAATGGCAACCGACGAGGCGCCACAGACCCCCGCCGCGCCGCCGGCACCACCGGCCGGCACGGAGGCACCGCCGGCAACGGGTACGCTGAGCATCGACGAGTTCATGAAGGTGGAGCTCCGTGTGGCGAAGGTGCTCGGCGCCGAACGCGTGCCCAGGTCGAAGAAGCTGCTGAAGCTGCTGGTCGATACCGGCGCGGACCAGCGGACGATCGTGGCCGGGATCGCCGAAGCCTACGAGCCGGAGCAGCTGGTGGGCCGCACCATCGTGGTCGTGGCCAACCTGAAGCCCGCGAAGCTGATGGGCATCGAGTCCAGCGGCATGGTGCTTGCGGCGAGCGAGGAGGGGGGCCTGCCGGCGCTGATCGGCGTCGAGGGGACGGCCCCCGGCGCCCGCGTCCGGTGACCGATTCCCACTGTCATCTCGCCGGCACCGAATTCACCGCGGACCTCGACGACGTGGTGGCCCGCGCGCGCGCGGCCGGCGTCTCGCGGGCGCTGGTCATCCTCGCGGCCGAGGACGTGGAGGAGCGCGCCCGCGCCTCGCACGTCGCTGCGGTCTGGGAAGGCGTGCGGTTCGCCGTCGGTCTGCACCCGCACCACGCTGCACGCGGTGGCGCCGATCACGCAGGCGCGGCCGGGCTCGTGGAGGAGGCGCTTCGTGCCGAGCCCCGGGCGGTCGCGCTGGGCGAGATCGGCCTCGACTACCACTACGATTTCTCGCCGCGCGATCTGCAGCAGACGGTGTTTCGCGACCAGATCCGTCTGGCACGGCGTCTCCGCCTGCCGATCGTCATCCACACCCGGGAGGCCGAGGACGACACGTTCCGGATCCTGGAGGAGGAGTCGGCCGGCGACGTCGGCGGCGTGTTTCACTGCTTCACCGGCGATCGCGCCATGGCACGCCGGGCGCTCGACGCCGGCTTCCACCTCTCGCTGTCGGGGATCGTGACGTTCCCGAAGGCCGCGGAACTGCGCGAAGTCGCGCGGATGGCGCCTGCCGATCGGCTGCTGGTCGAAACAGACAGCCCCTATCTCGCGCCGGTCCCGCACCGGGGAAAGCGGTGCGAGCCGGCGTTCATCGTACGGGTTGCCGCAACCGTCGCCGCCGAGCGCGGCGTCAGCGTGGACGCACTGGCCGAAACCACGGACGAGGCCTATGGGCGACTCTTTGCCATTGATGATTAGTGATTGGTGATTGGGGATTGCATTGACGATTGACGATTGGGGCCAATCCTCAATCGTTCAACGCAATCGCCAATCCCCAATCGTTCAATGCAATCGCCAATCCCCAATCCCCAATCAAAAATCGATCTGTCCTCCGAACTTGAACAGCCGTGCGTCGAGGATGCGCGTCGGCCGGAGCCACTGCGGACCGAACGCCGCGTTGACGCCCAGCACCGTGCTCGCGTTCAGCATGTTGTAGATGTCGAACGAGCCCTTGAGGCGCGTCCGCCCGAGCCGGAAGATCTTCGTGAACCGGACGTCCACCTGATTCAGCCGCTCCTCGAACATCGTGTTCGGTTCGAGCAGCGTGACCGTCGCCGTGCCGGCCGCGCCGGCTGCGAGGTTCCGGCCCAGGCTCGGCGCGATCTCCGGATTCCTGGCGACGTAGTTCGCCTGAAGCGGGATGCCGGCGAGGTTCTGATAGGTTGTGCTGAGCTGGACGCCCCAGCGCAGCGGGTAGATCGCGGACGCCTTGATCTGGGCCTGGGCGCTCCACGGGAGCGTCGTCTTGCAGAAGCGGCTCTGCTGGGGCGAATCGATGACGGTGCAGTTGTCGATGACCGTCTGCCCCGTGCTGACGCCGCCGCGCAGGAATCCCCCGTCGCCGAAACGGGCGTGGACCGCCACGTCCACGCCGTTGAACACCTCGCTCCGGTCGCCGTAGTTCGCCTGCCGCGCGATCAGGTTGTTGCTCTGACCGAAGCGCGCGGGCTTGATGTCGTACAGGCCGCAGATCTGGTAGCCACCTCCGTCCGGCAGGCGCGTGTCCCGGGGCGCGGCGATGCAGAAGGGATCGTAGTCGGCCGGTGTGACGAGCAGGTTGTCGGTCACGCGGAAGTTGCCGTGGGACGTCCGGAAGTAGTCGATGTTCAGCGACATGCCGGCCCGGAGCTCGTGCTGGAAGCCCGCCGACGCCTGCCAGGTGTAGCCGCGCACCCCGAATCCGCGGAGCACGTCGTCGGCGAAACGGCTGGTGATGACCGCCGTCCCGAACCGCGAGTTGCTCATCGGCCCGCACTCGCCGCTGGCGGTGATGCTCCGGAGATCGCAGTCGGGGGTCCAGTTGCCGTTGGCATCGACCCACGTCCGCGTCGTGCTGCTCTGGATCCGGTTGGCCGGGTGCTGGGCGAGCGTCGTATCCGTGCCCTCGAGGGCCACGCCGCGGCTGATCGACGCCTTGACGCCCGTCCTGCCGTCGCCGAACAGGTCGTACGCCGCCCCGATGCGAGGTGACAGATCCGTCCATTTCGGCGCCTCGTCGACGCGCGCGTGCGCCAGCGCGGGCCCGAACCGTCCCTGCTCGTTGTAGCCGTCCGGGGTGTAGCCGGCGAGGTAGTCGAACCTGAGGCCGAGATTGAGGGTCAGGCGCCGCATCGACCACTGGTCCTGCGCGTACAGCCCGAGGTTCGGCTTGACGCGCGCTTCGCTCGACAGCGGCACGAGGAACTGCTGCAGCTGGATGGGCACGCCGTTGAACAGGAAATAGGTGAACGGCGGCGGCGACGTCTCCGGAAGGCGCGTGAGAGTCTGGATGTAGCGCTGGTGATCCACGCCCACCTTGAACGCATGTGAGCCGGTGACATACGCCATCGTCACCTTCTGGTGGTCGATGATCTCGAAGATGTCGATGCCGATGCTGGCCACGCCGAGCGGCGAACCGAACGACGAGTTGTAGGGGAACGAGGTCGTGAGCTCGAAGAGCGGAATGTTCGCGAGCGACAGCTCCTCGATGCCCTGGGTCCACTGGTTCACGAGCATGTAGCCTTCCGTGGCGCTGAAGAGGAGGCGATTCGTCGCCGGGTACGTCCAGGTGACCTGGGTGAGCCGCGCGGGATTCAGCCTGACGTTGCCCGTCGCGTCGGGCGCGCCCGCCGCGGCGCCGAGCCGGCAGTAACAGTTGCTCTGGTCCGTGTGGTAGAAGGTCAGCTTGTGCTTTTCGGCCGCCTGCCAGGTGAGCCGGAGGCTGAACGGGTCGTGCACGTACGATTCCTGGAATCCGGGCCGGCTGAAGTCAGGCGTATACACGAACGTGCCGATCGTGCTGTTGTGGAAGCGGCCCGGCGCCGACGTCCGCGCCCGCATCGTGTAGTGCCCGGTGCGGAACCAGAGCTTGTCCTTCAGGATCGGCCCGCCGAAGCCGCCCGCGACGTCGTAGTTCGCCAGGACTTTCGGGGGGGCGGTGATGCCGCGCGCCTCGAGCTCGGGGGTCAGGTTCTCCCCCTGGAGATCCCCGTTGGTCCAGTTCGCGTTGAAGTAGGCGGCGAACGTGTTCCCGCCGTCCTTCGGCACGATGTTGATCATGACCCCGAGGCTCTCGCTCTCCGCGGAGTTCGCTCCCGTCACGATGCTCGTCTCTTCGACCGCGGCCGGGTTCGAGAAGACCTTGCGTCCGGAGCCGGCGCCGAAGTTCATCGATCGCAGGGAGGTGCCGTCGTGCAGGTAGAGCGAATCCCCCGTACGGCTCCCATGGATGTTGATGGGCGTCCAGTTGATCCCCTGCGTGCCGCCCACGTCCTGCGACGCCGTGCCGCCGGGTGCGGACATGCCGAGCGTCAGGGCGATCAGGCCGGGGATGTCCTTCCCGGCGGGCAGCGAGTCCTGCACTTCCCGCGTCAGCACGACCTGCTTGGTGACGTTCTGGACGTCCACCACCGGGCTGGCGCCGGAAACGGTGACGGTTTCCTCGAGCGACCCGACCGCCATCTCGGCGTTCGCCGTGGCGGTGAAGCCGCTCGACAGCAGGATCCCTTCGCGCGCGAACGTGCTGAAGCCGGGCAGCGTGAAGGTGACGCTGTAGGTGCCGGGCCTCAGGTCGATGATCTTGTAGTTGCCCTGCGAGTCGGTGACCGCGACGCGGACCTTCTCGATGAGCGCAGGGCTGGCCGCCTCGACGGTCACGCCGGGCAGCACCGCGCCGGTGGCGTCGCGGGCCGTGCCCGCGATGGCGCCCGTGGTGGACGACTGGCCCAGCGCACGGCCGGGCAGACACACCACACCCACCATGCTGGCGAACGCCAGCAGTCTCAGGTGCTTCATGGTCCCCCTCCTTCAGAAGCGACAGCACCCCGCCGCCCGCATCGGAAAGCGAAGGGCAGTTCAGATCGGGGCTAGCGAACTGTACGGCTCAGCCGCAGCGGCTGTCAACCGCCGCGAGGACGCCCGAGGACGCGAGAAATCCCGACCAAGGCAGACGCGAATCGTCGCCTGCCTGCCAATCGGCAATCGCCGTTCGCCAATCACCAATCACCAATCGCCAATCGTCAATGCAATCCCCAATCACAAATCCTCAATCACCAATCTCGCCTGCCAATATCGCCTGCCGGTGTTGTGACTCCTTGATAATGTCCCCTCGCGGACTCGTTAGAAATGTCCCCCTAAGCTGACGACCTCTGAGGAGGTCGTGAATTGGGGCGGACGGCGATGAGTACGACAGAGCTACGGCGTGCGGGC
>Ga0194132_10009099_pt1 | contig 13890 bp, 7 predicted proteins | sample TA2KigOf80mmetaG_FD_148612 | JGI IMG/M metagenome (GOLD analysis project Ga0194132, IMG submission 148612) | Freshwater microbial communities from Lake Tanganyika, Tanzania - TA2015054 Kigoma Offshore 80m | ecosystem: Environmental > Aquatic > Freshwater > Lake | place: Tanzania: Lake Tanganyika... | reverse complement strand
AATATCGAGGTATTGACAATCGCGCGGAGAAGGTGTAAGGTGAAGATCGAGCCGCACCCGCCCTTGATAAGTGTCAAGCAAGAATCCAGGCTAAAGTGTCAAGGATGTGTCCGGTCGCGCAACCGGGGAGCGCCGGGCCAACTGACGCAGAATCTGACGGACATTCACCCTTACCCAGTGGATCTGTTCCGTGTCGACTACGCGACCGTTCGAATCGACCACGAGGTCTCCTCGAAGAATCACTTCTTCGCACGCATGAACAACCGGTGGACGCCGTACGTGCTGATCACGAATTGGCCGAGGCTGGCCTGGACGCGTGAACGCTATGCATGGCACCAGGTCTACGGAGACACCCACATCTTCTCGCCGACCCTGGTTCACACGTTCCAATTCGGGTGGTACCTGAATCGGGTCACCGACGGCAACGAGGTCGATGGCTACAAGCCCATACACGGAGATCAGATCGTACGCGAACTCGGAATCCAGGGCGTGAATCCCCGCGGGCTGAGCGCGATGGGATTTCCGCAAATGAATATCACTGGGTATCCGGCGCTGAGCGTCAATCCCGGAGGACGCGCGCAAAACGATCACGACCGCATCTACACGAGTTCCTGGACGTGGTCGCGCGGCAAGCACGTGGCGAAGTTCGGCGGCGAGTTGCGCAACTACATCAATTTCAATGGCTCGGTGCCAACAGGCGTCTACGGCGCGTTCACCTTCAATGGAAACTACACGGGATACGGCTACGCCGACTTCCTTCTAGGAATTCCGTTTACCAGCCAGCGGCTGGATCCGATCACCGAGCGCTTTCAGCGCAGCAACGAGTTGGGCATCTACTTCGACGACGCCTGGAAGGCCAGCCAGCGCCTTACGTTGAACCTGGGTCTGCGGTGGGACCGGTTCGGGGCAACGCGCTTCGACGACGGGCTGATGTTCAACTGGGACTCCCAGACGGGCGATATCGTCATTCCAGCGGCGGCGCGAGGCCGGATCAGTCCACTGTACCCCGTAAACCAGGTGCGACTCCGCGATGGCGAAGCCGTGCCGTCTCCGGACTCCAGGAACTTCGCTCCGAGGCTGGGCGCCGCCTACCGGTTGAGCGACAAGATGGTGCTGAGAGGCGGATACGGCATCTACAACGAGTTCCTCGGGCAGTTCCGGTTCAACAATAGCGGGGGCCCGTTTCAACTCGCTGAAACATTCCAAAACGTGATCTCGAGCGGAGTTCCCCTGCTCCAGTTTCCGCGTGCGTTCCCCGGGAGCGGCGCCGGAACGGTTCCCTCCCAGAACGCCGCTGGTTATCCGCTCGACGTGCGAAACGGCTACCTGCAGCAGTTCAGCCTCACGATCGAGCGTCAGTTCCGTGATATCGGTCTGCGCGCAACCTACGTGGGAACGCGCGGGACCGGCATGAACTACACGCTCAACATCAACAAGCCGAGACCGAGCGAGACTGCTTTCGCCCAAGCGCGGCGCCCATTTCCTCAATTCATTAACGCCACCACCGCCGAACGCGACGGCCGGCTGAAGTACGATGGGCTGACGTTGCGCGCGCACCGTGTGACCGGCCCCTTCACGTTCGACGTGCACTGGACGTGGGCGCAGAGCTTGTCGGACTACCTGAATCTCGAAAACCCGTACAGCCACCAATTCTGGAACCGGACCGGCGACGTCCCTTCCCATCGCGTCGTCGCCAGTTCGTCGTGGCAGATCCCGGTGGGCCGGGGCAAGGCCGTGGGATCGAATCTCCCCCGCTCAGTGAGTGCGGTCACCGGCGGTTGGCGAGTTGGCTACGTCGCGATCTTCGCGACAGGGCTCTGGTTCTCGCCTGCCTTCGCGGGGTCCGATCCTTCGGGGACCAACACCGCGGGTGGCCTTCCGGATCGCATCGCCGATGGCAACCTCCCCTCGAGCAAGCAGACCGTTCGGCGTTGGTTCGACACCGCGGCGTTCGTGACTCCGCCGCGCGGCCGGTTTGGCAATAGCGGCATGAATATCCTGGCCGGGCCCGGCCGGCATGTCCACAATCTGAGCCTCGAAAAAGACGTTCCGCTCACCGACCGGATCCGGTTCGAGTTCATGGCGGCCGGCACCAACGTGTTCAACCGGCCACATTTCACTTTCCCTGGAAATAACGTGTCGGTGCCCACTGGAGGAGTGATCACGTCTTCCTACAGCATCAGCGGGCTGGACCGGGCCAGCGCCAGGAGGATCGAGTTGCGGGGACGAATCAAGTGGTAGGATTCATTTGCATGTCAAGATATCCGGTCTTCTTCATCCTTGCCTCATGCGCCTGGGCTGCCCCACAGACGCCTTCGTTTGAAAAAGACGTCGCGCCGATTCTGGCCGTCCACTGTGTCAGGTGCCACGGCGCCGACGCCAGGCAGGGCGGGCTCGACCTCCGCACGCCCGACCTCATCCGCCGTGGAAGCAGCAACGGGCCGGTTCTCGCCAAGACGTCCACCGAGAGCACTCTGTATCGGAAGATCGCCAGTGGATCGATGCCACCGCCGGCGGAGCCAGGATTGAAGCCTCCCCAAGTTGAAACGCTGCGGCAGTGGATCGACGCTGGCGCACCTTCAGCCCGAACCTACGGGACAATGTCCCAGGATGAGCAGGGCACGGTCACCGCGCAAGACCGCGGCTTCTGGGCGTTTCGGAAACTCTCGCGCCAAACGCTGAACTCTCCTGATGCCTTTCTGCTCGCCAAGCTGCGTGAAAGCGGCCTCGGATTCTCGCCACCGGCCGATCGCGTGACGCTGGCGCGGCGAGCGTGGTTCGACCTGCTCGGTCTTCCTCCCTCTCCGGAGCAAGTCGACTCGTTCCTGGCCGACCGAGCGGACGGAGCATTCGAGCGTCTGGTGGACAAGCTGCTCGAGTCGCCGCATTTCGGCGAACGCTGGGGCCGCCATTGGCTCGACGTGGCGGGCTACGCGGATGTTTATGGCATCGATAGCAACACGCGCGACATCCGCACTGGCGAAGGAAAGTGGCGGTATCGGGACTATGTGGTGCGGGCCTACAATCAGGACAAGCCGTACGACCGGTTCCTGGTCGAGCAGATCGCCGGAGACGAGATGGTCAACTGGCGGGACGCGAAAAAGTTCACTCCCGAGATGGTGGAGCATCTGGAGGCAACCGGATTTCTGCGAACCGCCGCCGACGACACGAATAACGACGCGTTGAACGGCGCCCTGATCCGGTACCGGGTTCTCTATCTGACCGTCCAGAACATGACGAACTCGGTGCTCGGTCTCACCGTGAGTTGCGCGCAGTGCCATACGCACAAGTACGATCCGATTCCGCAGCGCGACTACTACAGCCTGCTCTCGCTGTTCACACCTTCCTACAATCCCCAGTCCTGGCTCCAAACCAAGGACCGCTGGCTTGCCGACGTCTCTCCAAGCGAAAAGGCGGAGATCGATCGCCATAACCTTGCCCTCGAGGAGCAGGCCAAGCCGCTGGAAAAGCGGATCGCGGCGCTACGCCATCCGGCCGAGGAGGAGCTTCGGGCCAAGAAGGCGGAATCGCTGCCGGCCCAGATGCGCGTGGACCTGCTCGCCGCGATGAAGACCCCGGCCGCACAGCAGACACCAGTTGAGCAGTATCTGGTGCGCAAGTTCGGCCGCGGCGTCACGCCCACAGTTCAGGAAATCGACGGCCAACTCGCCGAGGCCGACCGGGCAACCATCGCGCGGCTGGACGCCGAGGTCCGGGAGATTCGGACTCGGCGCCGCTCGTACGGCAAGCTGCAGGCCCTGTATGAGGTAGCACCGCCCTTTCCCACCTTCCTCAACCGCCGGGGGAACCACGAGACTCCTGGCGCGGAAGTGGAACCCGGGTTCCTCACGGTTTTGAGTGAACCGGGCGCCACACCCGCGTTCGCCACCGTGAATGGATCGAGCGGCCGGCGGCTGGCTTTCGCAAAGTGGCTGGTCGAGCCCGACAGCCGCGCCAGCGCGCTCGTGGCGCGCGTGATGGTGAACCGGATCTGGCAGCACCTGTTCGGCGCGGGCATCGTCGATCCACCCGACAACTTCGGCAAGGTCGGCGCGCGGCCTTCGCATCCCGAACTGCTCGACTGGCTGGCTGGAGAGTTCATCCGGGGCGGGTGGCGCGTGAAGCCGCTCATCAAAAAGTTGATGCTTTCCGATGCCTACCAGCAGGCCTCCCGCCGGGACGATGCATCCGCCGCCGAAGCGGCCGATCCAGGAAACCGCCTCCTTTGGCGCATGCGTCTGCGGCGGCTCGAGTCGGAGGCGATCCGCGATTCGGTGCTTGCCGCGAGCGGGATGCTGAGTCCGCGAGTAGGCGGCGAACCCGTTGCGATGGATTACCAGAGCGACGGAAGGGTGCTGATCTCGGAGAAGAATCTGAAGTCGCCCGATGACCGCTGGCGCCGGAGCTTGTACCTGTTCACGCGGCGTAGCTACAACCTGAACATGCTTTCGGTCTTCGATTCGCCCTTGATGGACGCAAACTGCCCGCAGCGGACCAATTCGGCGGTCGTGCTGCAGTCGCTGACGATGCTGAACGACGGGTTCCTGATAGATCAATCCGAAGCGCTTGCCGCCCGTGTGCTGAAGGCGCCGGCGGCAGCTTTGGACGCGAGAATCAAACTCGCGTTTCGCCTGACGATCGGCCGCGAGCCAACCGCGGAAGAACTTCGCGATTCCGCCGCCGCTATCGGGCGGCTTGTCGACCGGTATCGAACGGCTGGCGCCGCATCTTCGGAAGCCGAACTGAAGGGCTTCGCCGCCTTCTGCCACAGTCTCCTGAACACCAATGCCTTCCTCTACATCGGGTGAGCCATGAATGAATCGATGATTTCCCGCCGCTGGCTTCTCCGCGAGTCCGGGCTCGGGCTCGGAACCGTCGCCCTCGCGCAGCTTCTGTCCGGCGCCCCGCGCAAGGCGCGGATGGACCTGACTCCGCGCCCCGCAGCGTTCGAGCCGCGGGCGAAGGCCGTGATTCAACTCGTTCAGAACGGCGGGCCGAGCCAGATGGACCTGTTCGACCCCAAGCCGGAGTTGAACAAGCGCCACGGTCAGCCCTTCCACATCAAGGCTGACCTGCAGGGACTCGGCAGCGAATCGAACCTGCTGATGGCGTGTCCGTTCGAGTTCCGGAAACACGGGCGTTCCGGCATGGACTTCTCGAGCGTCCTGACGCACACCCCCGCACTTGCGGACGACATCTGCATGATCCGCTCGATGGTAAGCGAGCACAATAACCACACCGAAGCGCTGATCATGCTGGCAACCGGCAAGATCTTTCGCGGCCGCCCGGCTCTCGGCGCGTGGGTCACCTATGCGCTGGGAAGTGAGAATCAGAACCTGCCAGGCTATGTCGTGTTGCGTGATCCTGAGGGATACAATACCAACGCCTCGCTCAACTGGGACGCCGGCTGGCTTCCCGCCTTGTACGCCGGCACGGAGTTCCAGAGCGAGGGAGAACCGGTGCTCAACCTGGCACCTCCGAAGACGGTTTCAGCCGCCGTCCAGCGGGAGAAGCTCGATCTCATCGCCCGGTTGAACGAGGCTCACCGGAAGCACTACCCTGCCGAATCCGAACTCGAAACGCGCATTCGAAACTACGAACTGGCGGCGAGGATGCAGCTCAGCGCCACTGGAGTCCTGGACATCGCATCGGAATCGGAAGCCACACGAAAGCTCTACGGACTCGATAACCCTCTCACGGAGTCCTATGGCCGGCGCTGCCTGATGGCCCGGCGATTGGTCGAAGCCGGTGTTCGTTTCGTGCAGGTGTTTCCGCCCATCAAGCCGTCGTTTCAGCCGTGGGACAGCCATAGCAGCATCAAGCAGGAAGTCCCGTCGATCTGCGCACGGATCGAGCAGCCAACGGCGGCGCTCGTGAGCGATCTACGGTCGCGAGGACTGCTGGATGAAACTCTCGTCGTGTGGGCTGGAGAGTTCGGGCGGCAACCTGTGTCTCAGAACGAAACCGGCCGCGACCACAACAAGCGCGCGTTCTCGATCTGGCTCGCGGGAGGCGGCGTGCGGCCCGGCTACGTTCACGGCGCGACCGATGACTTCGGATACGAGGCCGTCGACAGGCGGATGACTATCCCCGATCTCCACGCGACGATCCTCCATCAATTGGGCATCGACCATCGCAAGCTCACCTACTGGCACAACGGCCGCGATGAGTCGTTGACTGATGTGGCCTTGACGGGCGCTCGCGTGGTGGGGGACATTTTGACGAACGAGGTGGCGGCAGCGTGAAGGCGATCCAACGGGTGGCAGTTCTGTTTGCCGCTAGCACTCTGTTCGGGCAGATTCCGGCGGGGCATCCTCCCTTGACATCTTCCCAGCCGCCCGCCCCACCGGCGGGCGTTGTTCGCCGGGCCCAGCCCTCCGGCGCAGCCGTCCCCATTCGCAATCTCATCGACCGGCATCTGTTCGCCAAAATCCAGCAGAACGGCGTCCCGCACGCGGCTCTCTGCACGGACGAAGAGTTCCTCCGCCGTCTTCACCTCGATCTGACCGGACGCCCGCCGGAGCCCGCGAAAATCACCGCGTTTCTCGCGGATGGGAGTCCGGACAAGCGCGGCAAGGAGATCGAGTCGATCCTCGCTTCTCCGTATCTGTACAAGATCCAGAAGACCAAAACCCCATTTCTCGACCGCTGGGTCTACTTCTTCATGGACCTCTTCAAGATCGGGACCTCGCAGCTTCGAATCGGGCGCAATCACTTCTACGACTACCTCTATCTCGCGCTGCTGACGGAAGCTCCGTACGACGAATTGGTGCGCGAGATGCTCACTGCCACGGCCCGGTCCAACTGGGTCGACGCGCCTTCCAACTTCCTGCTCCGGCACTATGTCGAGGACGACTCTTCGCCGGACCGGATGAACGACGAGGACTCCTATGACGAAATTGCCATCGCCAGCACGAAGTACTTCCTCGGCATCGATCTAGAATGCGTCTCCTGCCATGACGGACGCGGTCACCTCGAAAAGATCAATCCATACCTGGCGACAGTGAGGCGGGAACAACTGTGGCAACAGGCCGCGTTTTTCACCCAAGCCAAGCTCCGCAAGCCCTACCTCATCGACCAGGAATTTTCTTTGCTCGAAAAAGGAAAGGGCGCTTACGACACGAAGCGGTCGAGCGTTCTTCGCGTTCCCAGATACACGGCTGACGTGACGCCGCGTTTCCTGCTCACGGGAGAACAGCCGCGGCCTGGCGAACCCTGGCGCCAGGCATACGCGCGGATGGTCACATCGCATCCCCGGTTCGCGCAAGCAGCAGTCAACTTAATCTGGACCGAACTGATGGGCGCTGGTTTGGAGCAGGGGCCCTATGGCGCACAGTCGCTTCACGATGAGTTGCTCGCCGAACTGGGCAGGGACTTCTCCGGAAATGGCTTCAATCTCCGGCGTCTGATTCGGACGATCGTTTCGTCGAACGCCTACCAGCTTTCGTCCGCGATCCCATCGACGGCGAAACCCGGCCATGACGCCTATTTCGCGTGGCGCAAGGTCCGCAGGCTGCCGGCGGAAACGGTGGCGGACATGATTCTGCAGGCCACCGGGACAGCGGGGACGATACCAGTGTGGCGGTCCGACCAGACGGTCCAGTACGTGATGCAAACACGTTCCCACGAAGACCTGCGCGGAGCCGATACCGCTGCGTTGAAGGAATTCCTGGTGACCTTTGGCCAAAGCAATCGTGACAAAGGTGAGCGCGATCTGGCGCCGAGTTCGGCGGTCGCGGCCGAGATGATGAACGGCAAGTTCGTGCGCGAGCGGTCGCTGATTCGTAAAGGAGGCCGTCTCGAACAGATCCAGAGCCGCGGATCCAAGTCATCCGCGGAAGAGATCGTCGAGGAACTGTATCTCGCCTTTCTATCGCGCCGGCCGGACCGCCGCGAAGTGAGCGTTGCCACGGGCGTACTGGCGGCGGGCGCCGAGGGGCTGGAAGATCTGGCCTGGGCGCTGATGAACAAGGCAGAATTCGTCTACAACCGGTGAGGAACATGTCCAATCTCGAGACCGATCGCCCCGTGCTGTCGCGGAGGATGCTGCTTCGCGCGGGAATGGCCACGCTGGCGGGCTACGAACTCGAAAGCCTCTTGAGGCCCGTCAATGTTGCCGCAGCGCGCAAAGTGCAACCTCGTGGAGCCGCCGAGTGCTGCATCTGGGTCTTCCTCAAAGGCGGGGCGCCGCAACTCGATACGTGGGATCTCAAGGAAGGGGCTTGGACCCCTGGCCAGTTCGAAGTGAAACGGACGCCGGGCGGAATCCTGTGGCCTTACGGGCAGTTTCCGAAGCTGGCGCAATGGCTGCCACGCGTCGCGGTCGCTCGCGGCATGGAGACTTGGGAAAGCGCGCACAACCGGGCGCAGTACTACATGCAGGTGGGCCACATCATCAGCCCGGCGCGTGTCCGGGAGATGCCTGCCGTGGGTTCGGTGATCGCCCACGAGTTTGCCGGGCGCCGTAAGGATAGCGATTTTCTCCCGCCGTATGTCGTGCTGAACTACGGCAACGATGGGTTGATCAAGGAAGGCTGCCTGCCTGCGGGATGCAGTCCGTTCTCGATGATGACGCAGCGGCCTTCCCCCTTCCTTGTCGCGGACGCGGAGCGGGAGCGTCTGAACCGGCGCTGGGCCTTGCTGCGCGATCTCGAGGGAAATTCCGGGCAACAGCCGCTGGAGTTCTCGACCCACGGCGAGCTTTCCGTGAGCGCCCGGCGGATGATGAGCAATCCGGCGCTTTCAAAGGTGATGACGCTGCCCGCGGCGGAGCGGGCTCGATACGGGGCCAATGCGTTCGGAGACGCCTGCCTGCTCGCACGGCAACTGGTCGCGGCGCGCGCCGGAGTGAAGCACATCCTGCTGAATCACGATGGCTGGGACTTGCACGCGGCCATGTACAATCCGAAAGGGCGAAATCATTACACGCTGTGCAAGGAACTCGACGACGGGCTATCGGCGCTGCTCGCGGATCTCGATCGCACCGAATTCGAGCGGGGCTCGACGCTGCTCGACAAGACCTTCCTCCTGTGCATGGGCGAGTTCGGCCGGACCGGCGGTCCACTGACCGTCAACGCCGGCCGCGACCACAACCGGTATGCTATGTGCGGCCTCTTCGCGGGAGCGGGAGTGATCGGGGGCCAAGTCTTCGGCGCCACCGACGAGCGCGGTGCAAAGGTGAAATCGTCAGACTGGCAGTACAAGCGATCGATCTATCCGGAAGACGTGGTCTGCACCATCTATTCGCAACTGGGAATCGATTGGACCAAGCGGATCACGTCGACTCCTTCCGGCCGCGCGTTCGAATACGTCGAAATGATGTCGGGCACCAACGTCATGAAGTTCGACCCAATCGGCAGGCTGTTCGCATGACACGCGTGGCGGTAATCGCCGCGTGGGCGCTGATCTTGCGCGCCGAAGACTACACGTCCATCGCGGTCACACCCGCTGGTGGATTCACCGATGGCATCGAGGGTCCCGCGTGCGACGCGGCGGGGAATCTCTACGCAGTCAGCTACGAGCGGGAGGGTACCATCGGCCGCATGACTCCGGACGGCAAGACCTCACTTTGGGCCGTAGTGCCCAACGGGGGACGCGTGAACGGAATGAGGCTCGATAGCCAAGGCAAGCTGATCGGCGCCGACTACATCAATCACATCGTGCACCGAATTGATCCCGCGTCTGCACGGTTCGAGGAGAACCTCGCGGCGGATTGGAAGGGCTCCCCGTTCCACCAGCCGAACGATGTCGGCATCACGGCGAACGACACCATTTACTTCACCGATCCCGACTGGAAGCACGAAAAGGGGCTGGGCCGTTTGTTTCGAATCACTCCTCCTCCGAACCGGCAGACGGTTCTGATCGAGGAAGGCTTGCTCGGTCCCAACGGCGTTACGTTGTCTCCCGGCGACAACCGGGTGTACGTGGGCCAGAGCCGAGGCGGCAATGTTCTCGTCTACGATCGCGCTCCGGACGGCTCACTCTCCAACAAGCGGGAGTTCTTCAACTTCGTGAAGAACGGTCTTCCGGCGAACGGAGTCGCCGATGGCATCCGGTGCGACGTGCGGGGGAGGGTGTTCATCACCTTGGTCTACACTGGCCGGATCCTGATCGTGAATCCGGACGGCAAACTCGCCGGTACAATCCGGACCCAGGGATCCCGTCCCGCGAACCTCACCTTTTGCGGGCGAGACGGCAGAACGTTGTACATCACCGAGAAAGAACACGGCCGCATCGAAAAGGTACGCGTCCGGTACAGGGGAGTTCGCTGAATGCTTACCAGGAGAGCGCTTCTCGGGAGCGCCGCCGCGGCGCTTTGGTCGAAGGACAAGACGACGATCCGGTTCTTCGGCGTCTCGGGCTACGAGATCGTGAATGGCCGCGGACAGCGCATCCTGATCGACCCGTTCCTCGATGAGAATCCCGGATGCGCGGTCAAGAGCGCGCAACTCGGACGCCCCGATCTGATTCTGGTTACGCACGCCGCCTTCGACCATTTGGGGGACACCGAAGCGATCGCCCGCCGCACTGGAGCCCCCGTCGTCTGCGGCGGAGACACGCGCGCCTATCTGCTGGCGAAGGGAATCCCGGGGAGCCAGGTACGAGCCACAATCTGGGGCGTCGCGGTGGAGGTGGCGGGCATTCGGGTCCAGCCAGTCGAGTGCCACCACGCCTCGAACATCACTCTGCCGAATGGGTCCATCGCATCCGCACCTCCGCTCGCCTTCGTGGTTCACGTCAGCGACGCCTTGCGCTTCTACCATCACGGCGACACCGGGCTGTTCAGCGACATGAAGCTGATCGCTGAATTGCACAAACCCAACGTCGGCGCGGTGGGCGTCGCCCTTCCCGGGGAGATCATGCACCGGTTCGCTGGCGCGGGCAAAATGGTTACTGGCGAGATGACGCCGCGGGAGGCCGTCATGGCGACGGAGTGGCTGGGCCTTGAAACCGTGCTGCCCTGCCACTATATCGATCCGAAGTCCGCCCATGTGCGCGAGTTTGCCCGGTTGATGACGGGCCGCGGAGCTCGTGTGGTCATTCTCGGGCCTGGGGAGACGCATACCGCATGATGAATCACGAAACAGGACGACTTACAAGACGCATGCTCCTGGGCTCCGCTCCTTTGATGGCGCAGTCCGCTTCGCCCGTGCCAGAACTGGTGGAGCTGCGAAGAATCTGGGGCGAGGCGCCGCACAGCGCCTTTACGGACCTCATCCGTTTCCGGGACCGGTGGTTCTGTACCTTTCGCGAGGGGCAAGGGCACGCGGGCGGCCACGGCGCCATTCGCATCATCACCTCGCCGGATGCCAAACTCTGGGAGTCCGCGGCTTTGCTCCAGGAGACCGGCACGGACCTTCGAGACCCGAAGCTCTCCGTCACGCCGGACGGCCGGTTGATGGCCATCATGGGGGGCGCCGTGTACGAAGGAAGCACCTACGCGACGCGGGCGCCTCGGGTCTCGTTCTCGCCGGACGGATACGGTTGGAGCACGCCGCAACGGCTACTGGCCGAAGATCACTGGCTCTGGCGCGTGACGTGGCACAAGGGACGAGCCTACAGCTTGTCGAAGCTGAACGAGGGACCCGATGCCGGACGCCGTGGCTTTCTGTATGGCAGCAGCAACGGAATCGACTGGCAGTGGATCACCGAGTTCAAAGCGGAGGGAGTGAGCGAAACCACGATTCGCTTCCTGCCCGACGAGGAGGCGATCGCCTTGATACGGCCTTGGTGGATCGGGTCGAGCCGTCCCCCGTACAAGCAGTGGACATTTCACAAGATGCCGGTGCGGATGGGGGGACCGAACTTTCTGGCGATGCCGGACGGGCGAATGTGGTCGATCACGGGCAACTACCTGGAAGGCGGCCGGCGGACCGTTTTGGGCGAGTTGACCCGGAACAGCTACCGTCCCGTTCTGACGTTGCCCAGTGGAGGCGACAACAGTTATGCGGGGATGGTGTGGCATGACGGCCTCTTGTGGGCGAGCTACTACTCGTCGCATGAGGAGAAGACGTGCATCTACATGGCGGTGATTCGTTTCCGATGAGGAAGCGCTTTGGGCTCATGCAAGAATAGAACTACAGAGCGGGCGAGATGGTGTAGCTCCACTCTGGCGGCGACCGAGAGTCCCGCGGCGGTGACGGTGGAGCGGATCAAGCCAAGGATCTTGCGATAGCTGGTGAGTGGCTCGGCGGCCCAGTTCTCGGAGATTCCGAGAACGGCGGCTCGATGTCTGTATACAATGTGATATGCTTTTTAGCACAATGGGAAACTTTCAGACTGAGCTGACATCGCTTGATCCGTTCTTCAATCGCGCGGCGACGAGAAGGGCCTTCCAATTCGCAGTGACCCTGCTACTCGCCACCGTCCTCGACGCGCAGACGCAACAGGGTGACATTCTCGGAACCGTGCGGGACCCACAGGCCGCCGGGGTTCCAGGAGCGGAAGTCAAGATTACGAACGTCCGTACCGGGGCGATGCGGACGGCCACCAGCGATGAGCGTGGCGACTATCTGGCTCCCGGGTTCTTTCCCGGAGTGTACCGCCTGGAGGTTTCCATGGCCGGCTTTCAGAAATCGCTCATTGACGGCATCAGGGTCGAACCGCAGTCCAAAATCCGCGTTGACGTCTCTCTGATCGTGGGCGAGGTGGCTACGGAAGTCAATGTTTCGGCGCCGCTGATCAAGGCCGAAGGTTCCACCGTCGACATCACTCTGCCGCAGATCTTTGTCGAGAAGAAGGCCGTCAATCCAAGCCGCGACGGGTGGGCGCTTGAACAGGCCATGTGGTTTCCAGGCTCCTCTGGCGGTGGCGTAGGCTGGGGCTCGTGGGGCGGCGTACCGCTTCCTCACATGGAATACCAGGCCGATGGCGCGCAGCAGGACCGCGAGCTGTTCCTGCCGCCGCAATCGATCCAGCAGGTGTCGCTTATCATGGGAACGCCCTCGGCCGAATATGGGCGGCCGGTGACGACCAACGTTGTTTTCCGGAGTGGCACCAACCAACTTCACGGCGAGTATTCGCCGAACCTCGTCAACCCGCGAACCAACGCCGTCAACACTCCGCAGAGCCCCGGCGTGCGTCCGGTGGGACTCAACCAGTGGAGGCATGAGTTCAACCTCAGCGGTCCGGTATACATTCCGAAGCTCTACGACGGGCGGAACAAGACGTTTTTCTTCTTCGATCTCTACAATACGCCTCCCATCGTAGTTGGCGGCGCGCGGATCGTCAGTATTCCTTCGGCCCGGATGTTTACCGGCGACTACTCGCGCTACCGCGACCGCAACGGCAACCTGATTCAGGTCAAGGATCCCACCACGGGTCAGCCATTCCTGGGCAACGTGATTCCCGCAAATCGCATCAGCCCGATTGCGAGAGCGGTGATTCAGGACGTGCTGGTGGACAACTTCAACGGATTCGGCAAACTCACGCGCATCGGAGCCGAAGACAGCTTCTTCCAGAATGGACTGTATCCGTTCCGGGAGGAACGGACGAACCGCACCTGGATCGCCAAGTTCGACCAGAACATCGGCAGCCGCCACGTGCTGTCGGGCTCGTGGAACCACTACACAAACAGCATTTTCAAGGACGGGAACAATATGCCCGGTTTGAGCCGCTATTCGGAAACTCCCCAGCGGCGGTTCAACGTCGGGCACACCTGGGTGGTGACTCCGAAGATCGTCAACCAGCTGCGCGTTGCTTTCGCGAAGGTTGCTCCGGCTGAATACACTGCCCGTTCGTTCTCCGACCGGAGCCGTTTGCCCGGAGGCGAGATCGTGAAGCGGTGGGGAGTTCCGGGAATCACCGACAACGGCTTGGCCGGCGCGCCGAAGTTCGCCATCAGCGATGGCGTCGAAGCCTTCCTCGACCACAACACGCACGAGAATGGCC
>Ga0194132_10009097_pt1 | contig 13894 bp, 13 predicted proteins | sample TA2KigOf80mmetaG_FD_148612 | JGI IMG/M metagenome (GOLD analysis project Ga0194132, IMG submission 148612) | Freshwater microbial communities from Lake Tanganyika, Tanzania - TA2015054 Kigoma Offshore 80m | ecosystem: Environmental > Aquatic > Freshwater > Lake | place: Tanzania: Lake... | reverse complement strand
TTATACCGACGCCCAAAAGGAGGAGGCCCAGCCTACCAGGTACAACGCCCAGTGGAAAATCGCCACCTGCAAGAAGCCCATCATCGGCGCTATCAACGGCTTATGCTATGGCGGCGGCACTATTCTGGCTACCTCGCTGGACTTCCTGGTGGGCTGCGAGCGCTCCAAGTTCCGGTTCCTGGCAGTTGCATATGGACAGCTTAACGGCACCTGGACTTTGCAGCACATGATCGGCTGGCCTAAGGCCAAGGAGCTTCTCTACAGCGGTCGAGTTGTCGAGGCCGAGGAAGCGCGGCAACTGGGGCTGCTGAACCACCTGGTCCCCGCCAGCAAGCTCATGGATAAGGCGCGCGAGTTGGCTTCACTCATCGCAGCCAACTACCCTACATCGGTTCAGGGGGTTAAAGCCCTCATTATCGATGGTCTGGGCCGCTCATGGAGACAGCAGTGGGACGCCGAGTTTGATGCGCGGCACGGGCAGTACAAAGGACTCCCAGTGGAAGAAGGCTTCAAAGAGTTTATCCAGCGCAAGGGCCGTTAGTATTGGAAAGTGCCTGATGCCTAAAATTGATATCTACGACCCCCTCCTCGCTGAGGTTGTCAAATATCCCGGTCATAACGGCGACATTGTTACCTCATATCTTGGACGACCTCTGGAGCCCGGCCCTTTCCCGGGTGTCGTAGTCATTCACCACCGGCAGGGTGGGACGACTGGTGGAAAGAAGCCGCTCTCAGGCTGGCCCGTCGAGGCTACGCCGCCATCTGTCCTAACCTTTACTCCCGCGCCGGCCCCGGCGACCCGCTGGAGGTCGCCGACCGTGTCAAAGCTCAGGGTGGCCTGTCGGATAACCGGGCCGTCGGCGACGTGGAGGGCAGCGGCCGGTACCTTCTATCTCTTCCCTACATCAATGGTAAGCTCGGCCTCTTCGGCGGGCGGCATTCGTACCTGGCGGCATGCCGCTCAAAGCTGTTTCGCGCATGCGTAGACCTGTGGGGCGGGCTTGTGGTCATGTCGAAGGAGGAGTTGACAGCGGCTATGCCCGTCGCGCCCATCGAATACACTAAAGACCTGGCTTGTCCAGTATTGGGACTCTTCGGCCAGGACGACAAGAGTCCCAGCCCGGCCCACGTGGCCCAGCAAGAAAAAGAGATGAAGAAATACGGCAAGGTTTATGAATTCCATAGCTATCCAGGGGCAGCCCACGCCTTCTTTAACTACAACACGCCTAACTACCGGCACCACGCGGCTATGGACGGCTGGCAGAAGGTCTTTGCTTTCTTTGAGAAGCATCTGAGCAAGTAGGTCACAGCTTCCTACCGAACCTGACTTCTTGCCAAACTACAGGTGTTCCTCCACAATCTTCACGCATTAACTCCGTAGGAGCGCACCACCCCATGCCCCTTAAGATTAAGAAAAACTCTAAAAAAATCGGCGTCATAGGCGTCGGCGCCATTGGGGGCACCATTGGCGGGCCCCTCACCAAGGCCGGCTACGATGTCACCCTCATAGACCAGTGGCCTGAAAACGTCAACACAATGAAGCAGAGGGGCCTCCGGGTCAGCGGGACTCACGGCGACCAGCAGATTCCGGTCAAGGCCTTACATCTCTCCGAGGTCAGCGCCCTAAACCCGCGGTTCGACTGGATCTTTATCTGTGTCAAGTCTTACGACACGAAATGGGCCACCCAGTTCGTGCTGTCTTATCTCAAGTCTGACGGCGCGATAGTGTCGGCCCAGAACAGCATAAATGAGGACTGGATATGTCCTATCGCCGGCTACACCCGGGTCCTGTCCTGCATCCTCACTCTGGGCGGCGCGATGTACGAGCCGGCTAACGCCCTCCGCACCAACGAGCCGGAGGCGCTAGCCATCACCGTCGGCGAGCTGCATGGCCGCGTTACGCCTCGGCTTGAAGAACTAGCGCAGATGATGTCCGCCGTCGGTATAACGAAGACCACGTCAAATACCTGGGGCGAGCGATGGGCTAAGCTGGCGGTCAACTGCATGGTCAACCCTATGGCCGGCATTACTGGCCTTTCGTCCGCCGAGGTGCGCCGCAATCCCGCCACTCGCCGGATTCTCATACGCGCCGCGGCTGAGGCCATCCGGGTAGGGCAGGCCCTGGGGATTACAGTCGAGCCTATTAACGGCATTCCCGCGCAGAAGTATCTTCAGGCCGACTCAGATGCCGCAGCTATGGAGGATGTGGAGACAGAAATGGCATTTCGGTCCAAGGAGCGGGGGGAGGGTCTGCCCTCCATGCTTCAAGACCTCATGAAGAAGCGCCGGACTGAAATTGACTACCTCAACGGCTACGTAGTCGAGAAGGGGAAGCAGGCCAATGTCCCTACCCCTATCAACGAAGCTATCACCAGCTTACTGACTAGAGTGGAGAGACAGGGCCTTAAGCCGGATATATCCAACCTGAGGCCGCTGGAGCGCTATAACTAGGGTGACCGGCGACGTCGGCGCCTTTCTCCGCACTTCATAAAAAGAGCAGGGCAGGAGGAAGCCTGGGTTTCTCTCGAATTATCCTTTTTTTAGACGTTAAAAACTCTTGCCAATAGTCTTACTATACCCTTATAATACGCCTCCAGTTTTGACTGGTGTAATCCGTTTTCCGTACTGTAGCGTAGTTAAATAGCGAAAATAATCCCTTCGCGACAGCGGTATAGGAGGTTCAATGTACTTTTTCAGGCTAATCTCAGTTTCTCTTCTGGCTGCCCTTCTGGCAATTCTTATCCCCGCCAGTCTGGCGCAAGCCAATATCCAAGGTGATGCGGTGATAAAAGAGTCCGCCCCCGGTCCCTCTGACAAGCTGGTGGTAAACCTGACCAACGTAACAAAGCTCAACGCTAACGAGGCTTATGAAGGCTGGCTGGTTACCGACAACGGGAGCGCTAGGATAAGCGTGGGCATCCTGGCTGTAAACGCCAGCGGTGTTGTCGCTCACACGTATTCAAACCCCGAGAAGCGCAATCTGGCCTCGATATACGATAAGTTTGAGATCACCATTGAGCCTGTCCCGGATAGCAGCGCCAACGCGTCCACCAAAGTTGCTTATCGCGACCAGCTTCCTTCGGGCGCCTTGCCTCATATTCGCCACCTCCTTTATTCGCTAAACGGCAACCCGAACTACACCTCCGGGCCTCATAACGGCGTGCCTAAGGGCATAACTGTCGGCCTGCGGGAGCAGACTGATCTGGCGCATTACCATGCCGGCGTGGCAGCTGCTTCCACGACGCTTAGCGATGTGAAGCTCCATCTTGCCAACGTCATTAACATTGTGGAAGGTTCTGCCGGCGCCAACTTCGTCGCTTCCTCCGGCAATCCGGGCGACGGAGCAGGCGTTCTCAAGTATGCTGGACTGGCCAAGACTCACGCTCAGCTGGCGCTAACAGCTTCCTCCGGCGACGTTGTTATAACCAGGTTCGAGCCTAACGTTTCCCAGTCCTCAGATAACGTAGCCAGTTGGGCCGGTCAGGCCCGCGACGCTGCCATCCAGGGCCGCGCCACCGACTCCCTGACGGTAGCTAAGGCTTACGCCTCCAATGCCGAACTCCTGCTGAATAGGTCCCTTCATGGATTCGACGCCAACCGCGACGGCACCATCACATGGGGTACCGGTGAGGGCGGAGCCGCTCAGGCGCACCTGGGCGCCCAGAACATGGCTACTTACAATCCCATAGTGTTTGTTCCCGCTCCTGTGCCTCCTTCAACCGGCGATGTCAGCTACACAGTGTTCGCTGTCATTGCCCTAGCAGCAGGCGCCTTCATTCTGGTCAGCGGCGGGTACTTCCTGCGCCGCAATCGCAGGGTTCACGCTTAACCAATAGACTCCTGAAGAAAAGGCCCCCGATAGTCGGGGGCCTTTCTTTTTCTCAATCTGCTATTGGTATGAATTAAGGATAAGGGGAGACTTATGCCTCTACAGTCCTTATAATGCGCTTCCATCGGGCGCGAGTTTAATTTACAGGAGGCCAATATGAGGAAGACACGGAATAACCATCAATCAATAGCTCCAACCATTGGAAACTATGTGCGCAGTATTCGCGCCGGTGATATGCTTTTCATTTCCGGCTGCACCGCTGTTAATACCCCCGCTGAGGCCGCCGACGTTCTCACTCAGGCAAAGGTAACCCTGGATAGGATCAAACGCATTGTAGAAGCGGAAGGCGGCAAGCCTTCAGACGTGGTCCGCATGGTGATATATGTCACCGACATGCCTGCCTTCAGGCCGCTGATATCAAAATTCGATGCGCTGGTGGAAGAGGTCTTCAAGGGGCAGTACCCAACCAGCACACTAGTAGCGTCGCCCGGACTGGCAAGGGCCGGACTTAAGATAGAGATAGAGGCCACCGCCGCCTTCTAGGCGTTGACCCGTTTGCGTCTGAATGACTAGAATTAAAGCTATCAAGAGCATGGGGATTGTTGTGGCAAACCAAACAGGGAAGCGGTACGTCTGCGCAAAATGCGGTTCTGAATTACTGGTGACTAAAGGCGGCAGCGGCGCTCTCACATGCTGCGGCCAGCCCATGCAACTAAAGTCTTAAATCTTCATGGCCAATCAATTAGGAAAAAGGTATGCCTGCAAAAAGTGCGGCACCCTGGTTTTGTGCGTTAAGGCAGGCGTGGGCGTAGCTGTCTGCTGCGATCAGCCCATGGAGGTCCAGGCCCCCCGCAGTCTGCCCTCCTCCGACTAGTCCAGCAGGCTGTCGGACTCAAGTAAGAAGTATCGGTCCAGCCCCGCCAGGTCCTTCTCCACTGACATCGCAGCATTTGGAAATAGGTCTTTCGAGAAGGCTTTTAGCGGTTCTGATTGTCCTTCATCGATTTCCAGGAGAATGGACCCGCCAGCGGCTAGCTTCCTCTTAGCCTGCATCAGCATTCTCTTGATTACATTCAATCCATCAGGGCCTCCGTCCAGGGCTTGACGCGGCTCCCATCGCACCTCGGGTTGCAGATTGGGGAGGCGGCTGGTGGGAATGTAGGGGAGGTTGGCGATGATCAGGTCCAAAGGACTCGCGATAGGCTCCAGAAGGTCCCCCTCCAACAACTTTACCCTGTGGCCCAGTCCGTATTTACACAAGTTTCGATGGGCCACTCCCAGCGCCTCGCGAGAAGAATCAGCAGCCATAACCTCTTCAAGACCGGCCTCCTTGGCTAGAACAACAGCCACTGCTCCACTACCAGTACCTACATCGACAACCTTCCGTGAGGGCTTCTTAGCTTGCAGCCGGCGGCAAAGGGCCATTGCTATCTCGACCAATCCTTCAGTCTCCGGCCTGGGTATGAGAACGTCCGGCGTGACAATGATATCCAGGCCGTAGAAGGGCCAGTGGCCGAAGATGTATGCCAGAGGTTCACGCTTGGCGCGGCAGGATACGATGTGTTCCAGCTTCTCGGCTAGAATGGACGAGACTGACTCCATGGCCTGGAGGTGTAGTTGGGTACGGTCTAGGCCAAGAGTTTCTCGCAGAATCAATTCCGACTCGGTCCATGCCTCTTCTTCAGATATGCCAGCCTTGAGTAAGGCTTGGCGAATATCCAGGAGCCATTGGGCTATAGTCATGGACACATCCAGGATTTAGAAGCCGCAAATCGAAAGCTAACGGGGGCTAGACGGCCAGGGCTGCTTCCAGGTTTTTGACCTGCTCGTCGGCGGTTAGTGCTTCAATGACATCATCGAGGCCGCCGTCCATGATGCGTGGCAGGCCGTAGAAGCTCTGGCCTATACGGTGGTCAGTCAGCCGGTCCTGGGGGAAATTATAGGTGCGGACCTTCTCCGCCCGCTCGGCGCCGCCCACCTGAGCGCGTCTGGACTCGGAGATCTCGGACTCGCGTTTCTCCCGCTCTGCTTCGTACAAGCGCGCGCGTAGGATTTCCATAGCCCGCTGCCTGTTCTTGTGCTGGGAGCGCTCGTCCTGGCAGGTGACCACCAGGCCGGTTGGCAAATGGACAATGCGAATGGCGGTAGCCACTTTGTTCACGTTCTGGCCGCCGGCGCCGCCAGCGTGGAACACGTCGATGCGAAGCTCGTCAGGGTTCACCTTCACGTCCAACTCCTCGGCCTCCGGCAGCACCGCCACTGTAGCGGTAGAGGTGTGGATACGCCCGGAGGCTTCGGTCAGGGGAACCCGCTGTACCCTATGGACGCCGCGTTCATACTTCAGCCTGCTGAAAGCCCCATCACCCTTGACCGCGAACACAACCTCGCTGAAGCCTTCCATCTCCTCGGGGTTGGAATCGAGCACCTCCACCTGCCAGCCCTGCCGCTGAGCGTAGCGACTATACATTCGATAGAGGTCGCCCGCAAAGATGCCCGCCTCACGCCCACCGGCGCCTTTCCTGACTTCCACGATAACGTTACGCTCGTCGTTGGGGTCTTTAGGCAACAACGATATCTTTATTTTGCGCTCGAGAGTTTCGGCACGCTCCGACGAGCTTTGCAATTCTTCCTTAGCCAGAGCGAGGAGTTCATCGTCGTCTTCGCCTTCGATGATGGCCCTGGCATCATTCTGCTGCTTTTGGGCCTTCTTCAGCTCCTGATATATTTTGACGGTCTCATCAAGGCCGGCGCTCTCTTTTGCCAGGACTTGGAACTTGGCGTAGTCAGCGGCTATGTCCGGCTGGGACATTAGCTCGGAAAGCTCTTTATATCGAGCCTCTATAGAGTCCAATTTTTCGTAAAGAGATGTCATTAGGGCCTTACTAAAGCGTTATCTACAATCCTATTGTACGCCAGCCGACATTAGAGCAACAACAAAACCACACGCCAACAACACTGTCCTAAATGGGCGGACGCCTCTCATGCCAGTCGGTGGCTTGCTGGTAGGAATAGCCAGTGTTGAGCACGGTGGCTTCGTCAAAAGGACGCCCGGCCAATTGCAGACCTACGGGTAAGCCTTCCACAAATCCACAGGGCACAGACAGGGCGGGAAAGCCAGTGATGTTGAAGGGGCGGGTGTATTGAGTCAAAGCGCCGATGGCGCCGATAGGCACACCGTTAACTCGAAGGTCTGTAGCCTCAATGAGGGGCGCGACCACAGGCTCGGTGGGGCCAACCAGCAAGTCCACATCTTTCAGTAGTCCCAGGGTCTCCTGGTTGTAGGCCTCCCTAGCCCTTAAAGCAGTTAGATAGTCCTCGGCGGTAATGAACAGCCCCACCTCCAGCCTCCAGCGTATGGAAGGGTCATACTCCCTGCCTCGCTTCAGCAACTGGTCGCGATGGTAAGCCGTGGCCTCGGCATAAATTAGGGGTGTGGAGATGGTAGCCGAGTGCTTGTACATAGGCCACGACACTTTTTTGACCGTGGCCCCGATCTTCTTGAAGACACCTAAAGCCTCTTCAACCGACGCCCGCACCCTTGGGTCGACGGGCGATTGCCAGTACTCCTCCGGAACGCCAATCCTCAAGCCCTTGACTTTTCCAGTCAGCGACTCCCGATAATCCGGGACTTCTTGCTTAGAGGTTGCGGGGTCTTTAGGGTCATAGCCAGCCATCGACTGCAGGGCGATGGCGCAGTCTTCTACCGTCCGGGCCATGGGGCCGGGGTGGTCTAGTGTCCAGGCCAGGGGCTCGACGCCGTAGCGGCTGACGCGGCCGTAAGTGGGTTTAATGCCGCTGATGCCGCACAGAGACGCTGGGATTCGGACGGAGCCGCCGGTGTCGGTGCCGGTAGCTAGGGGGCACTGACCAGAGGCCACAGCTGAACCAGAGCCGCCGCTGGAGCCGCCAGCCAACCGACCCACATCCCAAGGGTTGTGCATGTGACCGTAGTCGGCGTTAAGCCCGGTGGGGCCGAAGGCGAATTGATGGAGATTGGTCTTGCCGAAGATGATGGCGCCAGCATTTTTTAGCCTGGAGACTACGGTGCTATCGCGGTCGGCCACAAAGCGGTCCAGAATTTTGGAGCCGCAGGTGTTGCGCATTCCTTCCACGTGGAACAGGTCCTTTTGCGCGAAGGGTATGCCGTGCAGCGGCCCCTTATACTCACCCTTAGTTATCTCCTTCTCGGCTTTTCGCGCCGCCGCCAGAGCCTCATCGCCCGGAGGAGTTATGAAGGAGTTAAGCCTAGATTCGGTTGCCTCGACACGATGAAGACACGCTTCGGTCAGTTCTACAGGCGAGAGCTTCTTTGTCGATATAAGCTCGGACAGCTTGCCGACGCTCAAGTAATGAAGTTCTGAGACAGACACAGTCTACTCCCTGGCCGGCGAGAAGATGTTTGACGGCTCCACATCTCCCAAATCCAACTTGCGAAGCTGCTCGATGACGCCCATGAACTCAGTGTAGTGCTTGTAGACCTCATCCATGTGCTCGCCATCCGAGGTGTCGAGTCCATTGAGGGCGGCCAGCTTGAGGAAGTCATGCTTTGAAATCTTGGGGCCTTCCGGCATATTAGGACTCCTTCAGTTCGATGAGAATGTTGCGATGGCGAGTCTTGCCCACGTTGGTGACACGATGGGGCTGGTGCTTTTCGGCGTAACGCCACTGGCCTGGTATGGGATGGGTCTCGTCACCGGCGCCATCCTCCATTTCACGCTTCATGTAGCTTTCGGTCAATCCCACGGTTATGTAATCCATAGTATGGTGGTGCCAGGCGCTGGACTCGCCGGGGGCCAGGTTAAGCTCCCAAATCTTGACCTTGTCGTTCTCGAAGAGGAGCTTGGTAGCTACGTCGCCGAGCTTGTGTTTGCTTGCCATATTTACTCCTGTAGGTGGAAGACCACCATCTTCAGTTCGGTCATCTCCTCCACAGCATATCTCGGTCCCTCCTTACCCATGCCGCTTTCTTTGAGACCGCCGTAAGGCATCAGGTCGGCGCGCCACTGGGGACCGGAGTTGATCATCAGGTTACCCGAATCTACCTCACGAGCGAACTTCATAGCCCAGTCGATGTTCTGGGTAAAAATGCCGGCGCTGAGTCCGTATTTGGAGTCATTGGCAAGGGCGATGGCCTCGTTGATATCTCCGAAGCGCGTCACTGCCACCGCTGGCCCGAACAGCTCGTCGCGCGATATCCGCATCTGGGGCTTGACGTCGGCAACGACAGTGGGCTGATGCATCCTGCCTTGCCGCGACCCGCCAGCGACAACTCGCGCCCCCTGTCCCACCGCCTCTTTAATCCACTCATTTACGCGAGCGGCGTCGGCCTCTCGGATCATTGGACCCATCCTGACCTTTTCGTCCAGGGGATTGCCGGTGGTAATGCCCTCCACGGCGGGTTTGAGAGCATCCAGGAAGTCGCCGTAGGCCTTATTGCCAATCAGGACTCGCTGGGTGGATATACATACTTGGCCGGCGTTGGAGTAGCCGCTGGAGACCGTGGCGGCCACGACCTTTTCCATGTCCGCGTCAGGCATGATTATGAGGGGGCTGTTGGAACCCAGCTCCATGGTCACCTTCTTAAGGCCCGCTGTTTTCACTATATGCTCACCCACGTCGCGGCTGCCGGTGAAGGTAATCTTGCGCACTCGTGAGTCGGCGCAGAGAAGGTCGCCGATTTTGCCGCCGGGGCCGGTTATGCACTGGACGCCTTCCGGCGGGCATCCAGCTTCCAGGAGCACTTCCGTTAGTTTTAGAGCCGAAAGGGGTGTGTTGCTGGCTGGTTTTATTATGACTGAGTTACCGGCGGCCAAGGCAGGCCCCACTTTATGACAAACCAGGTTAAGAGGAAAGTTGAAGGGGCTGATGGCTACGACTACGCCGCAGGGTACCCTGATGGTGAAACCGAACTGGCGGGTTACGCCTGGAACACCATCCAGGGGAACCGTCTCGCCATGAATCCTCTTAGCTTCCTCGGCAGAAAGGGTGATGGTCTGGACGGCCCGCTGCACTTCGGCGCGGCTTTCGGCGATGACCTTGCCCTCTTCCAGGGTTATGGTACGGGCGAAGTCCTCGGCGCGCTGGCTTATGAGGTCAGCGGCTTTACGGAGAATGGTGTAACGGTCGTAAGCTGAGAGCCTGCGCATGGTTGGGGCGCCCTTTAGGGCGGTGGCAAGGGCTGTCTCAACATCCTCAGCGTCGGCTTTGGGGACTGTGTCTACTATAGAGCCGTCGTAAGGATTGATGACTTCTGCGGTGTTTCTCTTACTTACCCACTCCCCGCCGATATACATCTTCATGCCACACCTCCTGGACTGAATACGCGCCCCATGAGCGGCGGCCGGCCGCTCATGGGGCTTCCGTCTTTGAATTATGCCTCGTTCTTGACTGGATTGCGAAGGACGCCTACGCCTTCGACTTCCACCTCCACTGTGTCGCCGTCATGCAATTGGGCGGTCTTACCGGGCGTGCCGGTATAAATGACATCGCCAGGCTCTAGGGTTATCGATTTAGTCACGTGGGCGATGACTTCTTGCAGATTGAAGAGGAACATTTTGGTATTCTCTTCCTGGACCACCTTCCCGTTAACTCGAGCCTTCAAGTTCAGATTATCGGGGTTCAGGCCGGTGGCGATGTAGGGGCCCAGGGCGCTGAAAGTGTCCGACGCCTTGGCGCGCCACCATTGGCCGTCCCCGCGCTGCCATTCGCGGGCGCTGACGTCGTTGCCGCAGGTGTAGCCGAGGACGTGCTTGAGGGCGTCCTCTTTGGCGACGTGTTTACACCGGTCTTTGATAATAGCCACCAACTCACCCTCCTCGTCGACGCGGCCCGTGAAGGACTTGGGCAGGATAATGTTCTCGTTGGGGCCGACTACGGACGACGGGAGCTTGTAGAAGATTAGAGGCTCTTTCATGGGGTCTCGCTCGCCGAGGTGGCTCTTGTAGTTGAGCCCGACAGCGAGGATTTTCCCGGGGGTGCAGGGAGCCAGCAGCTTCACATCAGCCAGCGTGTGGGTACGGTCCGTCACTTCGTACTTCCCGAAAATGCTTCCCTTGATCTGCTTCACTGCGTTGCCTTCCACTACCCCGTAGGCGACTTCGCCGTGAGCATGATAACGCGCGAATTTAGGCATCTCTTGTCCCTTTCTAAATGTCTTAGCCTCTTTCGAGTTAGGGTAATTTTAGGGGCAGACCTGGATTAAATCCAGCCCCGTTAAGGAAGAGAGTAAACGTTACCGTCCGCAAAGCTAGTTCAAAGCTAAATTCTTGACACTTTTTTACAGTAAAAACTATAATGTTCACGTTCCAAAGGCTTTGGCGAAGCCCACGCTTTTGGAGCCTTACCTGGACAAAACAAGAACTATTTTGCAAGAAAGGAAAGGCCATGCCGACGAAGAAAGAGATAGCGTTGATGGCGCACCTGATGCGCCGGGCGGGGTTTGGGGCCTCTTATGAGGAGCTTGAGGCCCGGGCCAAGAAGGGCTACGAGCAGACCGTGGAGGAGCTTATCGACCCGGATGCCCACGGCGTGCCCCGCTACGACGACCTCACCTTAGCCCGCTACTACCCCGACATGGAAGTCCCCTCCGCCCCCGCCATGGGCACCTCCAACTTCATGTACCACCTCTACACCACCCACAGACCCCTTCAGGAGAAGATCACCCTTTTCTGGCATATGGTCTTCGCCACCGGCAACTCCAAGGTCGACAACCCCCCGGAGATGCTCCAGCAGATCCAGATGTTCCGCGACTACGGCATGGGCAACTACCGCGACATGCTTATCCGCCTTTCCAAAGACCCTGCCATGATCTTCTGGCTGGACAACAACCAGAACCACAAAAAGGCCCCCAACGAGAACTGGGGCCGCGAACTCCTCGAACTCTTCTCCATGGGACAGGGCCACTACAGTGAGGACGACGTCAAGATGGCCGCAAGAGCCTTCACCGGCTGGACCATCGGCCCCAAGATACCCAGGACCCCCTACCAGCGCCACCACTGGACCTTCGAGTATAGGGAAGAGGACCACGACGATTCCGAAAAGACTTTCTTAGGCAGAAAGGGCAAGTTCAACGGCGAGGACATCATAAACATCATCCTGGAAGAGACCTCCTGCCACAAGTTCATCGCGCGCCACCTCTACAACTTCTTCGTGGAGGATGAGGTCCAGGTCCCCTCATGGCTGGACGTGCCCTCCAAGAACCCCAAGGCTGTCGACGCCATCGCCAAGGTGTTCAAGGACTCAGGCTTCGACGTCAAAAGCACTTTAAGGTTCCTTTTCAACGCGCCCTTCTTCAAGGACGAGAAGGTGTGGTGGGCCAAGGTGAAAAACCCCGCTGAAGTGGTGGCCGGCACTATCCGGCTTATCGGGGACTTCAAGGAGCCCAGGCCCGGGGTGCTTGAAATCGGACTGGAAGGGGCGTATCAAGGCCAGGAGCTTATCAACCCCCCCTCAGTGGAAGGCTGGCACACAGGAAGCGAGTGGATCGACACCGGGGCTTTGGTAAGACGGGTCAACTTCATGGCCAACAAGCTGGGAGACCCCGCCTTCCCCGGCGTCGCCTCCATGATCAACCGGCTGGGCTCCAAGTCCACCCTGACTCCCGAGGAGTTGGTGGACGGCTCATTGGAGCTGCTGGGACACCTGGAGCTGAACTCCGGCACCAGGAAGGAGCTTATCGAGCACGCACGAGCGGGCGGGCCGCTTAAGCGGGGGACTACCGAGGCCGAGCGCCGGGCCTTTGCCGCCAGGGTCTCCGAGATGCTCCAGCTCATCGCCGCCACAAGGGAGTACCAGTTCTGCTAGAAGCGTATAGAGGGCCTTCTCCATGGTCTTTAAGCGGGCCATGGGGAGGGCCGGTTAGGCTTAGGGTGATAGAATACAGACAAGCTAGTTTGGTCTAAAAGCAATCTATAAGGAGAGAAGTAAATGGCAAAGAAAGACCCAGTGTTGGCAGTGTTCCAGCTCACCGGCGGCAACGACTACTTCAACACCATCATTCCCCTAAACAAATACGGCAAGTACCGCGACTACCGCACCACCGTCTATATCCCGGAGAACGAGGCGGTGCGCATTGACGACAATTACGGGCTGCACCCTGAGATGGCGCCGCTTAAGAAGTTCTGGGACGAAGGGAAGATGGCCATTATCCACGGGATAGGCTATGAGAACTCCCCCCGTTCCCACTTCCGCTCCATGGACATCTGGCACACGTGCGAACCCACCAAGGTGGGGACCGAGGGCTGGGTGGGAAGAGGCATCAAGCAGCTGGACCCCAAAAAGGACAACGTTCTGACCGGTGTGAACTTCGGCCAGGGGCTGCCCCGCGCCATGGCTATGCCCGGGGTGCCGGTAGCCAGCGTGTCCGACATCGAGAACTACGGGGTGCTCACCGGCATCAACGGAGAGGAGCAGAGGAAGCGGGCCTTGGAGCGCTTCGCCCGGGTCTACTCCCCTGCCATAGGAAGGGGCCCTGTGATGGACTACCTGGGCCAGACGGGCCTTGACGCCTTAAAGGGCGCGGACATTCTCAAGGTGGCCCCGCAGATGTACAAAAGCGGGGTGGAGTACGCCAACACCCCCATAGCCAAGAAGTTCCGCGCCATGGCCATGGTGCACCTGGCTAATCTGGGGACGCGGTTCCTTTACACCCAGCACGCCAGCTTCGACACCCACGCCTCGCAGATGCCCGGGCACAAGCAGCTGTGGAAGGACTCGGCCCGGGCGGTGGCGGACTTTTTCGCCGACCTCAGGGAGCACAAGGCCTCGGACAACGTGGTCCTGGTCATGTTCACGGAGTTCGGGCGGAGGGTGCGGGACAACGGCTCAGGGACGGACCATGGGGCTGGCGGAGTGGCCATAGCCATAGGGGAGGGCGTGAAGGGCGGGCACTACTCCGAGTACCCGTCCATGGAGGAGAAGGACCTGCAGGAAGGAGACCTGGCCCCCAATTACGACTTCCGTGGCTTCTACACCTCCCTTTTGGAGCAGCACATGAAGATGGACTCCAAGTCCGTCGTCGGCGGCGCTTTCGAGCAGCTCCCCTTTATCAGAAAGTAAACTAGCCGC